>MDTB01097135.1_pt1 | contig 12847 bp, 10 predicted proteins | sample 811161 | NCBI WGS metagenome assembly MDTB01 (sample SAMN05326650, study PRJNA326480) | marine metagenome | isolation source: seawater | place: Mediterranean Sea | collected 2009 | reverse complement strand
TTTTACTAAAGGACGTGCTAAAATATTACTTACAACAATATCATATCCATACCTCTTTGTTCTTCGATGATTATACCCATCTGAGGAAATGGCAGATATATTTGAACGAAGGCCATTTTTTTTTAGATTTTCATTGCAAACTCTCGTTGAAATTGGATCTATGTCAGAAGCAATAATAGGCATATTCCACAACTTGGCCATTACCATGGCAAGAATTCCTGAACCACTTCCCATATCTAGGCCTCTTCGTGGTTTATTCTTGGAAAAAAACTTATTAATTTTATTGAGAGCTATAATACACCCTTTCGTAGTTTCATGTCTCCCTGAACCAAAAGCTTCACCTGCTGGGACATTCAACCTTATAAGAGGCAAATTTTTTTTATTTGACTGTTTACCGCCCGAAATAACAAAACGTCCGACCCTTATCGGAGATAAATGTAAAGCCTGGCTAACGTTTAAATCCTCTATTTTCTTTTTTTCTAATTTAACTTTTGGTGCTCTAATATTTGCTGCTTGAGATACCAGCTCTATTGCTTTTCTTATATCCAATTCATTTACGGGGTCTCCAATAAGAGCTATTATTTCTGTCGTTGTCCTTTTATCATCATTTTTCCACGAAACTGAGTCCACAAAATCACAGATGCTATCAGCAAATGTAGGGGCTAAAGACTTCGGTGTTGTGAAAGAAATTTGATTTAAATTTGATGTCATTAAATTAAGAAATATCTACAAAACTATCCATAACTTTTTTAGTCCCGGCCTTCTCAAAATCAACCTCTAATTTATTACCGTCAACTGAAACTATTTTCCCATACCCAAATTTTTGATGGAAAATCCGAATACCTACCTCAAAATTGTTATGGTCTGAGCTTTCCGTAATTGATGAAAAATCTCCATCAATGATTACTCCATCGCTAGTATAGCCTCTTTTTTTAGGAGAATTTGGAAAAAAACTATCCAATTTTTCTAAATTAGACGAATTTATCTCTCGCGACTTTCTAGATGATAAGTATAAACCCCGCTCTCCATGTGTCTCTACATTTTTATTTGGTAATTCATCGATAAATCTAGAGGGTAATGAATTCTGCCATTGATTATAAATTCTTCGATTCGCAGCGTAAAAAATAAAGGCCTCTTTTTTTGCTCTTGTTAAACCAACATACGCTAATCGACGCTCCTCCTCCAATCCATTAAGTCCCTCCTGATCAAGACTGCGTTGATGAGGAAAAAGACCCTCTTCCCAGCCTGGTAAAAAGACAGTGTTAAACTCCAAGCCTTTAGCCGCATGCAAGGTCATTAAACTTAGTTTTTCACCACTTTTATTTTCTTCATTCTCCATTACCAAACTTACATGCTCAAGGAACCCTTGAAGATTATCAAAGTTTTCAATACTCGACACTAGCTCCTTTAAGTTTTCTAGTCTTCCTGGAGCTTCAGGTGATTTATCAGTCATCCACATCTCTGTATAACCTGATTCATCAAGAATTATTTCGGCTAACTCTGTATGAGATAACGTCTCTTTACATGATCGCCACCGCTCGAGGAAATTTAATAGATTACCTAAAGCATTGCGAGCACGTGGTTTAATTTCATCAGTTTCAATTATTAATTTGGAGGCGTCATGAAGTGATAAATCTCTCGCCCTAGCAAGTTGATGTATAGCCTGCACAGTCGCCTGGCCTAAACCTCTCTTCGGAACATTTACAATGCGTTCAAATGCCAGATCATCATCACTACTATTAACAATTCTCAGATATGCAATCGCGTCACGGGCCTCTTGGCGCTCATAAAAACGCGGGCCACCAATAACACGGTATGGAATACCCGTTAAAATCAAACGTTCCTCAAACTCCCTCATTTGAAAACCTGCTCGAACCAATATCGCAATTTCCTCGAGTCTATTACCTTTAGTCTGTTTTTCCTCAACAAGTTCACAAACAGTTCGAGCTTCTTCAGCACCATCCCAAACAGCATTAATTCTAACGGGTTCGCCATCTTCCAAACCAGTCCATAAAGTTTTTCCTAATCTTCCTTCATTATGTGAGATTAAAACTGAGGCCGCGGATAATATGTGTTGTGTCGATCGATAATTCTGTTCCAATCGAATTACGCGAGCATTTGGAAAGTCAGTTTCGAATTTCAGAATATTCCCCACTTCGGCACCGCGCCAGGAATAAATTGATTGATCATCGTCTCCCACACAACAAATATTGCTATGTTCTCTAGCCAATAAACGTAACCAGAGATATTGCGCAATATTGGTATCTTGATACTCATCAACTAATAAATATTGAAATTTCTTTTGGTATTCATACAAAACATCCCCATTTTTTACAAAAAGGCTAAGGCAATGAAGTATTAAATCACCGAAGTCTACTGCATTTAACGTAATCAAACGACTTTGATAATTTGAATAAAGCTCAATCACTTTGCCGTCAGCATAATCAGCGCCTTGGGTATTCTCAACTTTATCAGGGGTTAACCCTTGATCCTTCCACCTTTGAATTACTCCCAGTAAGATTCGTGGGGGCCACTTTTTTTCATCAATCTTTTCCAAAGCCGTTAACTGTTTCAGCAAACGCAATTGATCGTCGCTATCTAAAATCGTAAAGTTATTTTTTAAGCCAACTAATTCTGCATGCCGGCGCAATATTCGCGCGCAGATTGCATGAAAAGTTCCTAACCACCAACCTTCAACAGCACGCCCCGTAATTTTTGCTACACGATTTTGCATTTCACGTGCAGCCTTATTGGTAAACGTCACAGCCATTATCTCCCACGGACGGGCCTTTCCCTGCACCAATAAATGCGCCAATCGTGTAGTAAGCACTCTTGTCTTGCCAGTTCCAGCGCCGGCTAATACCAAAACAGGACCTTCAATCGCTTTGATGGCTTCAGACTGTTCCTGATTAAGGCCTCGCAAATATAACAAGTCCTCGTCATCTGCTATTTTTGGGATTTTTATATGATCTGGCAATTCTATCTCTTTCTTCAAAGTTTATTTAGTTTTCACCTTAATCTAGAATAATGACTTATGCCTAACTCCGATAATTTTATGGAGCCCCTTCATGTTCTTCATGACGAGCTTGAACAAGCGCCTGATTATAAGCTGTCATCATATCGGTCTCATTTAAAACGCCAATGAATTTCATTGTTTCATGATTCTCAACTACCGCAATAAAATGTTCTCCACTATCCTGCATTACTTTCTTCGCATTTTCGAGATCATCATCTTGGTCTAAAACCGGTGGATTAATGCGCGCTATATCTCCAGCATTTACCAAATCATCTACATTATGATCAAAGGCAATATCGCTTAAATCCGCAAGTACAATTGTACCAAATAGCTCGCCATTTTCATGGATTACAAATAATTCTCCCATCTCAGAAAACTGAAGCTTATTGCGCAATTCTTCTAAACTAGCACTTACACTAACTGTTTCTGCATCATTATTCGTGATGCTCTTTACTTTAATACTACGGAGCAAAGTTGTCTCAAATCCGCTTTTCAGATCAAGCCCTGCACGCTCGAGCTGCCAATTAAAGAACGATTTTCCTAAAAATTGTTGCGCGATTATACTTGAAATAACGACCCCCACCATAACCGCAATGGTAAGCGGATAATCATCAGTTAACTCAAAAATTATTAATGTCGTTGAAATTGGAGCACCTAATACAGCTGCTGCTACCGCTCCCATTCCAACAGTAGTATAAACTCCCGGCCCAGAAGACAAATCTGGAAAAATACTTGTTGCAATTATTCCATAAGCTCCACCGAGCATCGCGCCCACCATTAGCGACGGCGTAAAAACGCCCCCGCCAAATCCACTTCCGATACATATTGAAGTCGCCAATATTTTCATAAACAAGAGAGAAATGAGTAAGTATAACGGCAATTGAGCGTTGAGAGCCATATCAGTTGCTTCATAACCGACTCCAAGTACATGTGGAAAAGCCAATGCAATTAATCCTAATAGAAATCCACCTATACATGGACGTATCCAATGAGGACCAGGTAATTTTTTTATGAGATCTTCAGAAGCCATTGTTGTGCGCATAAAAATTATAGCGACGATACCCCCAGCAATTCCTAAACCCACTACCGCAGGAAACTCCCATAGTGAAGCCAATGACTGCTGTGTGATCTCAAAAGCTGGCGCATCACCAAAATAAATTCTTGAGACAATTGTTCCTACAACACTTGAGATAACAATAGGGGCAAAAGCGCTCATTGCAAAATGACCCACTATGACCTCGTGAGCAAATAAAGCACCAGCAATGGGGGCATTAAAGGAAGCTGCAACTGCTGCTGCAGTGCCACAACCAAGCAAGGCGCGTGACAAAGATCGCGTCAAATGCAGTTTTTCAGAGAACCAGGCTCCTATTGTGGCCCCTAAATGAATAGCCGGCCCTTCTCGTCCTACAGATCCGCCAATCCCGATAGAAAAAATACTAGCGATAGATGCACCAATACCCACTCGAAAATTCATTCGGCCGCCTTGAAAGACACTAGCCTCAATGACCTTGGAAACACCGCATGGTTTTCTACCTGGAATAAAATAATAAACAAACAATCCCACTATCAATCCTCCCAAGGTTGGAACCACTAATATTCTCCACCAAGGTAAATTCAATAACGAGTTAATCAATTTATCAGACGATCCACCAAGAAAGAGACCTTGAACAAAATCAATGCCCTCTCTGATAAAAATAACACCAATACCAGCAATTACTCCCACTAACACAGCTAATACCGATAAAATTAGTTGATCGTTTCGTATGATACGTCGCAGTCTCATCATTAGTCTACTAAGTCCAAGTCGGCGATTAAACATATCTTTTAATATTTCCAAAATTTAAGTTTCATAAGGTGACATTTAAGTTTTACTTTATATTTGTCGGTAAAAAGGAAATTTAAATCCTCAGAACTAACTTAGAAAATCTTTTAGTTAAATACGATAGTTTTGTTACCATTAAGCAAAACTCTATCTTCTAGTACAGCGCGTAATCCACGTGAAAGTACGAGGCTCTCAACATCACGCCCCACCGCCACAAGCTCTTCCGGTGTTTGAGTATGATTTACCCTTTCAACGGATTGATCAATGATAGGCCCCTCGTCTAAATCTTCGGTAACAAAATGCGCAGTCGCGCCAATAATTTTTACTCCTCTATCATGTGCCTGATGATAGGGCTTTGCTCCTTTAAAGCCGGGTAAAAAAGAATGATGAATATTAATCACTCTGGGAAAAAGTTGATTAATAAGATTAGGTGATAAGATCTGCATGTATCGTGCGAGGACAATAAGCTCAGTTTTTGTTTCTTCAAAAATTTTAAGGAGCTGCGTTTCTTTTTCTATTTTTGTTTCTTTAGAAATAGGTAAGTGATAAAAAGGAAGGTCGTGCCAGTCTGCGAGAGGTTTTAGATTTTCGTGGTTTGATACAATAGCTGTAATTTCCATTGGCATCGACCCTGTTCTATACTTATACAAAATATCGTTCAAGCAGTGTTCGCCCTTTGATACCATTAATATCACCCGTTTTTTATCCAACAGGTTGCGCATTTTCCAGGTCATATGAAAACGCTTTGCAACTCTAGAAAAAGCAGACTTTACATCCAATTCAGAGAGCCCTTCGCGATCGACTCGAAATACCATACGACCAAAAAATTTACCGGTTTCACTGTCTGCAAAATGGGACGTTTTCATGATAAAACAATCTAACTCAGCTAAACAGCCAGTAGTAGCAGCAACGATGCCAGCTTTATCAATACAACTCATCGTTAAAACGTATTCTGATGTCACATTAACCTCACATAATTTTAATTTCAATCTACTGTCTCTATCGTTCTTTTCATTTATTAAAACTGTTAGACTATTTTAAAGGGTAATATCAAATTTATTTCCTTAAATGCTGAAAATTACGATCATTATCTCATCTAAAAACAACTATTATTGCCAAGTTACAGCCATCATGACCAAACTATCATTTAGGTCAATAGATGGCCAAATTTGTTTTGACACAGAATCAATAAAAAACTTATCTACAATCATCTATTTTGATTTAAAATTACGAGCTAATATTCATTGATTAATAAATAATGTTGCACAAATACAACAATTCGTAAAAACTATAAAATTTTTATAAGTTGTAATCATTATATTAAAAAGGAATGCTGTTTATTATGTAATCAGTAACGTATATTATTACGAAATTAGTAAGATAATCTTAATTGATTAGATTTAAGATTATTTGAAAAGTTAATTAAAACTATCATGCTGGTCGCGTGACATAAAAATAAGTAAAGAACCAGTAAAGTAGTATAAAGGTAAACTTGGTGAGCGGAAAATTTTATACCATATGCAAAATGGCGTTATTAGGATATGCCTTATTTGCTGTAAGTGCCTGTTCGTCGATTCCAGAGGACGATCCCGAAGCGGCTGCGGGATATCGAAAGATTAATGATCCTGCAGAAAAAGCAAACAGATACATATTTAAATTTAATCAGGGCTTAGATAGTGTTATATTAAAACCAGTTACCGGAATCTACAGAATATTTCCAAAATTTGTCAGAAACGGTGTCCATAACTTTTTTCATAACCTCAAAACGCCTGTAATTCTAGCCAATGATATTCTCCAAGGAGAACCTGTTAGAGCTGGTAATACACTTACGCGGTTTGTAATCAATACTACAATTGGGATTGGTGGAGTTAGAGATCAAGCGTCAAACTGGGGCATACAATCACATTCTGAAGACTTTGGCCAAACCCTCGCGGTTTGGGGTTTTGGTGAAGGTCCTTACTTAATGTTGCCGATTTTAGGGCCTTCTAATCCAAGAGATGCTCTGGGGAAAGTGGTGGACTATCTTGTTGATCCTATCACGTGGTGGGCACGAAATAAGGATGAAGATTGGATTCCAATAACTCGGACCGTAGTGAATACTATAGACACTCGAGATCGTTTGTGGGACGCGCTTGAAGATTTAGAAAAATCTTCAATAGACTATTATGCAGCGGTGCGAAGTCTTTATCGACAACAACGTAATAGAGAGATTGCAAATGGCCAAAGGCCAAAGGAAAAGAAAAATTCAGATTTATCAGAGTACTTTGATTTGGTAAAAATTGATGATCTTTTTTTAAAGAGTGATATTGAGCCAGGAAAATGAAACACCAAAAACCCGGATTTTACGTTGTCGTAGTTGGCCTGTGTCTATTGGTTTACGCCCACGTAAGTGTGGCGCATGCCAATAAAATCAGTGCTGGTGCTGAAATTTTTATCAAAACATTGGCAACAACAACGCAGAATACGTTTTTAAATAAGAATCTCGCCCCATCCGTTCATAAAGAAAAATTTCGTAAAATTATGGTTGGTCACTTTGATTTAAAAGGAGTTGGGAAATGGGTGATAGGACGATACTGGCGAAAATCTTCTGATAATGAGCGTATTAAATACTTACACGTATTTGAAAATTTTATTGTGGAAAATTATGCTAAGCGCTTCAAGAATTATACTAAAGCTGAATTTAAAATCATTAAAACTGAAATACGCGGTAACTCAATATTTGTTAGCTCTGCAATTAATGCATCAGAATCTGATCCGGTTAACATTGTATGGCGTGTAAACTATAAAGATGGCGAATATAAAATAATTGATTTCCTAATAGAGGGCGTTAGTTGGGCGAGAACTCAACGCTCAGAGTTTGCATCTGTAATTCGGAATAACGGCGGGAAAGTAAGTGCATTAATAATAGCTCTAAATAAAAAAATTACTTACTTACAAAGTCAAAAATAAGAAATTAGTTTCTGGTTAAAGGCTTATACTTAATTCTGTGTGGCTGCTCCGCCAAAGTTCCCAGGCGTAATTTACGATCGCTTTCATAATCATCGTAATTTCCCTCGAACCAAATTACCTGGCTATCGCCCTCGAAAGCTATTATGTGGGTTGCAATTCTATCTAAAAACCACCGATCGTGACTCGTGATTAAAATACAGCCTGGGTATCCAAGCAAAGCCTCTTCCAATGCACGCAAAGTATCAACATCAAGGTCATTCGTTGGCTCGTCTAACATCAAAACATTGGCTCCAGATTTCATCACCTTAGCCAAATGAACCCTATTGCGTTCACCTCCTGATAGATCACCAACCTTTTTCTGCTGGTCCGGACCTTTAAAATTAAATTGTGAGACATAAGCCCTACTTTGCATCGATCGATGTCCCAGCTCAACCGTATCCAATCCTTCTGAGATTTCTTCCCAAACATTTTTTTGATCGTCTAACTCTTGCCGAGATTGGTCCACATAACCAAGTTTTACCGTATCCCCCAGACGAATCGAACCAGAGTTACATTCTTCTAGTCCAGAAATCATATTAAAAAGCGTCGTTTTACCTGCGCCATTTGCACCAATTATCCCCACTATGGCACCTGGCGGGATTTTGAAATTTAAACCATCAAACAAAAGTTGTTCATTAAAACCTTTCGAGAGTTCCTCAGCCTCAATTACCAAATCACCAAGTCTCGGACCTTGAGGAATGATAATCTGACTGGTATCGGGACTCTTATTATCTGCCTCGGATTTGAGTTTTTCAAAAGCTGTAATACGAGCTTTGCTCTTAGCTTGTCGTGCCCGAGGCGATTGCCTAATCCAATCCAACTCATTTGAAAGAGTTTTCTGGCGCGCTTGTTCCTGCTTTTCATCCTGTTGCAGGCGTTTTTGTTTTTGCTCAAGCCATGATGAATAATTACCCTCATAAGGAATTCCATGACCTCTATCCAACTCTAATATCCACCCTGCCACATTATCTAAAAAATATCTGTCATGAGTGATAGCAACCACACAACCCGGGTATTCATGGAGATGCTGCTCAAGCCAGGCAACAGATTCAGCATCCAAGTGGTTAGTGGGTTCATCAAGCAGCAATAAATCGGGCTTCTGCAATAAGAGGCGACACAAAGCGACGCGCCTTTTTTCACCGCCTGAGAGTTTAGTTACGTCTGAATCTCCCGGGGGACAGCGTAAAGCATCCATCGCCATTTCAACTGTACGATCAATCTCCCAACCGTTAACTGCGTCAATTTTTTCTTGCAGATTGCCTTGTTCTTCTAAAAGAGTATTCATTTCATCATCCGTCATTGGCTCAGCAAATTTTGCGCTTACGTCATTAAATTTATCCACCAATGCTTTAATTTCACCAACTCCTTCCATTGCATTCCCAGCGACAGTTTTGGTTGGATCCAACTCTGGCTCTTGAGGTAAATACCCAACCCGTGCTCCATCAGCAGCCCAAGCCTCTCCATTATACTCCGTCTCTATTCCAGCCATTATTTTAAGGAGAGTTGATTTACCCGCACCATTAGCCCCTAAAACACCAATTTTTGCGCCTGGCAAGAAAGATAAAGAAATATTCTTCATCAATTCACGGCCACTTTGCAACGTCTTATTGAGTTCTTTCATTACATAGATATATTGATAAGACATGCTACCTTACTCCAAAATAAAGTTAATAAATAGTGATATGAAATTTTTACCGCAGAGGCCGTCAGCATGCAATCAATGTAATTATAAAAAAAGCAATGTTTAATAATAGTTTCAATATGGGAAAGAACGATAATTTAGATTATTTTATAAATCTGACCCTTGCCCAAGAAATTTAAAGGTTTATTTATCCGCTTATTAATTTCCTTAAAATATTCAATCTTTCATATTGGCGTTAATATCAATAGAATAACCACCTCTTCTAACCGTTCTAATTAAATCATCACCGCCAAATTTGTTCAAGGCTTTACGTAACCTTCTGATGTGCACGTCAACCGTGCGCTCCTCAACATATATATCACGTCCCCAAACTCGATCGAGCAATTGCTCTCTTGAATAAACACGTGTGGGACGTTCAATCAGTATTCGCAATAAACGATATTCCGTAGGCCCTAAGTGGATAAAATGCCCATCCCTATTAACTTTCTGGGCAGATAAATCTATGACAATTCCAGCATATTCGAGTTTATTTTCCCCAAAATCGGGGCTTGTACGTCTCAAAATAGCTTTAACACGAGCAACGAGCTCAGACGGAGAGAATGGTTTAACAATATAATCATCGGCACCAGCGGTTAAACCAGAAACTTTATCTCCCTCGTCCCCTCTCGCTGTCAGCATTAAAATTGGTATTCGTTTTGTATCTTTATGCTCACATAAACGCCGACAAACGTCTAATCCAGAGAGTTTAGGTAACATCCAATCGAGTATGATAATGTCGGGCTTTTCCTCAATAGCCAGCAATAGACCGTCTTCACCATTGGTCGCTATAATAGTTGAAAAACCCTCACTCTCCATATTATATCGAAGCAACTCAACTAAAGGAGGCTCATCCTCAACAATTAAAATATTTTGTTTCATAACTATAAAATTTCTTCTTAATTATTAAAGATATGTGGAACTTGATTTGTCCTTTTTTATGCGGCTCTCTTCAGGAATTTTCCCATGCACTATAAAATGAACGTGCTCTGCTATTGAGGTAACATGATCGCCCATTCTTTCTACATTTTTAGAGACAAATAATAGGTGTGTACACAAACTAATGTTTTTTGGATCCTCTAACATATAGGTGAGTAATTCCCTATAGAGGCCCGAGTGGATATGATCAACATCTTCGTCTTTTGCGCGAACATCGTCAGCTTTTGTAGCGTCCTTTTCAATATATGCATCTAATACATTTTTGATCATATTTTGAACAATCTCTGCCATTTTAGAAACTGTTTTTACCGGACCAGAGCCCATCAGTTGTAAGTTACCAGTGTCCGAAATAGCGAGAGTACGCTTCGATATATTTTTAGAATAATCGCCAATTCTCTCAAGGTTACAGGAAATCTTAGTACATGAAATTATACTCCGTAAATCTGCGGCTACAGGAGATCGAAGTGCTAAAAGACGCACAATTGCTTCGTCAATCTCTAATTCCAGATTATCAATATGCTTATCATGCAATACAACTTCTTTAGCCGCAACCATATCAAATGTTAATAAAGCGCCAATAGAATCCAACAACTGCTTTTCAACCAAACCTCCCATTTCAACAATCTTATTCTGGAGATTATTCAAATCATCATCAAATGCCGTTAAAATATGTTCATTTTCCATTTTCGTTATCTACCCTATTCTTCCTGTAATATACGATTGGGTTCGCTCATCTTTGGGCACTGTAAATATATCATCTGTCTTTCCTTCCTCAATAAGCTCACCCAAGTGAAAAAATGCGGTTCTATTTGATATTCGTGCTGCTTGCTGCATTGAATGCGTGACAATTATAATTGTAAACTTGGATCTTAACTGACCCAATAATTCTTCAATTTTAGCGGTCGCAATTGGATCCAAAGCCGAACAGGGTTCGTCCATTAAGATAACCTCCGGGTGAATGGCAATTGACCGCGCAATGCATAGTCGCTGCTGTTGCCCACCAGATAATCCAGTTCCGGGTTCATTTAAGCGGTCCTTTACTTCTTCCCAAAGGCCTGCGGAAGTTAAACTCCATTCTACAATTTCATCTAACTCGTCACGTGAATTAGCCATGCCATGAATTCTTGGTCCATAACAAATATTATCATATATTGACTTCGGAAATGGGTTGGGCTTTTGAAAAACCATACCCACACGGGCTCTAACTTCCACAGGATCAATTTCTGAGCTGTAAATATTATAATTATCCAATTGAATTTCACCACTTACCACACAGCCATCAATTGTGTCATTCATCCTATTAAGACAACGTAAGAAAGTTGACTTTCCGCACCCTGATGGACCTATCAAGGATATAACGTCATGCTCCAAGAAATCTATTGATACCCCGGAGAGGGCCACCTTATCATTATAGGAAACCCCAACATTTTTAGCCGACATTTTCAGTTTAACAGTCAATTTAAATTTCTCCAATTCTTTTAATATAGACTTTCTTCTATATTATTCTTTACAAACTTACCAACGCCTCTCAAAACGTTTTCTTAACAAAATTGCAACCAGGTTCATAGTTACAAGAAATAAAAGAAGTACCATAATAGCTGCAGACGTTCTCTCAACAAAAGCGCGCTCAGGAGCATCAGCCCAGATAAAAATCTGAACGGGTAAAACTGTCGCAGCGTCGGTAAAATTTCCGGGTACATCGACTATGAAAGCAACCATACCGATCATTAATAGCGGTGCAGACTCACCTAATGCTTGCGCCATTCCTATAATCGCGCCAGTTAACATTCCCGGCATTGCTAAGGGGACGACATGATGTAACATTGTTTGGAGGCGGCTTGCCCCCATGCCAAGAGCAGCCTCACGAATAGAGGGTGGCACAGCTTTGAGCGCTGCTCGGCTTGAAATTATAATTGTGGGCAACGTCATTAAAGCCAATACCGCCCCTCCTGCAACAGGAGCAGATCTAGGCATGCCAAACCAATTCAAGAGCACGGCTAATCCAAGCAAACCAAATACAATTGAGGGTACTGCGGCCAAATTATTAATGTTAACTTCAATTAGGTCTGACCAGTAATTTTTTTTAGCAAACTCCTCTAAATAGATGGCCGCACCCACTCCGATCGGGAATGATAAAATCAAAGTTATAAAAAGTGTTAAAATTGAGCCGACTAAGGCCCCCAGTATTCCAGCCTGCTCGGGTTCACGGCTATCCGCAGAAGTAAAGAAAGTGACATTAAATTTCTTCTCTATTCGTCCTTCTTGATCTAATTGATCATACCACTTCAATTGCTTATCTGAGATACGCCGATTAGTCTCTTCAAGGTCTCGATTTATAAAACCTTTTCTTAGCATATCAATATCCGCAGATGCTTTTACCCATACTCGATAAACACCGCCACTT
>MDTB01024465.1_pt1 | contig 12847 bp, 11 predicted proteins | sample 811161 | NCBI WGS metagenome assembly MDTB01 (sample SAMN05326650, study PRJNA326480) | marine metagenome | isolation source: seawater | place: Mediterranean Sea | collected 2009 | reverse complement strand
TGATGGCTCAGCACTTGCTGAAAAAAGCATTTATTCGATTCTCTCAGACTTTAATGCCGTGCCAGACGATATTAAAGGTGCTGTTCGTAACAATGGTGGTGGTCACATAAACCATTCATTATTTTGGAAAGTCATTGGTCCAGACCAGGGCGGCGATCCCGCTGGAGAGTTAGCAAGTAAAATTTCAAGCACCTTTGGTTCCTATGAAAAGTTTAAAGAAGCCTTCGCTGCTGCCGCAGCAACACGTTTTGGTAGCGGTTGGGCATGGTTGAATGTTGATGCAAATGGCGATTTAAGTGTAACATCAACACCAAATCAGGATTCCCCTGTAATGGATGGTTTATTTCCTATTTTAGGTTTGGATGTCTGGGAACATGCCTACTATTTAAATTATCAAAATAGACGACCTGATTATATTTCCGCATTTTGGAATATCGTGAATTGGGATCATGTCTCAACATTTTATGAATATGCTAAAAAAGCAGATTCAAGCTATTTAGTCTGAAATTAGTATGAAAGGCCATTGCCAGGCAGTGGCTTTTCAATAAAAAGAATTAAGCTGATAATCAAACGAATAAAATAGTTGAAAGACATGCGTCAAGTTTAAGCAATTCAAAGTTATGCGGGTATAAGATCTTCTTTTGATTTTAGTTCAAGTTGCGATGAATTAAATTGAGTTAAAGCATCCATTGTTTTTGCCGATGCTTTTAAGGTGTTTAAGTCAATATCAGCGTCAACACTAAAGCCAGCTGTTTCAATCATTGAAATTGTCTCATGAATGTCAGACCCTTTAATATTTAAATACCCGTTCATAAATAAAGAGTTTGCAGCCATAAGTGCCATGGATTGCAAATCCCCAAGGTAGTATTCGCGTCCAGCCGCAAGGCGTATTTCTGCACTTGGATGTATTGCTCGAAATAGCGCCACAATCTTGCAACACTTTTCAGCTGTAACTTTTGGAAGCTGTCCAAGCTTATTCCCTTCCATATGCAAATAAAAATTAATCGGAATTGATTTCACATTGACGTCTCGAAGTTTTAAAGCAACATCAACAATATCTTCATCAGATTCTCCCATACCAACAATCATACCTGAACAAATATCAATGTTATTGGCATTAACATTAGATAATGTATCTAGTCGATCTTTAAAAGTATGTGTCGTGCAAATATTTTTATAATGAGATTCCGAAGTGTTAAGGTTATGGTTGTAGCGGTCAAGGCCAGAATCTGCGAGTAATTTTGCATCTTCTTTAGAAATTAAGCCTGGTGATAAGCACACTTCAATTGGGAAATTCGATTTAATTTTCTTGATTACGTTTGATAAAAACGCGACCCGTTTTTGTGATGGCCCACGTCCGGAAAATACCATGCAGTAGCGATACGCTCCTTTTTGATAGGCATTCTCAGCTTCTTTTAATATTTGATCTTCATCTTTTTTGGTGTATTTCTCTATCGGAACCTTAGAGTCCTTTGCTTGAACGCAATAATGACAATCTTCTGGACAATACCCATTTTGAGAGTTATTTAAAATATGAATTCGAACGGCTTTATTAAAGTATTTTTTTCGTAGTGGATAAGTGACTGATAGGAGTTCAATTGTATCAATTTCTTCTGAAATTAACTGTAGCGCTTCTCGTTTGCTGAGTCTAGATTCAGATAATATTTTTGTTTTTAATTCATTAGAAAACATACGAATACTTTACAAAATTTAACTCGTTTTAGCAATAAATTACAGTTAAACTTTACTTGATAGCAGAAATGCTGGGGCTTTTAATGAATAATTATTTTATAAAAAAAGAAAGAATGACAGACATATAAACGATATTTAATGTCTTGGATGCAATGGTTAAATAAGTTAAAATTATATGATATGAGTAAATCCTCAAATTTTAATAGAAATAACCACGAAGATAGTATCGTAATAAATGGGGATGATCTAGTGTTAAACGTATCAAACAATAAACAATTAAAATTAGAAAATATACATGATTTTCATATTCCTGTCATGGGAACCGCTTTTACCATTGATTCACCATACAAAGTCGCTCGATTTGGCATATCATCTGTTGTCTCCATTGGCGATGATGAATTGTGTGAAGTGATGAGAAAATATTACATGGAAGCACATCAACTTGATTATCATCCAATAGATAAAAAAGGTGATGTAGATTACCGAGCTAAAAGAATCACAGCTTATTTAAATTTACTTGACGATTTAATAAATGGACAAATTAAAAAAATGAAACAATCGCCATTTGAAAATGGTTCAGATAACACCAAGTTTTTTCAATTGCTTCCTGACCATCATACAATGAAAAAAAAGTTTGAAAAAATGATGCGTTCATCAGGTGAAGAAAGAAAAGTATTGGAACAAGCGTGTAAAAGTTTTATCCAACCCGGTGGAATTGATGTTAACATCATGACAAAGCTGGATCGCACAAATTTAGACGAAAATAATCAACCTTTACCCGATATGTACTCTGATGCAGTATCGGCATTACGAGGGTTTGCAAACTCAAAAATAAATGCAGGTATTGTTTTTTCAGCTGGATTTAATCGCCGACTTTTTGCAAATTGTGAACATGTGAACGATTTTTATTTATCTGAAGGTAAATTTAAGAAACGATTGATATTAAAAGTTTCTGATTTTCGTTCCAGTTTAATTCAAGGACGTTTTTTAGCTAAAAAAGGCATTTGGATTTCTGAATATCGTATCGAATCCGGATTAAATTGTGGCGGGCATGCATTTGCAACCGATGGATTATTATGTGGTCCTATTTTGGAAGAGTTTAAGCAAAATAAAGAGTCGTTAGACAATGAATGTCGATCAATTTGCAATAAAGTTCTTAATGCAAAAGGAAAACAACCAATTCCAGATTCTGAGTTTTCAAAAGTAACCTATCAGGGCGGTATTGGCACAAGCAATGAACAAGACTTTCTAATGGATTATTACAACGTATCAAGTACAGGGTGGGGCACCCCTTTCTTAATGGTTCCTGAAGTTACAACGTTAGACAATGCAACTCGCCTACTACTTGAAAAAGCTACTGAGAAAGATTGTTATTTAAGCGGAATATCACCGCTTGGCGTTCCTTTTAACACAGTTAAAAACACAGCCTCTGAAATTCAAAAAATTAAACGTGTAGAATCTGGGCGACCAGGTAGTCCTTGTCCCAAAGGTTATCTAATTTTTGACAAAGAGTTTACGAAGCGTCCAATTTGCAAAGCATCAGTGCTATATCAAAAAAGAAAAATTGAGCAACTAAAGAAGCTGGATCTTGTTTCTAATGATTATGAAGATTCTTTTACAAAGATTATTGAAAAGGCTTGTTTATGTGAAGATTTAGCCGCACCTGCTTTAATTGAATATGGGATCGAGAATAAACGCCCATTAATGTCTACTGTATGTGCGGGTCCAAATATCGCTTATTATAATAAAATCGTATCGCTTAAAGAGATGGTAGACCACATTTATGGAAGGTTAAATTTAATTTCAGATGATAATCGTCCAAGTTTCTTTGTCGCTGAATTAAATATGTATATAAAATATTTAGCCAATGAAATTAAGCAATTATCATCAAAAGTCACACAAATTGAAATAAAGCGATTATCAAGTTTTGCAGAAAATTTAAGGGTTGGTATTTCGTATTATTTGAAACTAACAAAAGAGAAGTACACAGAATCTGATCTATACCGCCAAAAAATGATTAGTGATTTTCAAAACGCAAAAAATAATTTAGATCAGCTTATTGAAAAAAATGCTGAAATTTTCAAAACAATTTTAGAACCTGAAGCTTTAAAAGCATACTAAAATATGTTTCAGATCGTCATAATATTCATCTAAATCCATGTAAAATCGTCGCAAATGATTCAGCAACATTTGTACCAATAGCAATGAGTTCTGGCACGCAATGGACAAATCTTCCCAATTGAACTTTTAGAGAATCGGCATGGTTGAAATTATAAAAATAAGGGTCATGACAAACCTGAGTCCATTTTTTAAATAGTCATTAACAATTTGCTGATCCTGTATAAGGAGAGGGGATCGAGATGCACTGTTTAAATAGAGATTAAGTGTAAAAGAAACGTTGCTTTTTATATCATGTTGAGCTTGTTTGAAATTCATTGGCTTTTTCTTGCAAGCCATGTTCTTTCGCATCATCAATTTCTAAATTTTTATTTGCAGCATATTCTTTCAGTTCATGTGAAATTTTCATTGAGCAAAACTTTGGGCCACACATCGAACAAAAGTGAGCAACTTTTGCACTATCACTCGGCAATGTTTCGTCATGGTATTCTCGTGCTCGCATTGGGTCTAAGCCTAAGTTGAATTGATCATTCCAGCGAAACTCAAAACGTGCCTTAGATAATAGATTGTCACGCAATTGTGCACCAGGATGACCTTTCGCTAAATCAGCTGCATGCGCTGCAATTTTATAAGCAATGATACCTTCTCGAACATCATGTTTGTCAGGCAATCCAAGGTGTTCTTTTGGAGTGACGTAGCAAAGCATTGCTGTTCCAAACCAACCAATCATGGCTGCCCCAATAGCAGATGTAATATGATCGTATCCAGGTGCAATATCTGTTGTTAAAGGACCCAAAGTATAAAATGGTGCTTCATGACAAAGCTCCAATTGTTTATCCATGTTCTCTTTAATTAAATGCATGGGTACATGCCCTGGGCCTTCTATCATTACCTGAACATCATGATTCCACGCGATTTTAGTTAATTCTCCCAATGTTTCAAGTTCTGAAAACTGTGCCGGGTCATTGGCGTCTTCAATTGAACCGGGGCGCAATCCATCACCCAAACTAAAACTGACGTCGTATTGTTTCATGATGTCACATATCTCTTCAAAATGTGTATAAAGAAAGTTTTCTTTATGATGTGCTAAACACCATTTTGCTAAAATTGACCCACCTCTTGAAACAATACCTGTTCGACGATTTGCAGTAAGTTGAATATAACGTAATAATACACCGGCATGAATGGTAAAATAATCCACACCCTGTTCCGCCTGTTCAATAAGGGTGTCTCGATAAATCTCCCAATTCAAATCTTCAACAACGCCATTTACTTTTTCAAGGGCTTGATAAATAGGCACGGTTCCAACAGGAACAGGGCAATTTCGGATAATCCATTCCCGTGTTTCATGGATATTTTTACCCGTGGAGAGGTCCATTAATGTGTCAGCACCCCAATGCGTTGCCCAAACCATTTTTTCAACTTCTTCTTGAATGGATGAAACAACAGCCGAGTTACCAATATTTGCATTAATTTTCACCAAAAAATTTCGACCGATGATCATCGGCTCAAGCTCAGTGTGGTTAATGTTTGCTGGTATAACTGCACGTCCTGATTTTACTTCTTCTAAAACAAATTTCGGATCTACATTTTCTCTTGTTGCAATATAGTCCATCTCTTCTGTAATAATGCCTTGTTTTGCATACGCGAGCTGAGTAATTACAGATTTTCCTTTTATAGGAGCTGGTTTTGGCTCAAAAATAAGTCCGTCTTTTTCTAATTTATATGGCGTTTTGTAAGGGATTGATCGCTCAGATAATTGAATCATTTCACGTTTTTTAAGCCACGATGTACGAACATTTGAAATGCCTTTTTTGTAATTTAATTCATGGGAAGGGTCACTATGGAACCCTGAAGTATCATAAACATCCAAGCTGGATTGATCAGGGTCATCCAACGCAATGGATCGAAAAGGAACTTCAAGTTTATGAATTTTTGATTGTTTATATGTTTTGCTTGAATTAGGGAAGTTTTGTTTTTTCATGGTTGTCTTATCCTTACTTTATAGTAATAATGTTACCAGAAATGAACAGTGAAACAAGCCATATTCATAAGTCTGAAAAAAAACGTGCTGCCGTTATTGGAAACCCGATTAAACATTCTCATTCACCATTGATTCACAATCACTTTTTAAAAAAATTGAATATTTCAGCTAGCTATGAGGCAATTCACATCGAATCTGTGGCGGAACTTCATCAGTTTTTAAATGATATTCGGTCAATGAAATGGGCGGGCATTAATGTAACCATACCTTATAAAGAACATGTCATTTCATTATTAGATCAAGTTGACAATATGGTAGAAACAATTGGGGCATGCAATACAATCGTTAATAAAAACGGAAAACTTTATGGTTTTAATACAGATGCAGCGGGTTTTGCTTATCCTTTAGATCCGTCAAATATTGAGCAAGTGATGGTACTTGGTAATGGCGGCTCAGCAAAAGCTGTTTTATATCAATGTGCAGTTTTAAATATTAATAAAATGATATTAGTGGCTAGAGATCATACAAAAACAGAAGCATATATTAAAAAGTTAAATTTATTATTTGGGGTGTCGATTGAGTTAAGATCATTTAATGCGATAAATCAGTCAGATATTGAAAACACATCGATGATTGTAAATACAACCAGTATTGGATTAAGTCATGAGGATAAACCATTTGATTTTATTGACATGATATCCGAAAAACAAATTTTTTATGACCTTATTTACAACCCTTGGGAAACTGAAATGATGAAAATTTCAAGAAATAATGGTGCAACAGTTATAAATGGAGCGGCAATGTTAGCTCATCAAGGCGCGCTCGCTTTTGAAAAATTTTTTAATCAATTACCAAATACAAATGAAATGATTAATTTGTTAGAAAATGAAAAAAAATGATCGGTTCTTTTTTTAAAGTATTATCTAAATCATTTAAGGTCTTAAAAAAAGAACCGATCATTTTAATACCTTATTTAATGTTTAATTTAACGCTTGCAACTTTAACTCAAGTGGACATCATTTCAAAAAATAATTTATTGTTAAATCATTTAATTGAATGGCTCATTCCTTCGTTATTGATTAGTCCATTTATTATTATTACCGCACTTGATATTTTTCAGGATAAGGCAGTTAAGATCTCAGAAGTTTTATCCAGGTGCATGCAATGCATGTGGCCGTTTTTTATATTTTCATTACATAAACCACTTATTTTTTATGCATTCTTTTCAATTTTGAAAATTAATGCGAGTGGCGTTGTTTCTGAAGCGATAAACGTGTCTGGAGAGCGACTAATAATCGGTGTGGCTTTGATTATAGCTGCGATGATTTTCGCTGTCCTAACCATTTATTTTCAATCATTTTATGTGATTAAATTAAGCGAAACAAATTTGACATTTGGTCATTTTTTTACGAAAAGTATTGATGTTTTTTTTCGTTTTAAATGGGTGACAATAATGTTTGGGCTCTATTTCCTAGTTACGATGTTCTTTGGCTTATTTTCAGTCGTAAGTTTGTTTTTGCCAGTAATTCCAAATCACTACCAGCTGATAGGGTTTGGATTAATAAACGCAATTATAAGCACGCTTTTAAAAGTATTCATCTTAAGGCTATTTTTATATATTCGAACGACGATTAATTTAGATTATAGCTAATTTGAACTTTCTTATTAATAAATTCCATAATCTTAATTTCTTTATTAATAATGACTTTTTCTTGTTCGGGATATTTTAAAGATATATCTTCATCTAATTCTGGGGACATTATTTCTCCTTTCAAGTTTGTTTCGATTAATGTATTCCCATCATTGAAAAATTATAAACATTTTCCTTTAATTTAGAGGGAAAAATTTTTTAATTGGATCAAATAACCCCATCATACTATTTACTTATTGGTTAATTTTACCTATAATTTTATTTCAATTAAATTACAATTTAGTATTTAAAGGATGAAAGAATGACATCGTTAACAGCAAAAAAAAGAGATAAAGCAACCACTGGTAAAAAATATGCCAAGGAAATTAGAAGTAATGGATTGGTTCCAGCCGTAATTTATGGCGATAAAAAAGAACCCATTTCAATAACATTAGATCCGGTTCAATTTTTAAAAGAATTAAATCAAAGTGATTTTAAGAAAAACCAGATTTTCGAGATTTCAATTGATGAAAATATTGAACGTGTTATCACAAAAGAAATTAATGTTAATCCGATTAATAATCAGTTTATTCATATTGATTTTCAGCGTGTGAAAGATGATGTTTCGTTAGTTGTAAATATTCCAGTTAAGGTAAATGGAATTTCAGCAGGTCAGCGCCTTGGAGGTGTTTTAGTTAAGCCTCAAACAACAGTGAAAATAAAGTGCTTGCCAAATGAAATTCCAGTAAATATCGAAATTGATGTAACTGAACTTAAAATCGGAGAAAACTTTAGAGTAAATGAAATTGAACTCCAAGGATCTCAATCGATTTTGTCAAATCCCAAAGATATTTTAGTAAAAGTGGAGTCAACAAAAGTTTCAAAAACAGCAACTGCTGAACCAGGGCAAGACGAAGCTCAAACTGAATCAAACGGTAACGAAAGTTAAAACGTCGTTTGCAAGCTTAAAATAATAGTTTTTATTTGACACTATATTTAAAAGACGTAACGTAGGAATCACTGATTAACAATCAGAACGTGTGTCTAGATATAAAGTTCTTAATGATACAACCGATATTATTTATGATTTATTAAAAAATCTTTATATTGGTCAAGAGGACCTTTTCTATTTGGGTGTTTTAATTTGCGTAAAGCTTTTTCTTCAATTTGTCGGATTCGTTCACGAGTAACATTGTATACCTTACCCACCTCTTCTAGAGTACGGGGTCGTCCATCGTCAAATCCAAAACGTAATTTTAAAATCATTTGTTCACGTTCCGTTAAAATTTTCATCGATTTTAATAATTCATCACGTAGAATTGTTCGCGATGAAAAATTTTCTGGAGATTCCATGTTTTTATCTTCGAGAAAATCACCCAATTGTGATGATTCTTCATCCCCAATCGGCATTTCAAGAGATAGAGGTACTTGTGAATATTTGCGTATTGCAATAATGTTTTCCAAAGAAATTTCAGAACGTTCAGCAACTTCTTCTTCGGTGGGTCTACGACCCAATTCTTGCATTAAAACCCGCGAAACTTTCTTTACTTTATAAATGGTTTCAACCATATGAACAGGAACTCGAATGGTTCGTGATTGGTCAGCTATTGCACGAGTAATTCCTTGTTTAATCCACCATGTTGCATAAGTAGAAAACTTAAAACCTTTAGTGTAATCAAACTTTTCAGCAGCTCGGATCAAGCCTGTGTTGCCTTCTTGAATCAAATCTAAAAATAATAACCCTTGGCCAGTATATTTTTTTGCAATTGAGACGACCAGGCGTAAGTTAGCATTAATTAATTGTTTTTTTGCGCGTGGACATCCTTCCGCAACACGCTTTGCAAGTGAAATCTCTTCATCAGGTTTTAGTAACTTAATCATCCCAATTTCTCGTAAATACATTTTAACGGAATCATCAATGTCACCTTTATCAATTTCTTCAGCATCAGGAGCCGCCGCCTGTTTTGATTTTGTACGCTTTTTCTTGGTAGCAATTGCGACATTGCTTTCTTCCATCATATCTTCAATATCATTTATAGAATCTTCAGGTGTGGAACAGTTTTTTAAAATATCGTCAGCGGTTATGTATCCTTGCTCTGAGCCTAAAGATGCAACCGAACCAAGGTCTGTCGACTTCTTTTCCTCACTGATAGTTTCATTTTCTTGATAAGCCATGATAATTAACGCCTCATTTCGTTGTTTCAAATTATTCATAATAACAATTTCTGGTTCTATTTCAAGTTTTTTTTAATATATGATTTTTAAACCAAACATTATATTATATACAATATGTTATCGTCACTTGGAAACAAAATATTTCACAAAATTAAAAATTTTGGTAAATATGTTATTTTTTCAATCAATGTATTTCGCGAAATTTTTAGTTTCCGCTATAAATTTCGCTTGGTAGTCGATCAAATTGTAAACGTTGGAATAAATTCAATCCCAATTGTAGGCTTTACCGCTCTTTTTGTTGGAATGGCTTTTTCAGTTCAAGTTGTGAAAGAGTTATTGCGATTTGGAGCACCAGATTTAGTTGGTGGGGTTGTTGCTATTGCAATTTGGCGAGAATTAGGGCCACTATTAACTGGCGTTGTTATAGCGGGTCGTGTTGGCGCTGCAATGACAGCCGAGATTGGATCGATGAAAGTAAATGAACAAGTAGATGCATTAAATGTAATGGGTCAAGACAGCATAATCTACTTGGTTGCTCCAAGAGTTCTCGCATTATTTATCTTGTTACCATTGTTGGTTGGTTTTGCTGACATTGTCGGTTTTTTTGGAGGGTTATTTGTTGCAACGTCAACTTCAATGATAAATCATGTGTCTTTTTTTACTTCTGCAAACACAATGTTAAATACATTTGATATTTTATCTGGTCTTATAAAAGCCACTATTTTTTCGTTAGTTATTTCATTAAATGGAACATATCTCGGCCTCAAAGTGCAATATGGCGCTCAAGATGTAGGTAAAAAAACAAGAGAAAGCGTTGTCATTAGTATTATTATTATTTTTGGTTTAAATTATTTGATGTCTGTTTTATTTTTTGCCACATGATTGAAATTAAAAATTTAAATAAATCGTTTGGTGATCAACCATTATTTAAAAATTTAAACCTAACGATTAATGATGGTGATAAGATTGCAATTATTGGCCCATCAGGTTGTGGTAAAAGTACCATATTACGTTACTTACTGGGAATAAAATTTCCAGACTCTGGACAATTAATAATGGAAGGGAATAATCTGACTCAATTATCACCCAAAGAGTTATTGCGCATGCGATTAAATATTGGAATGTTATTTCAATCTGCAGCACTCTTTGATTCATTGAATATTCAAGAAAATATCGCATTTCCTTTAATCGAAAACTATGGGTTCACATTGGAAGCATCAATAAATAAAGTGAATTATGTTTTAGAACTGGTTGGTCTAGAAGGTGCGAATATGAAAATGCCGTACCAACTTTCAGGTGGGCAACAAAAAAGGGTTGGACTAGCCAGAGCCATTATTACAGAACCCAAGTACATTTTTTATGACGAGCCAACAACTGGGCTTGACCCAGTCATGTCAACAACAATTGAAAATGTGATTGTTCGATTGAATCAAGTGATGAAAATTACAAGCATTGTCGTATCGCATCAAAAGTCCACGATTTTAAGAACAACAGATAAAATTTTTATGGTTCACAATTACTCTTTGCTAGATTACGAAACCCCGGATACAATAGAGACATCGCAAAACAAAGTTATCCAAAATTTTATGAGAGGCAATGATTTAGATGTCCAATAATAATTATTTTTATGTTGGTTTAGTGACAGTTTTATTATTTATTTCTATTGTCTCATTGATTATCTGGAAAAACAGTGTCTTTACTCGTGTTCAAAGTTACGAATTAATTGGAGAGTTTGAAGCAATTAATGGGCTTCTTGAAAATGCAGTTGTAAAATATCGCGGTTATCCGATTGGTCGAGTGACAAAAATCACTCCCGAACAAGAAAATATTAAAGTTTATTTTTTTGTAAGTGATAATTATCAAATACCAAAAGGATCAACAGTAAAAATTATTTTTGACGGTTTAGTTGGAGAAAAGTACATGGAAATTATTCCAAATCCATTAACCAAAGAGTTTTATGCCCCTGGCGCTCGGGTGGTCGGATATTCCTCATCCGGATTGTCAGATTTTATCGATGTTGGAACTCAAAACTTAGTTGAATTAAAATCCATACTAAAGACCATGTCATCTGTTTTTGGTAATGAAGAAATTTCCTACGCACTTAAAGAAGTCGTTTTTAGTATGCAAGATGCGGCTGAAAATATGGAGCGTGTGATTGATGAACTTTCAAAGATTTCTAGCTCTCGTCGAATATCAAAAATTTTAGTTGAGTTTGAAAATCTCCTGATTAATATAAATAAAGCAATTGATGAAGATGATTTTCAACGTGTAGATGAAACAATAGGAAATTTAGAAGAATTCTCCAGGACACTAAAAGATTTGGTAACCGATACAGATTTCAAAGAATCTGTAATTTCTACGGTCAAAGGAACTCAATCGACATTTGAACAGTCAAGCAATTTCTTAAATACAATTGCTCGTATAAAATTGTTAACATCAGCAGATTTTAATTACAAAATCAGTAATGAAAATTTCTTAATGTATAATTTGAATTTTAATTTTTGGTTGGATGATACATTTTTAAATTTTGGTTTTAGTAATTATTTTAAAGAAGATAAATTAGTAAATGTTCTGTTTAATGCTCCATTTAATGACAACATCCGCTTTAAATATGGTTTAATTAAGTCCAACCCAGGATTTGGTATTAATTATGTAATTAACGATCCAATTAGTACAACATTTCACATGTATAATTTTGAAGATCCTTATTTTGACATTGCAATTCACTATGCCTTGATGAATCAAGTCCTGATCAATGCTGGGTACAATGAACTTAATCAATCGTCACGCTCTCTATTCTTTGGGTTTTCAATTTCTCCGAGTTATTAAATATGCAGTTAATACTTGGAATTGATCCAGATGTAACTAAAATTCCATACATTTATCAAAAAAATCAAACCCCTGACATTTATTTATGGGGTAAAGATATTATTAATAGCAGTTTGCTTTTTATCTCTGGGATTAAATTTCAATTGGCATATTTTGAATTGTTAGGACTCCATGGCTTAAGTGAACTAGCCAAACTGATTGAATTTGCAAAAAGTAAATCATTAAAAGTGATCATAGATGCCAAAAGAGGTGATATTGGAAGCACATCAAACGCTTATGCAAAAGCCTATTTGGAAGATAATAATGATTATGGCATAAATGTTTTTTCTGGTGATTATCTAACGGTTAATCCTTTGATGGGGGAAGACTGTTTGGACCCTTTTGTAGAAGTTGCATTAAAAAATAAAAAAGGTTTATTT
>MDTB01213423.1_pt1 | contig 12848 bp, 10 predicted proteins | sample 811161 | NCBI WGS metagenome assembly MDTB01 (sample SAMN05326650, study PRJNA326480) | marine metagenome | isolation source: seawater | place: Mediterranean Sea | collected 2009 | reverse complement strand
TCTGTAAGCGGCTTAGACTCGCCATCTCCGTCAATGTCTAGTTGAGAGTCAGCATCCGTTAGATAGCTCGCAATGGCGTCAGACGCACCTCTGCTTGCACCACCGGATACTGCACCAGAGGTTAATGAGTCGCCGCTAAAGCCAAACAGGTGACGGATAACTAACAGACCATCGGTGAGTGGCTGAGCCTCTAGACTTTCGTCTACATCAAAGCTGAAGCAGCCTGATTTGCAGGAGAAACGGCTAAAAGGATCTGTGCCATCCACAAGCTCTTGCTCGTCTGTGAAGTTGTCGTTGTCGTCGTCAGGGTCAGCATTGTTGCCCAACCCGTCACCATCAGTATCGACTGTTTCAGATGCATCTAAAGGGAAAGCATCAGCGTTATCGCCTACGGTATCTCCATCAGTATCTAATGTCTCGCTGCTATCGTTAGGAAATGCGTCTTTATTATCTCCAACCCCATCTGAATCCGTATCAGCAATCTCAGTTGAATCTAAAGGAAAAGCATCGTTGCTGTCCTCAACTCCATCGTTGTCACAATCAGCGACAGGCGTTATGCCTTCAATAAAAATAATCCCCAGAAATCCATCCTTACCAGTACAGTAAGCGACTATCTCCAGAGGATTACCCGCAAAACCAGCAGAATTAGGAACTATGTCCAAAGGATTACCCTGAAAATTGCCGCTCAATATTAATGGCGCATGACCGAGGAACAGAACGCTGGTTAGCTGGTTAAGATAGAAAGCACCTGAACCAATTCTGGTCACGCTTTCTGGAATAGTGATGCTGGTTAGCTGGTTGTCAGCAAAAGCACCGTCACCAATACTGGTCACGCTGTCTGGAATAGTGACGCTGGTTAGCTGGTTAATCCAGAAAGCATAGTCACCAATGCTGGTCACGTTGTCTGGAATAGTGACGCTGGTTAGCCGGTTTAAAGCGAAAGCATAGTCACCAATGCTGGTCACGCTTTCTGGAATAGTGACGCTGGTTAGCTGGTTATTATAGAAAACTCGCTCACCAATGCTTGTCACGCTGTCTGGAATAGTGACGCTGGTTAGAGCGTTACGTTGGAAAGCATAGTCACCAATGCTGGTCACGTTGTCTGGAATAGTGGCGCTGGTTAGCTGGTTAATACCGAAGGCATTGAAACCAATGCTGGTCACGCTCTCTGGAATAGTGATGCTGGTAAGCTGGTTGTCAGCAAAAGCACTGACACCAATACTTGTCAAGCTATCGGGTATTGCAACGCTGGTTAGCTCGTTAAGCCAGAAAGCATCGTCACCAATGCTTGTCACGCTGTCTGGAATAGTGACGCTGGTTAGCTGGTTATCCTGGAAAGCTCCCCTACTAATGCTGGTCACGCTGCCTGGAATAGTGACGCTGGTTAGCCGGATATACGAGAAAGCATAGTCACCAATGCTGGTCACGCCATAACCATCAACTGTTGACGGTATAGCCAGTTCGGTTGGACAAGTGGCGACACAGCCTGTGATCGTAGCCTCGTCACCGCTGAGTGTGTAAGTCCAAGTACCGTCGTCATCCGCCAACAAATCATTGGCAAACGCCAATAAACAAGACAACAGCAACGACTTAATTACTTTGTGATAGGTCATATTAAACTCTAAGGATAAAACCAAATAGGGAATATCTACAGAAACGCAACAAGTCTAGCTAGCTCCACCAATTACAAGAAACCTCCCCCAGAGATGAGCGATTGATAGGATTAAATTCCCCTTCGTTTTCAATAAACCGTTTTGGTGATGCGAGATAAGCCTTGGCCTTGTGTCGATCCCTTGGAAACAGCGACAAAAAATGTTGTCTGAAGTATCATGCCGTCCTCCAGTCTTTAGAGAAGGTATGACTATGAAATCTGTATTTGTATTTTTGGCGACGATAACTTATCTGGTTTGTGCGCCGTTGCATGCAGATCATCACGGAGAGAAGGTTGAAGGCGAGAAGCCATTCGTGTTGATAGCTAGGCTGCAGGCTGCGCCTGGCAAAGTTGCTGAGGTAATCGCGCTTTCAGCTGCTGCTGATCGAGCCGTCAAAGCGGGTGAGCCGGGTATGCTCTTGCACACCTTCGATCGCAATCCGGATGATGCTCTGGGCTTCGTCTGGACTGAGCTTTATGAGAATAGTGCAGCGCTTGAGTTCCACTTGCAAAACCCGGATTTGATCGAGTACTTAGATGCCGTCAACCCTTTGCTCGATGCATTCACGGTTGAACTTTATGGTGAAGTTTCTAAGTCGGCAGTTGATAGGCTCAGAGCAACAGAGACGCCGACTAAACATTTCAAAACGGAGCTCGGCTATATTCGTGACTTAACGCCCTAGTAAAACTGCAGACTATTGCCTAGGAACAAGCCAAGGCGTTGTTTGCCTTCCACTTAGAAAGCGGACGTGATTGCCATTAAAAAATGCATCTTCTTCGAGCATGATTCTGACTGGGTGCTCCCAGTCCTCGACGGTTTCTGTAACTGAAAGTTCTATAGAGTGTGCGGTGTCCTGGAAGAGCTTGTAATCGCCTCGACCTGGAATGCCGGTCTGCTGATCCCAGAGCCCAATGGTTGGCCCGGCCCCATGACCGTGAAGGCCTAGAGGGTGCGTGTAGATCAATCCGTTGATACCCTGCTGCTTGGCGAGTGCAAGGCTAGATAGCAGAATCTCATTGCCGGTTCGCCCTGATGCGAACTGTGACATAAGAATATCTTGAAGCGCGTTGCCTTGCCGGAAAGCAGCTTGAAGGGGTAGTGGCAGCTTCACTTCGCCCCGCCTTAAAATGTAAGCGTGCTGCTGTGTATCGGTATTGAGTCTTAGATACTTGATGCCAAAGTCCACATGTAGCAGATCTCCGGGTTGAATGAGATCGTTGTTGGGTTGCGTTGCGCCGATGGGCCTTGAGTCTGCTTGATTAGACCTGAATTGGCGTGACACCGAAGGATGAAACCAAACCTCAAGATCCATCGCCTCGACTGACTCCCTCAGCCACCATTCGAGATCTCTCGTTGTTGTGGTGCCTAGATTGATGGCCTCGCTCGAAAAAGCGCGTCTAATAAGCCTCTGAGCATGCGCGACAATGCTCGGATAGATGGTCTGCTCCGACGCTGATCGAGTCTCTAACCAGCCAATGGCGAGGCTTTCAGCAGATTGGATCCGTTTGGCGTACTCATGGAGCGTTTTGGTTAAACGTTGGTGCTCGGTCCGGCTAAGGCCATCTGCCAAAGCAAATTGATCTGACGTATTGATGCCGATTGTTTTTGGGTCGCGCTCGGAGACGATTTCGAGCAATCGTGTCCATTGATCGGGTTGATCCTCGGGAAACCAACCCTGTTTAAAAACTGTGCCAACGGGATAGCGCGCGACCGCAATGGTTTCAAGTGGTTGATTTGGCCCGTGATCAAAAATTGCAAGAATTGTTGTACGCCTTGCGGAAAGCCAGTTGGCAGGCAGGAAGGTCTTAAGAACCGGGTCCTCGTTATATTCACGAGAGACCATAATCCAGCAATCGATACCGGTTCTGCGCATTAGGCCTGGCAGGACTGTCGCAACGCGCTCTTCAATAATTTGGTCTATGAAGCGCGCGCGCTGCTCAAGATTTAAAATTGGGGCGATGGGCGGAGCCGAAGTTTCAGCAGAGAAGGAGATCGAGCTGAATAGGGCGAACCAAAGCAGCGCGGACCAATGCATGGGCCGCCAGGCCAGTGCCTTAGGGCGGCTGATCATTAGACGATAACTGGCGAAAAGATAAGGCGACTGCATGCGCTCAGTGTACACGAGGCTTAGGTGGGGTGAAGCTTTGAATGCTTGCGCAATCGGTGCAAGGATGCAGGATCAGGATAGCCGATGGTCTTATGTTGTGTTTTTCAGGCACAATAGAACTTAGGAACAAAATCCATTGTTTTCGGAAAAAGCGAATGACTATTGAAAGTATCGCAGCATTGCGGGAGGTGATAGGCGAGCCTCATCCGATCACCGCTTCAAAAAAAACCAGTGTGCTGACCGAAGAGGCAATCAATTTTATCGCTCGTGCTCCCTTGGTCATTATGACGACAGTGTCTAGCGACTATGGGCTTGATGCCTCTCCCAAAGGGGATGCCCCAGGGTTCGTGCAGGTTGTTGATGAGCAGACGGTTTTAGTGCCAGATCGACCGGGCAATAAACTCGCTGATGGTCATTTGAACGTGCTTCAAACGGGTCGGGTGGGGCTGATATTTTTAGTGCCCAACGCGCGTGAGACGCTTCGCTTAAGTGGTAGTGCAACGCTTACCGCCGAACCTGCGCAGCTTGAAAACTGTGCAGCTCGTGGTAAACCGGCGGTGCTGGTGACACGGGTTTCAATTGAGACGTGTTTTTTCCATTGCGGAAAGGCTTTGATTCGCTCGAATCTTTGGCAGCCTGAGACCTGGGATGCGCCCAGTCGTGTTTCCTTTGGTCGAATGCTGGCAAAAGCCAATGGCGGGGACGACCAGCTTGCAGAAGCTATCGATCAAAACATCGCTGATGACTATGCACATAATTTGTAACTGCAGGATCGCTTTCGCGATTCGGAGCGGTATGAGCTCTATTTTTTGAGCCGTGATTCATGTTGTAGTTCTTTAACTGTTGCGGTTTGAGTGATTGTGGCTTGAATAGTGTCTTGATGCCCTGAGGCGGCAGGGCTGCTTCGATCCCGCAGAGGTTTACGGTTGTAGGTAAGCGAGCTAACCTGCAATCAGCGAGTAAAAGGATGCGAGAGATGAAAATGCAATTAGCGATTTTAATTTTGTTAGGAGCCCTCGGCCTAGGTGCAGCAACCAACCTCAATGCCTCAGAGCCACTGTTTCCACCATCGGATATGCCCAGCTTTGATCTGACGGATCTGGAACAACGCGCAACCGCCTCGCAAAAAAACAAAGCGGCTTGGAGTGAATATCAAGAAGGTATGCTCGCGGCGTATAAAAAGGTCAAGGATTTTGCAGAAGGTCAATCAGATCCGGCCCTGATTACCATGGCTTTAAACCGCTTTGTTGAGACCTACGGAGAATCCAATAATCCGCACTCCGAGGAAGATGATCGAATGCTCGGTTTTGTGCGTGAAGCTCTGAGCGCGCGAGCGGAACAGTCCGGAACTGCATCCAGTACACCGATCAATCAATGATTGCGTTGGCAGACCCGCAATGCGACTCGGTGAGTGGCTCAGGGTGTCTGGGATGCTGACGGCGGAGAGCTGATTGTTGCGGTTGTGGTTTTACTGCGGTTTCGTGTTTCAACAAAGTCATGTTTGGCAGCGAACGCCACCAGCCTGATTGATCGATACTGTGCATAAGGTGCTGTGGATAAAGAGTGTTTTGACTTAAGGCTGCTTTGATTAAGGGTTGTTTTGATCAAAAGGCGCTTTGGCACGAAGGTCTGTCGTTCTAGTACCGGCGTCGAAGGCGTTCTAGCCTTTCGCTTGTTTTGTAGCCACTGAAGACCAGCGATGGAGTTGTTTAGGGTTAAATGAATGATTTAGCTCCCTTCTATCCATCTTTGATGGGCAGGGTACTGGCGCTGACTACGATCAGCTTTTAGTTGTCGTCCTCACAGCCCCTTATACTGCTGTCGGTTCCAGGCTTTTAGATTTTGCCAGTTCATCGTTTGGATCAGGATTTGGGTGCCCATGCGGTGGGAAAGACCTCAGGGAACTCCGAGAGATACTGTCCATCCGCGGGGTCTAGTTCATAAAGACCAATGGGATCAGGGATTGCCTGGCTTCGTCTGCGCAGGTAGTGAACATCTGGTCCCGCCCATAAGGACGCGTGTGCTCGCCTGGGATGGGGCAGGTGTGTGCCTCCGCGGGCAGAATGTAGCACATGGCCATGAAATAAAATGACGTCTCCTGGCTCATACTCCCAACCGAGGATATCGAATGAGTCTCTTGCAGCTTCGATGCCAGGAAGCTCAGGAAGAGTTGGATCAAGAAAAGAATCAAAGTAGGTCCACTGCTCGTACGCCTCAGGTCCAATGAGCCGCTCCCCGCGTTCGAAACGGGCTTGTAACTCGGCCGCGCCGTCGGGGTCTGCATTCGGGTCCATGCCCACCGGAGGACGATAAGTCACGTTCCAAAGATGAGAACCTCGGACCACCTCAAGGCTCGCTGAGCGAGGGACGGGGTCTACGCAAACCCAGGCGCGGATGAGTTGGTGTCCTGAGACATTGTAGTAGCAGGTATCTTGATGCCAAGCGGAGGGCATCATAATGCCTGCGGGCTTATAGAAGGTTTGGTCCATGTAAAAAGTGATTGGCGCTTCAAGGGCGCTGCCAACAAGCTCCGCAATCGGAGATTGATCAATAAAGGTCTGTATCGCGGGCACATGACGGGCTGGAAATTGATCAATGCGCAGTGGCAAACCAACCCCCGCGGACATCCCGTCTGGATTGGATTCAATATACTCGAGGCCTTCCTCCAGGATACCGAGCATGGATGGTGCAATCACGTTTTTGAGAAGCACCGCGCCATCCCGGTGGAGCCGGAGCCGGTCTTCTGCTTGGATCGTTGCCAATTGAGCAGACATATAACGCTCCTTCTCTTGCTCTTATTGAGTACTTTGGGTGCGCTTTTTTAAAAACTGCATGCGCTTCACTTTAGGTGCTTCCTCGAGGAGAGGCAACTCCTCGCAGCCATCGCGTAGCGGCGCTGTCTGCCCTTTAAATCGATGTGACCAATAGGCCTTGATGGATTGCTAAGTACCCAGTCAATATTCGTTGATGATCGTTCTTCGAATGGGAACCATAAGAAAGGGGCGAAAGCCCCTTTCTTATGAGTGAATGATGCGTTCGCTATGGATAAGATGATGTGAGATTAGAAGAGGAAGAGCCGGTTGATGGCTAAGAGCTGGATCAAGGGTTTTGCCGGGATAGGCATCATGGCTGTTCAGTGTTCGGTTTTCGCAGAACAGGACTATTTTTTGTCGACTTTTCAAATGCTGGACATTGAGCGCGGGTCCGTGTAAATGGATTACACCTATTTTTCTGAGTCTCTGGATGTCTTCAATTATTCCGAAAAATTGGAAAGTACGTTCAAACCCGAACAAGCGAGCTCCCTCTATGGCTCGGTTACAGTTAAACTGACGCCAGAGTTGATGGTGTCCTATGAGCGCGAGGCCGCCTCAGCGACGACCTCAAGAGATCGTGAGCCCTTCAGGATATCGTCCGACGTTGTTGGTAATTCCGGGCCTGTTCAATGACAGTTGGGAGAGATTCTAGGGCGAGATGCTCAGGTTATTTTTGGGTATGCAGAAAGATCACAAGATGCCCTGAACATTGAATGTTATGAGTATTCGGGTATCACGGTTGGGCGCTGCGAGCCGGCTGATTTCACGTTTCAGGATGCTCAAACCGGCCTCGATGAACCCGCGGTGGTGACCTCAGCCGATGAGACTCGTTGGTTCGTTGGGTTTTCGATAAATCGATCAGTTTCCGATCGATGGTCGCTGCAGCACACTCTGCGATATCGCTCCTCTGAGGTTTCAGCAAAGGTGGATACGACAATTTTGACGATTAAAGATCCGTTTTTATAGGGTGTTCGCATTAACGGCGAGCGTCTTGGCGATAACATCGATCGGTTGCGGCAGACGTTCCCTCAGTCGACGCGCTGGACCGAGCGCGTTATTCGATACGATCTTGGGGTCAATTGGTCGCCGAGTGAGCATTGGATGGTGTCTAATACGATTGGTTTTTTAAGCGCCAGTCGCAATAATTTTGAGAAATCCGCGGGTGGTGCAGATTTTGATTCCAATTGGGTATGGAACGCTGAAATCTGGTTCATGCCTTCTCCCCAGGTCACCGCCTACCTTCGGGGGACTTTGACTCAGCGCTATCTGTTAGGGATAGATTCAATGCTGTACAACCAGCGCACGGCGAAGTTTTTCGAGCACCCCTACGGTCAAATTTCAACAGGTCTGGTTTTTTCCTTCTAACCGGCATAGATTAGGCGCTGATCATGGATTCGTGAATCATTAGAGTCTAAGAATGGTTGACTTGAAATTTGATTAGCTAATTCCTCAGGAATCTTCTTCAGGTGGTTAGGTAAGGTCTGTCCTTGCCCGCTTGAGGTAGTTCGAGGTCATTAGGGAGCACAATGACACCAGTTTATTCGCGAACGACTCGTTCAAAGCCGTTGTCTTTCAGCGCCAAGCTGTCTCAGGGGCTGGGCGCGATCCCTGATACGGTCAAAAATTGGGTCCTCAATACGTTCGCGCTCTTCTATTATAGTCAGCTCCTGGGTCTTGACGCTTTTTTAGTGTCAGTGATCCTTGCGATTGCGATGATTTTTGATGCGATCACCGATCCGTTGATCGGCGCCTTCTCAGATAATCTTCGTACCCGCTGGGGGAGGCGTCACCCGCTGATGCTTGCGGCAGCGCTACCCCTAGGCTTGGGAATTTATCTGATTTTTACCCCGCCGGCAGGTCTCTCCGATAGTTGGCTTGCTGCTTGGTTACTTCTGTGTCTGGTGTTAACCCGAGGGATGATGACGCTTTATTTTGTGCCTTGGGCGGCGATCGCCTCGGAACTGTCTGATGACTATCATGAACGGACATCGGTGATGGCACATCGCTATGCGGTTGGATGGGCGATCGGCGTTGGATTCCCGCTCTTCGTATATTCCATGTTGTTGCCCAGTACCGAAGCCTATCCGGTCGGTCAGATGAACATTGATGCTTATCCCATGGTGGGTCTGGCGGCGGCCTTACTGTTGACAGGCGGCGCGCTCGCGACAGGTCTGCTTACTTTAAGGGAGGTCCCTTTTTTAAGACAACATGCATCAGCCCCAGCAGCGTTCAGCCTTCGTCTGATTTTTCAGGACTTAATCAGAGCGCTTAAAAACGGGCAGTTTGCGTTGATCTTCGTGATTGTCATTATGATCTCAGCCATCGGTGGTACAACGACCAATTTAGGCCTCTATATGAATACCTTTTTTTGGGGCTTTGATACGGATGACTTGCGTTGGTTTTCGTTGTCCGCCGTGGGCGCGGTGATCGCTTTTCCTCTAATTGCTTTGATTCAGAGGCGCTGGGAGAAAAAACAAATCATCTTACTTTGCGCGCTGACCTCCCTAGTGGACGGGATTATCTTGATCAACCTCCGGTTTTTAGATGTGTTGCCGCAGAACGGCGATCCGCTGCTGCTGGTGATTTTGGTTTCGATGGGGGTAGTCGCGGTTGCCATCGCTGTGGTTCAGGGCGTGATTTCCGCATCTCTCCTAGCAGACGTTTTGGATCAGCATGAGCTCGAAACGGGCTATCGCCAAGAGGGGATGTTCAATGCTGCCTTATCTTTCTCGGGTAAAGCGGTGAGTGGCGTGGGAATTGTCCTAGGGGGGTTGATCATCACCTTAATCGAGTTTCCGCTTCAGACAGCGCCCGATATGGTTCCGGAGAACATAATCTTCAGACTTGGACTTGTTGTGGGTGTACTACTGCCACTGCTCTATTTGATCCCTATCGCATTGGTCACGCGTCTAAATATTACCGAGGCAGTCCACGCCGATATCCGAGCGCAACTAGACGAGAGGTATCAGGCAAAACAATCTGAAGGGTAAACAACCCCGATGCCATTGCTATCGAATAGGCCGTCTCAAATCGACTAGAAACGATTGATCTGATGGGGTCTTAGCTGAGGTGCCCAATCCATCGATCAGCGCGCTCAGGGTCCTAGCTTGGGCCATGGTAGTATTCGATTAATCGGTGCCGTCAATGCGAAGGAGGAGCTTCGGCGGCTAATCGATCGTATCTCAGTACTGGGTTTGCAGATGTTCTGAGAGGGGCTTCGATAGGCGGAATACACTTGAACATGAGGCGCCGAGATAGAGCATATTGTCAGGCAGCTGTTCAAAGGACCGATCAAAGCATTCATTGGAGCCGAAAATGATGATTAACAGCATGAAGTGGAGGGGAAAAGGAAGGTTATGAACGTTCGTGAACAGTTCAACACACATTTGTTGCATCCTTGGGCGGATCTGCCGAACCTTGGAAGCGATGAAGAAACGCCCCAACTGGCTCGCGGCGATGGGGTCTATGTGTATGATGAGACCGGGCATCAGCTGTTAGATGGGCCCGGGGGCATGTGGTGTATGCAGGTGGGCTATGGGCGTCAAGAAATCGCTGATGCAGTGTCAGATCAGATTAAGACGCTTGGTTTTGCGAGCGCTTTCTCGGTCATCCATGAAAGTGAAGGGCGGCTTGCCGCTAAAATCGCTGGTGAAGCGCCGGGGGACCTGAATCGGGTATTTTTTACAACCGGTGGGTCGACCGCGGTCGATGCTGCGCTCAGATTTTGCCAAATGGCGAATAATATTCGGGGTTGCCCAGAGCGCAAACATATCTTGGCAAGATCTCAGGGGTACCATGGCAGTACCTACCTCTCATCCTCAGTCAGCGGTAAGGAGCGGGATAAGTCCGCCATGGATACCGAGCAAGATCTGGTGCATTTTCTCTCAGCGCCGCATCTAGGCGGCGATTTGGCGGGTCGATCAGAGACTGAGTTTTGTGATTTTTTGATTGAAGAGCTCGAGGCAACCATCGCTGATGTGGGTCCTGAGAATATTATGTGCATGATTGCTGAGCCGGTTTTGGGATCGGGTGGCGTCATTGTTCCACCTGCTGACTACAACGCACGCTGTGCTGCGGTGGTCCGAAGTTACGGGATCCTCTACATCGCCGATGAAGTGGTAACAGGTTTTGGTCGACTTGGGCACTGGTTCGCATCTGAGCCTGTCTTTGGCGTTGTCCCTGATATGATCATCTTCGCCAAAGGCGTGACGTCAGGATACCTGCCTCTAGGTGGCTTTGTGGTCTCTGAGGGTTTGCTCAACCAGGTTTCAGGACCTGCCGCCAACGGCAATATTTTTTCCACCGGGTACACCTGGTCGGCCAACCCGGTGTCCTGCTCAGCGGCGCTTGCAGTCTGGGAGATTATCGAGCGTGAGCAGATTCTCGAACATGTTCGAGGGGTCTCAGGCTATTTTCTGGAGCAACTCAATACCCTTACGGCGCTACCCCTGGTGCGAGAAGTTCGGGGTCAGGGATTGATGGCGGCCATTGATCTGATGCCGCCGGCAGACCTTTTGAGTGGGAGTGCACTGGATCAAGATTATGCGCTCGGAGATTTGGTCGATGAGTGCTGTTATGCCCGGGGTCTGATTGTACGGCCTCTGATTAACGTTTGCGTGATTTCACCACCGCTGATCATCACACGGGCTCAAATCGACGAACTGGTTGAGAAGTTCCGTGCCGGCATTGAAGCCGCCGCGATTGAGCTCTCCCGCCGATATCCCTGCACTGACGAAAGTTTCTAGGAGCCAGTCATGCAAAATGACATTGGACCCACGACACAGACCCTGCTCGAACGCGGCATGCCACGGTTTCGAGGGGGGCAAGGGTATGCGATTCGCGCGAAAAAGAGCGTAGAGCTAGGTTTTAAGCCACCGATGCAGCTGATTATCGATCGTGCAGAAGGTGACTTTGTTTATGATCTTGAAGGCCGTGAGATCATCGATTTTCAAAATGGTTGGGCCACGAATCCGCTCGGGAACTGCCACCCAGAGATTTTAGAGGTCGTTCAGGCAGCCCAAAGGCGTTACGGGTTCCACTGGGAGCATCCGCTCCGGATTCCTGTGGCGGAGGCACTCGCAGAGACAATGCCAGGGCGTGCCCTGCCACGGTTTAGCTTCGAAGTCTCTGGAACCGAAGCTGTGGAATCGGCTGTTCATGCTGCGCTGTGTCACACTGGGCGCAGGACCATCATCGCGTTTGCATCGAGCTTTCATGGTGAGGGTTTGGGCACTAAATTGATCAGCGCCTACAACAGCGACAATTATGTTGGACTCGAGGCTTGGTCGGGTGGAGTGATTCGGGCACCGTTTCCCCATTCAACACGCTTACCGCCAGGGCTAAGCCATGCTCAATATCAGGCGTATTGTTTGTGGTATCTAGAGCATTATATCCCGCAGCATGTGATGGCCTCGGATAATATTGCGGCGGTTCTGATTGAACCCGCACTTGCGGAAGGCGGTAATTGGATTCCCGATCCAGCGTTCCTTCAAGGCATACGGGCTATTTGTGACCGTCAGGATTGGTTGATGATTGCCGATGAGGTGCTGACGGGGGTGGGTCGGACGGGCCGATTCTGGGCCGTTGAGCATGCTGGCGTTACGCCCGATTTGATGGTGGTGGGTAAACATTTGTCCGGCGGTATCGAGGCTTTTGCCGGGTTTGCTGCGCGTGATGACATTCTAGGAGACAATCCTCGGGCAACCGGCGGGAGCACCTTTGCTGGGACGCCGGCTGGGTGCGCCGCAGCGCTCAAAACCCTAGAGATCATTGCCCGGGACGATGTCATGAGCCATGCCCAGACATTGGGTGAAATCGCAGAGGTAACGATGTCGGATTGGGCTGCCCAATATGACATTGTCTCCGAGGTTCGCGGTCTTGGCTTGCTCCTTGGCGTCGGGTTTGGCGAAGACGAGGAGACGGGTGTTTTGCTGGCGCGCTCTGTGCGGGATGAGATGTTGAGACGAGGGGTATGGGCGCTTTGCGACTTCGAGCCCCAGGTCAGACTCTACCCAGCGCTGACTATGGCGCCAGAGGTCTTAAAAGCAGGTCTTGCACGAATGGAGGAGGCCATTGATTCGGTCTCAAGATCTGGCCCGACGGTTGGCGATTATCCCGCGATGCCAAACGGCAACGTCGGCTTTTAAGGGGTTAATCAATCGGCGTCTGTATCCTTCATCCAAGTTCGATAATATTCATGAAAATCCCAAACATCGGATTCTAGATCAATGAGCACCCCCTGATGGTGCGGCTTGGCCGCAAGGCCCCGTTGATTGA
>MDTB01235117.1_pt1 | contig 12849 bp, 12 predicted proteins | sample 811161 | NCBI WGS metagenome assembly MDTB01 (sample SAMN05326650, study PRJNA326480) | marine metagenome | isolation source: seawater | place: Mediterranean Sea | collected 2009 | reverse complement strand
TTGACCAATTATTTTTAGAAAATATACCTCTCAATAGAGAAACTCTAGAACCATTATTAAGTAAAATGTATCCACCAGAAACACATGATTATTCACGCATCAAATTAATGACCATTCATCAATCTAAGGGTTTAGAGTTTGATCATGTGATTATTCCAGAAACACACAAAACAACAATAGGACAAAAGGATCAATTACTTTATTGTCATAAATACCACCCTGAGCACCCCGACCTAATTGGTACGATTCATGATGAAGACCAACATTTAGATGGATACAATTTCCTTATTAGAAATGAAATTAAAAAATCACTTCATGATGAGTTAAAAAGATTGTTTTATGTTGCAAGTACTCGTGCCAAAAAAACACTACTTTATGTTGGCCTCCCCTCCAACAACAAAAATTCTTTCTCGTCTTTTATCGATGGAAATCACATAAATGCATTGTCTTCAATTGATGAACTTTTACCGTCAACGTTAGAGATATGTGATTAAAACGATTTTCCAAATTTTTTTAATTATGCTAAAATAGAAATATATGAAAAATGTTAAAAATACATTAAATTCTAAACACATGCTCAGTACTATCTCGAACCTACTTAGCGAGCACCACGCTATTAATATAACCACTATTGATGTAAAGCAAACCACGTCATTTACCGACTTTATGTTGATTTGCGAAGGTACATCTCAACGACATATTGAAGCATTAGTTGATGAACTCATTAAATCTCCTTTAATTACCGTAAGAAATAAAAGTCAAAATAAATGCAAGGATGATTTATGGATGGTAGTTGATTGCCTTGATGTCGTAGTGCATATCATGCATAAAGATGCACGACATCATTATCAATTAGAGAAATTATGGGAGCCCATTTGAATTGGTGATTCAAATCATCACAATTGGCCATAAAATGCCTGACTGGATTAAGTCTGGTTTTGACCATTATCACAAAAAAATTCAGATGAAATGTAAATTAATTGAGATTCATCCACAAAATCAAAAAAACATCACTAAATTCCTTGATCAAAAGGTCTCTCATATTGCACTTGATTCCTTAGGAAAACAATTCAAAAGTGAGCATATTGCAGAGCAAATCAACATCTGGAAAATGGATGGGATAAATGTTAACTTCTATATTGGTGCCCACGATGGGTTACCTCCTGAAGTTTTAGAGAGATGTCAGAAAAAATGGTCTTTATCAAATCAAACATACCCCCATCATTTGATCAAAATCATGCTAATAGAGCAGCTATATCGATCCGAATGTATTTTAAACAATCATCCGTATCATAAGTAATGTTTGTTCAATCGGAAAAAACACAAGGAATAAGTAATCGAATATACACATTACAATTGTTTTTTCTTGTAATGAGTTTGGTTTTGATTTTACAGTGTTTTAATCTACAGATGATAAATTATCGACATTATAATGATCTATCCCTTCATAATTACCTTAAGGCAACATCCATTATGCCTTCACGAGGTAAAATTGTTGATCGAAACGGTCATTTACTTGTTGAAAACAAAGTGAATTTTTCGGCGAAAGTCACAAAGAAAAACAGACCATTGATTGAATCTATTTTAAAAGAAAAAACACACTCCGATCTAGTTCCCTTATCACATAAAACTACTATAAAGATAAAAGAAAATTCTGAACTAGCGGATAAAGTCGATATTTTATCCACTCGACAAAGAAAGTATTATGATAGTAAGGAAATGTTCTCAGTCATTGGATATGGGAGCTTTTATGGTCAAGAATTTAAACCTGCACTTGGAATTGAAAAATATTATGATGATATTTTAAAGGGACAACCGGGTTACGATTTATTAAAGGTAAGCGCAAGAGGTAGTCTAGAAAAGACAGGAAAAAGCATTCCCCCAGTGAATGGAGCCACTGTTACACTAACCATTGACAGAGATTTACAAAAATTTGTTCACAAAACTTTACGTGTTTCAAAAGGCGCAGTGGTTGTAATGAACCCAAATAACGGTGAGGTCCTGGCACTTGTAAGCCAACCCTCGCTTGATTCTAATCAAATTCCAAACATGTACCAAAATAACAATCCGTTGTTGAAAAAAAATCAACCAGAGTTTAATCGTGTCATTAGCGGTTTAATTTCTCCAGGGTCGACAATCAAACCGATCATTGCCTTATCTGCATTGGAAAACAATGTAATCAAGCGAAGTTATCGAATTCAAGATCATGGACACTATGTTGTTGCAAATCATGTATTTCACGACTGGGTGCCAAAAGGGCATGGCATTGTAGATCTTGAAAAGGCAATAATGGTTTCTTGCGATACCTATTTTTACATTTTAGCAAAAAAGATGGGAATTAATTTAATATCAAATGCTTTTTCTGAATTTGGGTTAGGCCAAAAAACTGGGATTGACTTACCAAATGAATCAAGCGGACTTGTTCCAACACCAGAGTGGAAACAATTCAATCGCGGTGCAAGTTGGTATGTTGGCGATACAATCATTACCACAATTGGACAAGGAGCATTATTATCTACGCCTATTCAATTAGCATGTGTTACTGCTCTTATTTCAAATGAGGGTTTTTATTACGTTCCACATTTATTGAAAGGTACAACCGATATTTCAGGCCATCAACATCAACCCTCACATATTAAAAAGGTCATTAGAGACTATGATCCGAAACATTATGAATTAATAAAACGATCCATGAAAAAAGTGATCTCAGACCCTAATGGAACAGGTCATTATTATTTTCGAAATAGGTCCTATTCCGTAGCTGGTAAAACTGGAACAACACAAATCACTAGTCACCATAGCCAAAGAGCTGACGCCCCTATTCCATTACACCTAGAAAATCACTCTTTATTTATTGGATATGCACCTGTAGATCATCCTCAAGTGATCGTCGTAACAATCGTTGAAAATAGTGAACTTAGTGCTGCAACCGTTTCTAGAAAAATTTTGGATTTTTATTTTAAACATATGGTAAACAATGATGAGATCAAACTCTAGTACTTTTGACACGACGCTTTTATCGCTGATTTTCATTTATATTGGAATCGGTATCATCATTCTTTACAGTGGTACCGATCAAAACATTCCGACACTTATGAGACAACTTTCAAGACTATCCTGTGGCATTTTTTTGATGTTTATGGCTTCGTTAATTAATCCTAGAGATCTCAATGAAATGGGAACTGTTTTTTTCTTTTTAAGTATTATTATCCTACTAGCAGTTTATTTGTTTGGAAGTAGCGGTAAAGGTGCGCAGCGCTGGCTTGACATTGGAGTGATAAAATTTCAGCCATCTGAAATTGTTAAATTAACACTCCCGCTTGCACTAGCATCTTGGTTAGACTTTAGAACCAACACGTTTACAAATCATTTTATATCTTTCTCTATTTTAGCAATTCCCTGTCTACTCATTCTAATACAACCTGATCTAGGTACTGCAATACTCATTGGCTCAACTGGACTCATCATGATATTGATTAGTGGATTACCCTCATACATGATTGCAATGTGTATTGGCTTTGCTATCACCGCAATCCCTTACGCATGGTTTAATATATTACATGATTATCAAAAAGCACGTATTATTACCTTTCTAAACCCAGGTCATGATAGCATGGGTGCAGGATATCATATCATTCAATCAAAAATCGCCATTGGTTCTGGCGGGTTTGCTGGAAAAGGATGGTTAAATGGAACCCAATCGCATTTATTCTTTTTGCCAGAACATGCAACAGACTTTATATTTGGGATTGTAGGTGAAGAGTTTGGGTTTATTGGTACAACCTTTATCATACTGTTGATTCTAGCAATTACATACCGTGTTTTAATGATTGCTCATAAAATTGATAAGCCATATGAACGGTATGTGTGTTGTGGTTTAATTACTAACTTTTTTCTTGGATCCATAATCAATATCGGTATGGTAATTGGTATATTTCCTGTTGTTGGGGTGCCATTACCATTAATTAGTTATGGTGGCACACATGCTTGGATATTGCTTATTTCTCTTGGAATAATTTTCAGTATGATAAGATCATATATTAGTAGATAATATAAATTTAAAAAGTTAACATTTAAAGATGTATTTTTTAAAAAAATGGTTATTTGTTTTTTGTTTGTGCATTGGATGTATGCTTGCGTTCTTCCATCCATTTCAAAAGCCACTCATTCGCTCCACATTTTATAAGATTGATGTAATTGATACATCTAAAAGTTTTTATTTAACCTTGAAATCAAAAAAGAAAAACCCCAAATATGAAAATAAGATGGCATTTGGACCATACCATACTTTAAGGGACGCACATCAGGCACTTAATGAACTTGATGTTGATCCGAATGCTACAATACTTCTTAAACAGCTACCAATCATAGGAAAAATTGAATGAAGATAAAAGGCACAACAATTATTTGTACTAAAAAAAACAACCAAGTGGCAATCGGAGGTGATGGCCAAGCAACGTTTGGTGATACAGTGTTAAAACAATCTGTCTCAAAAATTAAAAGGTTATACAACGATACCATTATTTCTGGCATGGCAGGAAGTACTGCTGATGCGTTTAATCTATATGAAAAATTCGAGGCTAAACTTCAAAAGTATCAAGGTATTATTACCCGTGCAGCCATTGAAATGGCTCGAGACTGGAGAACTGATAAAATCCTAAGAAAACTTGAAGCAATGATGATTGTTGCTAACAAAGACCATATTCTACTTATTAGTGGAAGTGGTGATGTCATTGAGCCAGATGAGCCTATGATAGCAATTGGGTCTGGTGGTAACTATGCCCTCTCAGCAGGTAAGGCGTTATATTACAATACGAACTTAAGTGCTAAAGAGATAGTTAAGAAATCTCTAGAAATAGCTGGTGATATTTGTATATATACCAATCAAAATCACACCATTGAAACAATAGGATAATTCAAAAATGACACAAACCCTGACCCCTCAAGAAATCGTAACCCACCTTGATGAACATGTAATAGGCCAGCCTGAAGCAAAAAAAGCAATTGCAGTAGCGGTAAGAAATCGATATCGTCGTATGAACTCCTCCAATGATATACAAAATGAAATCATGCCCAACAACATTCTTCTCATTGGCCCAACAGGGGTTGGTAAAACAGAACTAGTTAATCGACTGGTAGACACCTTGTCAGCTCCCTTGTTAAAAGTTGAGGCAACAAAATTCACAGAAGTTGGTTATGTTGGGCGAGATGTTGAATCAATAGCAAGGGATTTAGCTGAAAAAGCATTTCAACTTTTAAAACGAAAAAAAATTGAAGAAGCAAAAATTAAAGCGAATGACCAAATGCTTGTCAGAATATTGGATGCCATCCTTCCTGGAACAAATGATACTGAGCATTTAGAACTTAGAAACGAGTATAAAGCTAAAATTATCAGTGGTGAGATTGATGATCAGGAAGTAGAGATCAACATCAATAAACGACAAAATCTAGGTATTGAAATTATGTCACCTCCTGGCATGGAGGAAATGACTGAACAAATTCAAGGTCTTTTTCAATCTATGAATTCTGGGAAAAAAGAAAAAAAGAAAACAAAAATTAAAGATGCTAAGACGATATTGGTTGACGAGGAAGCAGAAAAGCTTATTGACGAATCAGCTTTAAAAAGAGATGCCATTACCTATGCAGAGAATGAAGGAATTGTTTTTATAGATGAAATTGACAAAGTTGTACGTTCTTCAAGTCAATCATCAGGAGATGTTTCCAGGGAGGGTGTGCAACGAGACCTACTCCCATTAATTGAGGGAACAATTGTGAACACTAAATATGGTCAACTGAAGACTGATCATATTCTCTTCGTCGCATCTGGAGCCTTTATGGATACCTCACCTTCTGATCTAATATCAGAACTACAAGGGCGACTACCGATACAAGTGGAACTAAATAAGCTAACCCTAGATGATCTAATATTAATTTTAACCCAACCAAAGTACTCTCTGATTAAGCAATATCAGGCTTTACTATCAACAGATAAGGTGAAGCTTCAATTTACAAAGGATGGAATCTATGAAATTGCTTTAGCTGCCTTTACAGCCAATGAGAACCTTGAAAACATAGGTGCAAGAAGACTGAATAATGTTATGGAATCTCTGCTCAGAAATATTCTATTTGATGCACCGTTTGACTCATCCAAAACATTTAAAATCAATCGTAAATTTGTCCAAACAATCCTTTCTCAACCTGACTTCAATGATAACTGGAGAGCATGGGTAATTTAAAAGGGTTGATTTATCAATTAAAAATCAGTTAGTATAGTCTTATTGCGGGGTGGAGCAGTCTGGCAGCTCGTCGGGCTCATAACCCGAAGGTCGTAGGTTCAAATCCTACCCCCGCTACTAGTTAAAAGCCCTTATGGGCTTTTTTCATGTTTATTGTAAGGAAAATTGATTAGATGAATCAAAACGATATTGTATTATTTGCTAATGCTTTGGCTGCAGAGAAGAAGGTACCTGTAGATACGATTATTACTGCCATTGAAAAAACCATGAAGCAGATTGTAATAAGAGAAATCGGCGAAGGTGCAAACATTAATGTCACCATGAATCGCAAGGATGGAACGTTTTTTGCAGAAAGAATTTCTGAAGTAGTTGCTGATGATTCCCTAAATGATGAAGAATTTCCTGAAGCTTACATTGAACTATCAAAAGCAAAAGAAAAAAATTCTAAACTAGATGTCGGAGATCAGTTAAAAGAGACTCTTGAGATTGACATGCTTTCAAGAATTACAGCACATAACGCCAAACAAATCATGTCGAGGTTGTTAAGAGACTTAGATCGAGAAAAGACTGCTCAAAAATACGATGAACGTATAGGTGAATTACTCTCCTCTACTGTGAAAAAATTAACAAAGGACTATCTTGTGTTAGAGACCTCTGATGGTACCGAGCTCATGCTACAAAAGAATAACTTGATTCCAAAAGAATCAGTTCGAATTGGGGACAGAGTTAAAACATGTATTATTGGATTAAACGACACTCCTCATGGTCCAGTAGTAATTGTTAGCCGGTCTCACCCTCTAATGATTAATGCTTTATTTGAAGTTGAAGTGCCTGAAATTACTGATGGAGCCATCGAAATAAAAGCTTCTGCACGGGAGCCAGGTGTTCGAGCAAAAGTTGCTGTTAAAGGAATAGATAAACGGATTGATCCTATTGGCGCTTGTGTGGGAATGCGAGGAATAAGAGTACAATCAATCTCTAATGAGCTCAATGGAGAACGAATTGACATTATCAACTGGAATGATGATCCGGCAAGATTAGCTATCTCTGCAATAGCACCTGCTGAGGTGCGATCTGTTTTCGTGGACGAACAAAACCAATGTATTGATCTGCTAATAGAAGAAGATCAACTTTCACAAGCTATTGGTAAAAATGGTCAAAACATCAGATTAGCCAGCCAACTGATTGGCTGGGAACTAAACGTTAAAACCGATGAGGAAGAGCATGCTCATAATGATTCAAGTAATGAAATTGCAAATATTCTATCTGTTGATGAAAAAATCATCAAAGATCTAGAAACACTCTCCCTAACAACAAAAGAATCTTTTTTAAGCGCAGATCCTGCAATGGTTATTGATCACCTCAACATCTCCGAGGAAGTATATGAGGACATAAAAAAACAATTATCTGAATCACCAGATGATTCCACTTCTCTAGACACATTACTCAGTATTGATGATGTTACAATCATTCATTTGGAATCTGTTGGCGTTCATTCGGTAGAAGATTTAAACAAATTAACCATCGAAGAAATAAAAGCAATAGATGGAATTGATGATGAAACAGCTGAAAGCATTCACGCTGAAGCCCAGTTATTCATATAGGTGAACATTTGAAAACTAAAAAAACGATCATTCAAATTGCAAAGATTATTAAATTTGATCCTCAAGATCTTTTGAGTAAACTTCAATCAATTAATAAAAACATACAGTCGATTGATGATGAAATTACTAATGAAGATTACAAATCATTACTCTTGCAATTGAAGAAAAACAAACAACCGACCAAACAAGCTACAACTGTTCAAAGGACACCTATTAAGACCACAAAATTTGTATCTAAAAAAATTGATTATAAATCTGTTCCTACAGAAAACAAAGAAGTGAAAGAAGATTTATTGGATGAAAAGGAAATCCAGGAAGATGAAAAGAAAATTCAAGAAAAAATCCAAAAAAAGGTCAAACAAGATGATGTATCTGTTACATTAAAATCAAACACCAAACGTAAAAAAACTCTACTTATTAATGAACTGATGACACCAAAAGATTTGTCACATCAAATGGGAATTAAGGTCAATGATCTTATCAAGCAATTTGTTAATATGGGCATGATGATCACAGTCAATCAAAACATTGATCAAGACACCTGTATTTTAGTTGCAGAGGAATTAGGTTTTAAATGCAAGTCTGTTAACTCTGAGGATGAATCACAAGAACATATTGCACATAGCCTTGACGATTTAAAATACGAGAACCGAAATGTTGTTGTAACCATCATGGGCCATGTTGATCATGGTAAAACAACCCTACTCGATTACATCCGTAACAGTAGAGTGCAAGCCAAAGAAGCAGGCGGCATAACTCAGCATATCGGTGCATATCAAGTAACGACATCATCTGGAAAAATCACTTTCTTAGATACTCCAGGTCATGAAGCATTCACTTCAATGCGAGCCAGAGGAACAAATATTACAGACCTAGTCATTTTAATAGTAGCTGCTGATGATGGTGTTATGCCTCAAACAATTGAGGCAATCAAGCATGCTAAAGCTGCTGAAGTACCAATCATTGTTGCTATTAATAAATTTGATAAGCCTGGAGTGGACATTGAAAAGATTAAAACACAACTATCCACTAATGAGCTTACCCCTGAAGAATGGGGTGGCGACACCATGGTCATTCCCGTATCAGCCAAAACAGGTGATGGTATACCCGAGTTATTGGAAGCCATTTCCCTCAATGCTGAAGTGCTTGAATTAAAAGCACCAATTAACGGACCAATTAAAGCATCCGTAATCGAATCTCGACTAGATAAAGGGAAAGGCCCTGTTGTCACCGTTTTAGTGGAAACTGGTACGATTGCAATCGCTGATATTGTCTTATGTGATATCGCTTTTGGTAAAATAAGGACGATGATTAATGACCAAGCACAAAATGTAAAACATGCAGTACCAGGGATGCCAGTAGAAATAACTGGTTTCTCCTCAGTGCCAAGTGCTGGGAGTCAAGTTGTTGTTGTTAACAATGAAAAACAAGCCCGTGAATTGGCTGCTCATAGAATTACAAGGCAAAGACAAGCGATTCTTGCTGAAAAACAAAAATCACTTAATGAGATTTTCACGGATCTCAAAACTGATCAAGATAAACGTATTTTAAAAGTGATTGTAAAAGCAGATGTACATGGTTCCACAGAAGCCATAGTTCAATCCCTTAATAAAGTAGGTAATGAAACTGCAGGGATACAAGTTATCAGTGATGGTGTTGGATCAATAACAGAAAACGATGTACAACTTGCCGGTGCATCAGAAGCTATTATTATTGGATTTAATGTAAGACCTGATGCTCAAGCAAGAAAAGTTTTACAAAATCTTAAAGTAAATATTTACTATTTCAACATCATTTATGATCTAATCGAAAAAATCACCGCAGCATTGGAGGGCCTACTCGCACCTCAAATTGAAGAGAAAATCATTGGTTACGCTGAAGTAAAAGATGTATTTCACTCCTCAAAACTTGGCGCGATTGCAGGTTGTATCGTTGTAGAAGGCCAACTAAAGAAAGCTGCACCAATCAGAGTACTTAGAAAAGACATAGTGATTTTTGAAGGTAAACTTGAGTCATTAAGACATTACCAACAGGATGTTCAAATTGTTAAAAACGGTTCTGAATGTGGTGTCGGTGTAAAAAGCTATAACGACATCGTTAAAGGTGATAGAATCGAAGCATACGAATTAATTGAAACTAAAGTAATATTATCCTAATGAGAGCAAGAAAACTACGAATTGAGCAACTCATTAAAAGGGCTATTTCAACTATTTTAATGAGCGAAATCAATATTCAATCACATATTGATTTTTTCCCATCAATTTCAAGAGTGGAATTATCTAAAGATTTGTCTCATGCTAAGATATTTTTGTTATTCGATGAAAATAACAAATCTAAAAGTGACCGTCTTATGAAGTTTTTAAAAAACAATATTCATTCGATACGAAAATCTTTAGCTTTTCACGCAAACTTAAAATACATACCAAAAATAGAATTTAAATTAGATCAACAACTAGTTTATCTTCAAAAACTCTATGATCAAATTGATCAGACACAATCAACCTGATATTTATGATTTTTCTTATTGATAAACCTAAAGGTTATACATCTTTCGATGTGGTTTCTATTGTAAAGAAAAAGCTTCAATCTAAAAAAGCAGGTCACTGTGGTACATTGGACCCTCTTGCAACAGGAATGTTACCCATTTGTATTGATGAGTATACAAAAATCGCACCATATATTTCTGGTCAAATCAAAAAGTATCATGTAGAGGCACAGCTAGGTGTTAAAACAGATACTTATGATATTACGGGCAATATTGAAAAAGAAGCCTGTATTAAATCAATAACATTTGAAAAAATACATTCTCAACTATCAAAATTTACTGGAAAATCTGAACAAATCCCTCCTAAATTTTCAGCTATTAAAATTAAAGGTAAGAAAGCATATGAATTGGCAAGAAAGAATATCGACATCCATTTACCTCCAAGACCAATAGAAATTATATCAATAGAAAATATAACATATGATCAACCTTTAGTGAGATTTGATATTACGTGTTCTAAAGGAACCTATATTCGGACTATCATCGATGATTTAGGTGCACAACTACAATGTGGTGCAACAATGACAAATTTACGTCGTCAGTGGGTAGCACCATTTACTAATCTAGATCTTGTTGATTTACCAAAAGTTAAAATGGAACATGGAATATCTGGAAGTATCTTGTTTAACCATCATATTTGCTTAAGTGACGAGGAGATCCACAAACTACGACAAGGACAATTTGTTCAATCACAAATTGTTCAAAACTATGACTTAGTAGGCATTAAAAACGCAAACAATGACTTCATGGGAATATGTACACTTACAAATGGTCTGCTTAAACCAAAAAAAATGTTAATGGATAAGTTTCTTGCATGAAAATCTAAAAACATTTATGATATGTAATTAAATATGTAAATACGGAGAACAGCTATGAACTCAGCTGAAAAAAAACAGATCATTGATCAACTTGCTTTAAAAAAAGGAGACACTGGCTCACCCGAAGTACAAGTGGGTATCATTACCAAAAAAATCCAGCACCTTACCGAGCATTTAAAGAAAAACCATGGAGATGAACACTCTAGATATGGAATGAAAAAGTTAATCAGCCAGCGTAAGAAGCTTTTATCATATTTAAAAAGCGTTTCAACTTCTAGATATTTAGCATTAATTAAGACACTTATGCTACGTCGTTAAATTTTATATTAAGGAAATACAATGTCAGTAACTACTCATAGCTTTGATTTGGGCTCTCATACATATCATTTAGAAACAGGATATTTTGCTAATCAAGCTGATGGTTCTGTGTTAGTAACCGTAAACGACTGTCAAATATTTTCTGCTGTCGTTTGGGACAAAAACTTTACGACTGTAAATCCTTTTTTTCCGTTACGTGTTGATTATACTGATAAATATTATGCAGGTGGGAGAATGCCTGGTGGTTTCTTAAAAAGAGAAGGAAAACCCTCAGATGCTGAAGTTATTCGATCAAGACTAATTGACCGTTCTATCCGCCCTACTTTTTTAGATCATTTTAATCAAGAAGTGCAAGTCACCTGCCAGTCTTTTTCACTTGACCCAACAATAGAAACTGATGTAATAGCATTACTGTCATCATCCGCATCCCTTGCCCTTACTGGACTGCCTCTAAAAACTAGAGTGGCTGGTGTTCGTGTTGGACTAATTGACAAAACGTTTGTCATCAACCCAACTAAAGCTGAAATTGAACAATCATCTATCGATCTATTCATTACAGGTAGCAAGGAAAACGTTGTTATGGTTGAAGCAATTGCATCACAAGTCGATGAGAAAACCATCCTTGATGCCATTGAGTTTGGTCAAAAGAACATCAAAACAATTATTGATGAAATTGAAAAATTTGCTAAAAAAGCAAATATTAAGCCTGTAGAACTTCCTGAACCAACCGTAACAAAAGACGTGGATTTGAAAAAGTATGAGAAGAAAATTCAAACCGCTCTGTCAATTACTACCAAAGCAGAAAGAAATTCTGCTTTAAGTGATATTGAAAAGGAAATTCTTGAGAATACTAAAGAAGATGAAATTGATGCAACTAAAGAGTCTATTTATAATCTAATTAAAGACAAAGTCCGAGTAATGGTTTTAAAAGATAAAATCAGAATTGATGGAAGAGATCTTAAAACAGTACGCCCCATTGATATAAAAGTTGGCTATTTAAAAAGAACCCATGGTTCTGCAGTATTTAAGCGTGGTGAGACAACGTCTTTAACTACCTTAACTTTAGGATCTAGTGAACGTGACGCGCAAATTATTGATGATGCAAATGGAGAATATAAGGATAAATTCTTACTTCACTATAATTTCCCGCCATTCTGTACGGGTGAATGTGGCTTTGTAGGATCTCCTAAACGAAGAGAAATTGGACATGGGAATTTAGCAAAAAAGGCTATAAAACCTCTATTACCAGACCATTCTAATTTTCCTTACACCATAAGACTCGTATCAGAAATACTTGATTCCAACGGATCAAGTTCAATGGCTACAGT
>MDTB01082186.1_pt1 | contig 12849 bp, 12 predicted proteins | sample 811161 | NCBI WGS metagenome assembly MDTB01 (sample SAMN05326650, study PRJNA326480) | marine metagenome | isolation source: seawater | place: Mediterranean Sea | collected 2009 | reverse complement strand
TAATATATCTGTTGAGTTCATGCTGCTCTGGCACGTTATTCCATTGAAGCTCACCGTACCAGCGATCAGAGAAAATAGATTGCATTTTTTGCGTAGTCTGGCGCATTGCTGCTAGAATTGCGTCGGGACCGGTGTCGCGATTTTCCCAATAGTTGCCAGCATATACCCCACCAAGACAGGCCGACGCAGCGATAACACCTTCATTGTATTTCTTAAGAAGAGCGTAGTCGACGCGGGGATATCGATAAAAATTATCGCCGCTATAAGATCGAGATATCATTTTAAAAATGTTCTGGAGGCCCTTCTGGTTCATCGCTAACAGGATTAAATGACGTCGGCGGTTCAGTACTGACTTAATCTTCTTCTTTGAGGCACCTTCATCTTCAACTGTTGTGCCCGAGTTATCAGCCTCATAGTCAGATTTCTTCTTTGAAGCTAATTTGATTTCTTCATATTCATCTTTCCACTTTGCGATGGAAGGGATAAAATATGCTTCGCAACCAAAAATTGGCTTAAATTTCTTACCGGCTGTTTGCATCTTCTTGGCATGAAGAACTTGCCAAGCAAGGCCATTCATATTCCCGTGATCAGTGAGCGCAAGTGCATCCATACCGTTTTCATACGCAAAATCCATGTGCTCTGGTGGATAACCCAGGGCATCAAAAGGGGAGCCTGCAACAGAATGGGCGTGCAGGCCGACGAAGGGGATGGAGCTTTCTGTTCTAGATTTCATCTATTAGATCTTTCATTTCGTGAATACATTCAAGTAATTCTTTTTTTATTGGGTTGATTTCATTTTCTAACAAGTTAATTATAAACGATTCCTGTTCATTTGTCAAGTACAAATATACGGATGGAAAGCCTACAGATTCTTTAATGTGATAGGGGACCTCGTTGTATAACTCTTCAATTTTTTTAATTTGCATTTTCCTCTTTCATAAAGTATGGTTTCATAAACTTCTTAGATGGTCTAGGGATCGTGCAGTCTGAAGCGTAATAATCCCTAAGAGAATTCCAAGTCTCAAGACTATAGTATTGCTCTATTTCCACTAAATTATCTATTGATAGTATATCAGTATTAAATATTTTGTCAAGTGTAAAATTCTTGCTAGACCATCTTTCGTGTGCTGGAATATTCCTGCTTCCGCCAGTGCACTGGTTCTTGGTGTGGCGCTTGAGTTTTGGCCAATCTTGCGGAGAAAAAGTAAAAGCTAAAAATTTGTTTTCTTTCACTGTCTCCCCTTGATAAGATAAATAAAACGAATCTGGGCCGCGGATGGTATCTAGATGAGCTTTTAATACATCCGGGTTGTATAATCCATACGGGAAAGAGACAAAATACTTTGTTGGGCGTGTCCAGCGGCTCATCTTGTCCGAGACAACAAAAGATGTCAAAGCTCCATGGAGTATAGACCACCCTAAGGAGTCTCTCCTATCTCTATCTTTCATCGAAATCGGAGTATAAAAAACTGGTATCCATTTTTCGTGGTAGTCTTTTCTCTTTACGAAATCTTTCTGTTTAAAGTACCTTGGGTCGAGCACATAATCGCCCACTCTTTTCTTTATGAGTGGTGCCAGGTCGTCGTTACAAACTATCCAGATGCTATCGCAACCTGCGATGGCACACTCATATATTGACCTCTCGACAGCCAAATAACCTTCTCTAATCGGTTGCAAATAGTCAGGCCATGGAAAATCGAACGAGTTGTCCCACCCAGATAGGGGGATAATGCCAACTACGTTTCTACCCTGTGGTGCAGCATTCAAAACAATATATCCTCTATTTGGTAATCTCTCATGAATTTTATATTGTCAGTGTCTCTGTAGAGAGTTTGATCCACTTTCTCAACGACTCTTTTATTGTGGGCCACTTTTGGCTTTCTATACTTAATTTCGCCGTTTTTGTAAATTCCCGCTTTAGATCCAAAAACACCAATCGATGTCAAATGTCGCTGGATTGCGAACCTGCACATTGTTTCGGAGTAATCAAAGTCTTGCAGATTCTCCTCGAACAGAAAAGACTCCACCAGACAATCCGTTATGTAATCTGACCCGTCGATTCGGTCAGATGAATAAAAATGTATCTCTTTGGCCAAAGAATCGCTTGAAATCTTTGGGTGAAGGTGCTTATACTTTGATCCAAGGTTTGTAACCTGGAAGTCGTCATACACAATATATTTGTGTTTTTTGTTTTCCAATATCTCGATCTCGTCTTCGAAGAGTACTTTTGTTGAATCAAAAATAAAACAATTTTTATAATAATATTGGTAACTCGAATTTTTTGTCACAACTCTCACTGTGTCTTTGGATACTTTAAATTTTGAAATATGCTCATAATTTAACAATCTACCCTCAAGGGACATTAAAGTGTTCAGCCTTGACCACCCATAATCTTCCCGCGGGTTGCCTAGAAAATTTATACTAGATTTTTTGTAAAAAGGGGGAATGAAATCAGTACTTGGAACAAAGAAATAGTTTTTCAAAAAAGCGTAGAGTGCAGACTCGACTGTTCCACCAAAAACAACATTCTCTAATAACATATCTGATTTGCAAAATCATAGTGAGAGTTAATGAGACTAGATAGTGCGTAACTTGCACCTCCCTGAATTGCTGCTTGACCGGGTTGTGGGCGAGGTAAACATGCTTCGTCAATAATGGACATAAGGTTATTGTACATATTAAGTGCGTTCGAAGTCAAATCAAAGTTCGCGCCGTTACCTGCCAAGCTTATACTCGTCCAGAAATCGTCGCGACCACCAGCCCAGCCGCCGGTTGAAAAGGCATACACTTTGAGCTTGATCCCTGCTCTAACTAAGCTCTCAACGATGGGTTTTGTGATGGGTGCACCGTTGCGCTGGGCTGCAGCATCAGAATATTTTAAATAAGATTGCTCAACTTCATCACTGAAAACAATTATGATCCTTTCAGATGTTGGGCGCCATGAAATCGAGAAATTTTCTTTTGGTGGTCTTGAACCAGTGTCTCCCCACCATTCTGTCGCTGCAATGTCGACGTTAGCGGCGCCTGAGATATTCTGTGCTGAAAGATATACTGCATCTAGAAGCATTTCAGTTGCTGTATCCATACCCCTATTTCCCAAGGCGGCGAAGTCCGCGAGAAACTGCTCAAACGGTGAAATATCTGAGACTTTTACTAGGAATTCTTTACCATTTTCCTCAAATTCCTTAGGTCCGATGACAAGACCCCATTGCAGAGCATCCTCTGCCGCAAAATGGGTTGCAAATCTATTTAGGGCGATTTTGACGGCTTCTATTTCGTCATCCATCGAACCTGACCAATCTACAACGAACAATATATCTGTCTCTCTAATCTCTTCGCCGTAGTCTACAACACCATCGCAGTCGTCGTCGGCTCCGTTACAAATTTCTTCCTGAGGCGTGATCTCACTCAGGCAAAATCCAGGTTCGAAATTTTCGTTCCTATCATTACCCCAGACACCACTTTCACAATATACCTCTCCAGGGACACAGACCCCAACAAACAGTGTGTCTGGATCTCCTGTATAGCATGCCTGAGTCAAGTTTTCATCAATCGCTTGGTCACAATCCTCATCGAAATTATTACACTCTTCCTGCTGGAGGGTTATCCCTAGTCTTGAGTTGCACACCGGGGGCTCGGGAAAAGGCAGATATTGGCATAAAGCGGCACAGTCTGTCATTCTCATTTCAGTGCAACCGGGGTCTATACACTCACAAGTTTTGAATCCCTGCCCACAAATTAAAGGAGGTTCCGAACAGGGCTGAAGATTTCCGACATCATTAATTGTACAGAGACAGTCTAATTGTTCATCGATTTGACCATCGCAGTCATTGTCCTCTCCATCACATTCTTCGTCGGTGGGTTGGATCGCAGTGCAAGAAATCCAGTTACCTGCGTCGCAAGTTTCAATTCCTCTGGAACATGGTGTTTCGCACTCCCTAATCAGTTCCTCGTCGGTGGCACCATCGCAGTCGTTATCTATACCGTCACAAGTATCTGGCGGGATTGGGCCACAACTATCACAAACGTTTCGTTGGCCTTCATCTATGTTACCGTCGCAGTCGTCATCTTCAAAGTTACATCGTTCTTCGCCAGGGTTTCGAGCTGTGCAGTCGACAATCTCTTGTTCAACGCAGAAGCCCCAACCGGTTCCACATTGGTTTTGACACTCAAATCTTCCTTCGTCGACCCCACCGTCGCAGTCGTTGTCTTCCCCATCACACAGCTCATCTTCGCATGGACGACACGGGAGATGTAGTAAGTTGCCCTTGTTACATAATACTTGCTGGCGGCCCAAGGTACCATCCTCAAGTTGACACTCAAACCACTCTATAAACTCACCGCTGGTGCCAGGTGGGCACTCCCACTGTGTTACACAGTCACTTCTATATAAAATTTCTGGCGGTGGGCAGGATTGGTCGTGACCATAAACACAGGGTGTGCCAGAGTCGTCGCAAACTTCGACTATAACGTCCATAACATCTATAGTCTGTGCTGGATTTGGTGGACAATACCACCTTTGACGGTCACAACAACTTGGAAAACAAATACAATACTCCTCGACATCTGACGATGCTGTCTGAGCGCATTGCTGCTCTCTTGTAAGTTGTGGCGAAGTATCAGTGCCTGCGTCAACTGGATCTAGAACATCCAATATGTAAATGTCTTCACCACCGGTAGCGTCTTGGTTTTGCGTTACTATCCTAGGGCTGGGCTCTGTATCGCCGGCTTGTGATTTACTTGTATTGCTGCAGGCGATGAATGAAGACGCGAAAAAAGTTAAAATTACAAATGTTCTCATAAACCACCTTTAATTTCCCTATAGGCTTGAACAGCATTTGGAAAATGAAATTCTGCCAAGTCGAGGCATGCTTTGGCGACCTGTTGTATTTCCCACTGCGCGCCTTCGTGTACCCTAAGAGAGATAAACTTCATCAAGTTGCTTAAATTAACAGTTCCATAATATTGCGTATACAAATTTTGAGGTAATACGCCTCGTGCTTGTTCTCTGCATATTCCCGATTGGATCATACTATTATACAGTGAAAGGCTTAAGGTATGGTGGTGACGCAAAGCATCAGAGGCTTTGTCATAACCATTCATGAGTCCAGAAAGAGTAGGGTCAATAAGCTCATTGCTACTGGCTTGCCTATTGGATTCATGCTGGGTTCTAAACTTTGCAGGTTGATAGAATTTCATATCAACTGAAGTATACCTTCTGCTGATCTCGTTATAGGCCCAAGTGCGATGGCGGTGGTGCTGGGATCTTATAAATAACGGAACAGTAAACCTCATTGTCAGCGCACAATGTTCAAATGGGCTAGTATGATTGTGTTTTAATAGATAATTAATTAACTTGACGTCTTTTTTATCTACTTCTTTTTTTTCGGCGCCGAACGATACGCGGGCGGCATTTACTATGGAGAGGTCTGAGCCCATGTGAGAGATATATTCAACTGCTCCTATGGAATCATTGAATATATCAATCTTCATCAGGTCTCCGGTACATTCCTACAATATAGTTTTCCAAAATAAGATGATACGTCTTATCAGAAATTGTCACTTCTTCGATCATAGTTTGGTCGATAATGACCGTTTTATTGGTGTCAAAGTTCGTGTATTTGAGGTTTTTAAATTGTTTACTACAATCTTCTGCAATATCTATAACTGTCGCCTCAATGTATCGATTCACATCGGGAGCAAAGTCCTCTGGCAGTAAAACTCCAGAGCTTGTTTCGTTCTTCTCTACATGTGGAATCACCAACAAGTGACGGTTGGCTGGTTTCAACACCTTCAACTTAGACATTCGTCAACCTTCCAACGGATCTCTGGCACTTGTTTACGTAATCTGAAAGAATGTCCATATCAGTCTCCGATTTGTATAGTCTATAAGCCTTCACTGCCAGTCTCATCTCCTGCTTAGTGAGCCAACCATTTTCATCATACGATTCTCTAAGATCCTTTCTCTGTTCCTTGAAGGGTTCTATTGCTGACTCAATCGCAACAAATGTTTTGATATAATTAATTAGGTGTTCTTCTTTTGATGTCTGTTTCTTGTTATCGTTCATTTTATGTCCTTTCTTTGACGATAAGTATATACTATCTTATTAAGATGCAAATGTCAATATTTTTTTTAAATAAATTTAACTTCGCAGGCGCCGCCTGAGCAGGCCGCTTCTGACTTGAGGTCGGTATTGTCTTGTTCTTCTATAACTCGGGTCAAATCAATATCGCCTAATGATTTCATCATTGCTTCATACTTTTCTTTCGAACAGTCCTCGAAGGGAGCTTGAGTATAAGTTCCTCCGTCATACGGTAATACTGATAAACCATTAAAGCTGCTGCGATTTTCCCACATCCAGTCTCCAACATCTGTCCATTCCGCATCTTTTATAGAGATTGTGGCTGAAATATTGTGAGTATTTTGACCCTTGATGAAGCCTGGCTTGATCCAATGATCTGTAACCAACTTTACTCTCCTCAAGAGCTGCAATGCCGACTCTGTTCGGGTTATAGAGTTTTCTGGTGCTCTCTGTGGAACTGAAATGACTGCGGTGGTGTGGGGACTAAAATATTCGTCTTCCACCAAATCCGGATGATTTTCTGCCAAGTAAGAATAGATTGGCTCATTTTTTCCAACTCGCAGACGTCGGACATAAAAGTCGTTATGCCAAGCGTGAATGCCAGAACTAGTACCAAGCGTAAGAGATGTGGTGCCCGCGGGCTTGACACATGTGGTTCTTGCTGCAGGTTTTATTCCAATAATTTGGGAAACTCTTTTATTTTCTTTTTTAACTTCTTCTGCGGCTTCAGCCATATCAAGCTGCAATACTGCGCCTGATGCAATACCAGTCATAGAAACGCCAATAAGGGCATCCTTCTCTGTATTTCTTCTCCATATATCTCTTAAGTAATGAAAATCTGTATAACTAGCCTGGAGAGTTCCTATAAAGCTGGCTGCACGAACTCTTTCATTAAGATCTTCTTGAGTTTCCAGATTCGATACGTTAACTTCTGTTAGGTTACAAAATTGATAAGGTCTTAGGCCGATTTCGCAACAAGGGTTCGTTCCCCAATCTTTATCGTTTGAGAAATAAAATCCTGGTTCGCCGGCGCCGGAGGCTTTCACCCTGTCCCATAAGTCCATAAAGTATTCTTTATCAATTTTGTGACGAAGCAATACAACCGAATTATTAGCTCTTCCCCTTTGTGGATTAGTTTCCCACCAATTTCCCGTCTTAGCTGCGATCATGTCCTCATCATCTGCTGAAAATAAAGAAATTAAGGCGGCGCGGCGGATTCCGCCTGCCAAAACCGCATCAGCAATGTGGCATATCATATCATGCACTTCGATGGAGGACAGTTTGTCGCCATTCTCTTTATGAACTAACATACCCTCTAGTTTCACTAAGCATTCTCGAAGCGGCTGAGGACCAGGAGCCTTGCCTCCTGATGTTACAAGTGCGGCTCCCTTTGGGCGAATATCTGTAAAATCAAAGCGAAGGTGTGAGCCACCCTGAAAATAAGAGCGGATCAGTGCTTTTACAGCGTCTGCCCATCCTTCAATGGAGTCATTTACAAGAAATCGGCGGGTCCTGTTCATATTTGGTCGAGTAATCTCTGGCAGCTTCTCAACGTGGTGTTTTTGAACAGAATATCCTACGCCGGTGCCGCCTAACAGAAGAAACATTGCTTCGCCAAAGCAACGCCAGTCGTCAGCTGGCATGAACGCGCAGTTAAATATTCTGTTCGGGGCCACCTCAATTGGCTTGCCGCCAAACTGCATCGAACGCATTGAAGGCAAGACCTTTTTATCAAAAACCATCTTGTATGCTTTATGTATTTGCAATTCTAGTTCTGGAAACTTTTTAATGTGCATATTCATGTTCCTATCCACAAGCTCTTCCCAAGTTTCTCTTCTTTTTTCGCTATCTAAGTAGCGAGCGTACTTCATGTGTACTGTGATTTCTGATAAAATTTTATTTGATAATTCCATTTATTTGCTTCCTCCTTCTTTTCTAAAAACTGCGTACTTCTCCTTTAAGCTGGTGAGCCTTTCTGCAGAAGATTTTTGGATAATATCGTTCGCGCTCTCACCTGTTTTAGGTAAGACTTTTATTTTTACATTGCTTGTATCCATAAACAACGGATACACTAATCCATCTGGGCCGTTTCTGTTTTTAGCAACGAAAATTCGGCCCTGATTGGTATTTTTATCTTCCACGGTTCTAGAGACTGTGAAAATAAAATCAGCTACAAAACACTTATTGAATGCTTCGGAGATTGACTCCATTGTGATCACTTCAGCATTCAATCCAGATCTGTTAGTTTGTGATGCGGTCCAGAGCGGACATTCACAAATTTGAGCTATTCCTCTAAGCTCTTCGTAAATAGTTTCGAGCTGATGCCTTTTCTCATCTTTTCTGCTATTTTCTGGTCGGATTAGGTCGCCATAGTCGACGATGATCATATCTGGAGTGAAATCTCGCCTCTTCAGCTTATCAAGGTGATTTTTGATTGTCTGAATACTCGCACTACGAGTAGGATATTCTTTGATAATTAGCTTACCTTCGATATCGCGAATTTCATCATAGATCTTTTCTTTAAAGATTACTAAATTTTTAAGCTCAACACCAGTAATAGCAGAGTCATAACGGCCTGCGACGACAGTATCAGCAAGCTCCAAAGTATAATGGAGGACGTTTTTGCCAGCTTTAACCGCTTGAGCGCCGAGATGTACCAGAACCATAGACTTACCAGCACCAGTAGGGGCAACAACAACTCCCAATTCACCTTTTCCTAAGCCTCCTTTTGAGATTTCGTCTATATCGCTCCAACCTGTAGAAACTGGGGCTCTGCACTTTATTGCAAAACGTGCTTCGAAGTCTGCTAAATATTCGTAACCAAGTGTATTGTCCGATCCGAGTTTTAAGGCGTCGTCTATTACCTTTGAAACCTCGTCAAAAGAGGAGGACTTGATTAGATCAACTGACTTGATTAATGCTTCTTTTAATTTTTGCTTCTTGCAAAAATCCAGTGCAGTATCCTTGATAAAGTCCGAACCATTAGGAAGTTCGCCTGTGGCGAGCACTCTGGCGTAATACTCTCGGATCCTGACCTTGACTGATTCTGGCTCACCATCCAAACCTGTTCGTATGATGGAATGCATGATATTAGATGTGGGGTGGACTCCATATTTGCCTCTATATTTCTTAACCTTACCTACAAAGACTCGAAGGTGCTTTAGTTCCAAAAAATTTAAATCCAAGACTTCAAACATTTGGTCTGCAAAAGTTCTGTCGTTTAAAATTAAATGGCACAAATCTTCTTGAAATGTTTTACCAAATTTGGAGAAACTCTTTTCCTGCTCCATGTCTTTCCTTTATATTTAGAGTATCATAACACATTTTAGCATGAAAAGGAAGTTATAATGTTGTTAAATCTTTGCTCAAGGTCGGTTGTGGCCACTGTCAAGACTCCATCTTGGAGCATAAGTTTTCTTAATTCTGTCTGATTGTAAAGAGGCTTATAGTCTTCAAAAGTTTCGTCTATTTTCTGTTTAAGCTGTATTGACATCATTGGAGAAGATAACTGCATGATATCATAGTTACTCTTGATTAAGTCTTCAGATTCTAAAATATTTTGATGAAGTTTTAAGCTCTTGTTAGATGGATTTGCAGATTCTTGCAAAATATCCGAAACGTAATAATCCTTTTCCTCTCTTAGGAAAGGGAACCTTTTTGCAACCGTTCCAAGACCAACCCTTGGAACGCCAGGTAAGTTATCACTTGGATCTCCTACAATAGCTCGGGCGAGGGCAAAGTTTTTTGGATGGATGCCGAACTTTTCTACAATACTATTTTTATTTAGATATTCTTTTTGAATTGGCCTATGAAGGATTGTTCTATCGTCTAACAGTTGAATGAAATCTTTATCAGCTGATACGATTACTTTCTGCCAGTCACTAAAAGTGCCCTGGACATATGAGATAACATCATCAGCCTCCACTAGGGGTTCCATAAATTGAATCACAGGGGTCTGATTAAAATATTCAATGACTCTCATCTGTTGCCAGACCTTGTTGTCTAAAACATCTTCTTCGGGCATGCCCACCTGGGACCAATTTGTCCTGGGTGGCTTGCGGCCGGCTTTATAGTCCTTGTTCAGAGATCTTCTCTTTTTTGAGCCACCTTTGCCGTCCCAAACTAAAACTATTAAATCTGGTTTAATCTCTCTTGTTAATTTATTGCAAATATTGATAAAGGTTCTGATACCTCCAATCGGTGAACCATTGGGGTTCTTACTTGGGTCTACGATATAACCTCTAATAAACTGGTTATATGCGTCTACAATCATTAATCTCTTCATGTTAATTTATCCACTTTTTCATTGTTCTTCAAATAAAAAGCCCGCCAGGAGAGGCGGGCTTTAGGAAGATCATTCCTCAGGCGAGGATTCGTCTAAGTCATAAAAATCTTCGGCTTTGCCTTCTCTATTCTTGAACTTCATAATAACATCATTATCCATAATTGTCAAGACACTTTTTCTGAAAGCTTCACTTTGCAATTTAGTAGTCCAATTCTTACGTTGGAACTTCTCTTCTGACCCGTCGTCTTTCACTAATGTAAACCAGGCGCCGGATTGCTTCAGTCGATCTGAAACTTGGATTGCATCGAACCAACTCTCCTCGTCTTGGACACCAATGGATTCGTCGCCCCACAAGATCTTGAAATTGCAGGTTCGGCCGGCGGTGCCAAAGCGGGACTTTTCAAGCTTAACTTTCACTTCGGAACCAATTCGATACCCATTATCATCAACAATAAAAGATGCTTTAGCCTTTCTTGCTGTAAGCCAAATCCGTAGAGAATACGCATATGACATCGCTTTACCACCGGGTGTGAAATATGGTGTTGTCATAGCTTCAGCTGGTGTTCGGGCCGCCATGTTAGTCTTTAGTTGATTTAGAACCAACAGTGTTGCATTTGCATCCGCAATTGGAATTGTCAACTTGGCCATGCCTTTAGACAATATTCTAGGCTTTACAGCCATTGAAGATTGCGGATTAAAATCCCCTGCGACGTCTGAAATTGAAGGAGTCAAAGCTAATGAGTCCCAAATAAACAGCCATTTATTTCCAGTAGCTAGCAACTCCTCAATCGTCTCAAGCACAAACTCAACCGATTCGGCTTGAACGTACATTAGTCTTTCTAAGTCGCAACCGGCCCTCTCTAAGAAACTTGGATCAAGAGCAGACTCTGAGTCGAAATAAACGACGTCGATACCCATCTTTTGAGCGTTTCCGGCGACTTGCGCCGCCATGAAGGATTTACCAGTAGCTTCTAAACCGGCGATTTCTGAAATTTTTCCTACTGGAATTCCAGCTAATTTCCCCTTGCAAATAATTGAATCTAGCCACCTTGAACCAGTGGCAATCCAATCGTTAACCTCGGTTGGATTGCTGTCTTGGAGTGAGTGGGCCACTTCCCTTCCAGCTTTCTTGTTGATAATTCCTCGAATGGAAGCAATATCCAAGGTACCTTTTTTTAACTTAGTTACTTTTGGCATACTCTACAAACTCACTGATTCAAAAGTTCGTTGAATGCATCTTCGACGCTATTAGATGGATTAGTGCCGTTCGCTTCACTAGTGGTTGTTTTGTCTCCAAACTTTTCAAGCTCTCGATTTCCAGCTTCTCCTGCTAAAAATTGATCCAAAATAGACTTAACCTCTTCTGTTGTCTTTCTTTCGAAGATTTCATCAAAATTTGGAATAGTTTCCAATAATTCGGTGCAGCGCTCATCGCCGCCAACTGCGTCGTCGCAAAGTACGGTTTTGCGGGGGCGGGGGCGAATATCAGTTCTCGGGAAACTTGCTCCGGGCAACTTTCCGTACATCAGTTTGAGATCGTTACCTGTTTCACAATCTGTGATATCTCCGTAGTCTGGATCCAATACGATTGTTAGCAACTTCTCATATGCCATCTTTCCATATCCCCAGACTCGGATTCCCTCCGCTTCTTCGCCGCGGACAAGTACTGGTGAGAAAAATCTTTGCTTTGCAAACATCTCCTTTGCTTGGCGCTTACTCTCTTCTGTTCCTTCATTCCATAACTTGTTGGCAAAATTGCAAGCAGGACAATCATCTCCAAAATTACGTTTCGGACAGAGGAAAGATTGACCACCAATGCCATAGTGGAAATACTTCTCCTTAAAGGGGTCTCCGTCTGGGGTGGAAACAATACGGATATTGCTCTCTCCCTCTTCGGGTCTCCAGAAATTCTTCTTTCCTTCTCCCTTTCCGTTTAGTTTATTTAACTTCGCTTTCATTGCGTCTAAATTAAGTGCCATTATAATACCTCCTCGTGGTTTTTTGTTTTTTTGCACATTCTTGGCTATAGCAGGTCGGCAAATATCCCGACCAACTGTTTATATAATACATTATATCTGCCCCTTTGTCAAGAGGCAATTTGTAGTTTATTTTTCTTCGCCTCAGAAGAGGCTTTGCTGATTTCTGAATACATCTCTCCAAACTTTTCAATCTCTAGATAGATCTCATCGTTGGACCGGTCATAGGCGCTTGGGCCGATGAGCATTGCTGCAGCCATTGTAAAGAGCGCTTCAACGCAGCCGGCTTCAATCAGACTCTTGGAGAATGGGTGGGCGCGATTGACAGTAATCACAGTTTTTGGTTTGGGTCCAGAGATATCTACGCTTTTCGAAAAAGGTGTATATCGAGATGCATAGTCCTCCACGACTGTAAAGACAGGCAAAATTGTCCTTCTGGTTGAAGAAGAGATATTTATATTATCTGTCTTCCCAACATAAGACTCGTTTCTCCTCTTAGTTGAGG
>MDTB01235552.1_pt1 | contig 12850 bp, 11 predicted proteins | sample 811161 | NCBI WGS metagenome assembly MDTB01 (sample SAMN05326650, study PRJNA326480) | marine metagenome | isolation source: seawater | place: Mediterranean Sea | collected 2009 | reverse complement strand
TTAATATTATTAATAAGTATCTGTATTTACTTCATCTTTATATTAAAATTAAAAAATTGATGATAATTTCCAATAAGTATTTACGTTTTTTTTATACAATCTTAATATTTATATTTCCTATAGGTTATATTTTAGGCCCTGCAATTCCTGATATAATTTGTACAATATTCGCTTTATCGATACTATATGTAGTAATTAGATATAAAAAATATGAATTTGTATATCAGAATTGGTTGATAGCATTTTTAATATTCGTTTTTATTGCTTCAGTATCTTCAGTTATATCAAATAATCCATTTTGGTCACTTCAAAGCTCAACTTTATATCTTAGGTTTGGCTTATTTGCTCTTTTTTTATCAATTTTTTTAAGTGGAGAAAAAAAGATATTAAATAATTTAAACTTGTTTATTTTGTTAATAGTTACATTTGTTTCAATAGATATGATTTACCAATATATTTATGGAATTGATTTTTTTAATTTTGAAAGACCAGAGAATAGATTATCAGGTCCTTTTGGTGATGAATTAATTCCAGGGTCTTTTGTCACTAAATTTTCATTTCCAATTGCAATATTTTTACTATCTAGGGGTAAATATCATTTTTTCTTTTTTTTGCTACTTATCAATTTATTTTTTATAGCCATTATACTATCTGCAGAAAGAGCTGCTCTTATTATGTTTATTTCTGGTTTTTTTATTATGTTATTTTTTTATTTCAAAAAAGTTTTATTCATTTTTGCTCTTTTCTTTTCAATATTTTTTATCATTTATGTAACAGTAATTTCTCAAAATAGATTTTATGTAGAAAGATTTAATAGTACTTTTGATTTATATGGTCTTACAAGTGAAAAAATTATTGATAGTCATTGGGGAAGTCATTATGAAACTGCATTAAGATTATTTATCAGAGAACCTTTACTGGGGATCGGGCCAAATAATTTTAGACATGAGTGTTCAAGGAAAGAGTTTGATTTTAATATTTCAAATCAAAGGGAAAACAGGTGTTCTACACATCCACATCATATTTATATTCAATTACTTTCTGAGGTTGGTATAATAGGCCTCATTTCCTATTTAATATTCATGTTTTTTTGTTTAAAAAAAATCCTTAATCAAATTCCAGCCAGTTCAATATTAAACTTAGGTTATCTAATTTCTTTTATTATAATTTTTTTACCTTATATTCCAAGTGGAAATATATTTAACAATGGATTTGGAGCATTAACGTTTTATTTCCTTGGAATCGCAATGATACAAGATAAAAGGCAATATACTCTATGAAGAAAGTTATGATATTGGGAGCTGACGGTTATTTAGGATGGCCATGCTCCATGTATTTTGCAGAAAAAGGTTATGAGGTATTTGCAATTGATAACTATGATAAAAGAAAGTTGATAAATGAAAATAATTTAACACAGCTATATGAAACCCCAAAATTAGAAGAAAGAGTTAAACTTTATAACTCTAATCATGAAAATAAAATTCACTGCAAAATAATTGATGTAAAAGAAAAAGAATTTAAAAATTTCTTTAAAGAAATTGTTCCAGATACAGTTATTCATCTAGCTGAACAACCTTCCGCACCGTATTCAATGATTGGTTATAAAGAAGCAAAATATACTCTAGAAAATAATATAATAACAACTTTAAATATTGCTGATTCAATTTTAAATTACAATAAAAATTGTCATTTAGTAAAGCTTGGAACAATGGGTGAGTATGGGACCCCAAATATAGATATTGAAGAAGGATTTATTGAAATAAATCATAAAAACAGAAAAGATATGTTTTTATTTCCAAGACAGGCAAATTCTCTTTACCATACATCAAAAATAATGGATACAGATTTACTTTGGTTTTATACTAGATCTTATGGTTTAAAAGTTACTGATTTAATGCAAGGTCCTGTTTACGGTTTATTAGATTTGTCAGATCAGGATGATATATTAAATACTTGTTTTAATTATGATGAATATTTTGGAACTGTGATAAATCGATTTATTTTGCAAGCGATGATTGATCATCCTCTTACTGTATATGGAGAGGGTAATCAAACTAGGGGAATTATCCACCTCAATGACTCAATTAGATGCATGCATTTATCAGAATTAAATCCACCTGAAAGTGGAAAAATGAATGTTTATAATCAAATTAGTGAGACTAAGTCAATCAACCAAATAGCTCAACATGTTTTTAATTATTTTAAAATGAAACATAATAAAGAAATTTCAATAAAATACTTTGATAATCCAAGAATAGAAAAAAATAATCACTATTATAACCCAACCTATAGTAAATTAGTTGATCTAGGATTAAAACCTCAACTTTTATCTTCAGAAATAATAGATTTGATAGTAAAAAAATTATTAAAATATAAGACTTCAATTGATAAAAAATTATTTGATCCTCAATTTAACTGGTAATGAAAATATTGCATATCATCACTGGTCTGAATTTATCAGGAGCTGAAAAAAATCTCATTAACTTAATAGAATACTCAAATAATTTAGACATGGAGCACTCCATTGTTGCTTTACGTAAATCAAGCGGATTTTCAGGATCTTATGGAGAATTTTTAATGAAAAAAAAATTAAAGAAACTTTCTATAAATTTTATCCATGAAAATTTTAAAATATCATTAAATTCTATTTTGAGATTGATTAGAGTTTACAAATATATTTTAAAACAAAAACCGGATATTGTTTGTGCATGGATGTATCATTCATGTATTTTTAGTTTTATAATTTTTTTTTTTAAACCCAAACATACTAAAATAGTTTGGAATATGAGACATACACTTGGAGGATTTAGAAAAGAAGAGAGGAAGACAAGAGCTATAATATATTTATCTAAAATATTTTCATCTATAACAAATTCTATTATCTATAATAGTTTTCAATCTTTAGAAGATCACAAGAATTTTGGATTTAAATCTAATCAACATTATACCATAAATAATGGATACATTATTCAAGATTTAAATTTAGAAAAAAAAAAGGTTAAAAGTAAAAAGTTTAAAGAGTTACTAAATATTGATGAAGACTGTAAAATTATAGTATCAGTAGCAAGGTACCATCCAATGAAAAATCATGAGTCTCTTATTAGAAATATTAATAAAGTTATAGATAGTAAAAATCATAAAATACATGTTCTATTGATAGGTAAGAATATTAATAAAAAAAATAATGAATTATTAAGTTTTATTGACAGTCATTTAAATAATTATACTTTGATGGGTGAGGTTTCTGATATTAATAATATTTTGTTTAATTGTGATTTATATATACAATCTTCTTCTTTTGGTGAATCATTTCCAAATGCTCTAGTTGAAGCAATATTAAGTGGAAATATATGTATTGCAACAGATCTAGGCTCAACAAATGAAATAATGAAAACTAATAAAAAATTTTTATATGAACCAAAAGATGATCATAAATTAGATCAATATATTGATAAAGCATTATCTTTACCAGAAAATGAAAAAAATAAAATATTAATATCTCAATATAATTATATTAAAAAAAATTATGATATGAATAAAGCAATAAAAAAATACAACAAGTTTTTTAAGGAAATTAAAAATGAATAAAAAAATTTCCATAGAAAAATTTAATAAAATAATAAATAGAGAGAAAAATAAAATTGTACTATGTCATGGAGTATTTGATTATTTTCATTTAGGTCATTTAGAACATTTTATATTTGCAAAAAAACATGCTGAAATTCTTGTAGTTTCATTAACTAATGATCGTTTTGTAAATAAAGGAAATGATAGACCTTATTATAAAATTAATGAAAGGCTTAAAATTTTAAATAGTATAGATATAATTGATTATTTAATAATAAGTGACTCAGAGTCTGGAATTAATATAATTAAATCCATTAAACCAAATTTTTATTGTAAAGGTATAGAATATAAATCTAAAAGTAATGATTTAACTGGCAATATACAAAAAGAAATTAATGAATTAAAAAAAATTAATGGAAAAATAATTTATAGTGATGAAAAAACTTTAAGTTCTAGTAATATTATAAATAATTTCACAAATTTAAAAAACTCATCTCAAAAAAAATTTATCTCAAAATTCAAGAATAAAAACTTAGATTTTATAAATCTAATTAAAAAATTTTCAAAACTAAATGTTTTGACTTTAGGTGAATTTATAATCGATGAATATATTTTTTGTGAAGTTTTAGGTAAAGCCAGTAAAGACAATATGTTGACTTATAAAAAAAATAAATCGTTATTTAATATTGGAGGTGTCGGAGCAATATCAAAAAATATCTCGAATTTTGTTAAAAATGTTGAGTTGATTACTTTTTTAGGAGATCGGGATAATAAGAAAAGTTACGATCATTTATTTTCAAAAAAAATAAAACAGATTTATTTAAAAAAAGGACTTGCACCAACTATTAAAAAAAACAAGATACCTTGATAAAAACATTAATAAACTTATTGGTATTTATGATATTGAAGATAGGGTATTAAACAATATTGAAGAGAATAATTTTTTAAATAAAGTAAAAAAATCTGTTAAAAAACATAATTTATTAATAATTTCCGACTATGGTCACGGGCTATTTACTCCTAAAATATCTAAATATATATCCAATTTAAAAATATTTAAATCAGCAACAATACAATTAAATTCTTCAAATATATTTACACAAGATATTCATAAATTTAATAATTTAGATCTCCTAGTAATTAATGAAAACGAATTAAGACTTTTTATTAAAGATAAAAATTCTCAATTATCTGTTTTGACTAGAAATTTATGTAATGAATTAAACATAAAAAATTTAGTTGTTACAAGAGGAGAGTCTGGTTGTTACTTTTATAATAAATTAAAGAGATTAGAGATATCGTGCCCTGCATTTGCATCCAATTCAATAGATAAGGTTGGTGCTGGAGATACTTTATTATCATTCTTAACTATTTTTTTATATTTAAAGATTGATTATCATTTTAGTCTTTTTTTTGCTTCATATTTAGCTTCAAAAAATATAAATAATTATGCAAATTCCTATGAATTTAAAGTTAATAATATTTTTAAAGAAATAGCACATTATATTAAATGAAAAAAAAAATTTTAGTTTTAGGCGGAAATGGTTATATTGGTTCAGAATTTATAAATAGTTACAAACATATATATAATTTAATAAATTATGATAACTTTTGGTTTAAAAAATCAATTCCATCAAATATTAAATCAATAAAAGATAATGTTCTAAATATACAAAATTATAAAATTAAAAATATTGATACAATTTTATATTTAGCAAATATAGCTAATGACCCGACTAGTTTGCTTGACTCAAAATTATCTTGGGAAACTAATGTTTTAGCATCTATGTTTGTTTGTGAATTTGCTATTCAAAATAAAATTAAAAATATCATATATTTTAGTTCAGGTAGTGTTTATGGAATTTCAAAAAGTAAAAAAGTTACCGAGGATCATCCATTAAAGCCAATTAGTGATTATAATAAGTCTAAAATGATAAGTGAAAGAGTTTTTGAAAGTTATAGAAAAACTCTAAACATTAATATTGTTAGACCAGCTACAGTTTGTGGAGTTTCAAAAAGATTGAGATTAGATGTATCATTAAATTTAATGACTTATGCAGCTTACAAAAATAAAAAAATTATTGTACATGGTGGACAACAGGTAAGACCTAACATTAACATCAAAGATTTGATAAGAGTTATACATTTTTTAATCGAAAAAAAAATAAAAAATCAAACAATTAATGCTGGATTTGAAAATTTGAAATTAATTGATTTAGCAAAAAAAATATCAAAAGCTACTAATGCTAAAATACAAGTTCTACCAATAATAGATAAAAGATCTTATTATTTAAATTCAGATAAATTATTAAAACTTGGATTTAAAACAAAATATAATATTAAAAATGCTATCGATGATTTGACAGATTTTTTTACTAAAAAAAAGTACACTGCATCTGATAATAATTACAATTTAAAAACAATGATGAAAAAAATTTAATGAAAAAAAAAATTTTAATTATCGGTTCAAATTCTTTTGCAGCAAGCACTTTAATAAACTATCTATTAAGTAATAAATTTTATATTGTTGGTATTTCAAGATCAACTGAAATAATTAGGCATTACTGTCCTTATAAAATGAACCCTTATTTAAAAAATTTTAAGTTTATTAAAATGGATATAAACTACAAATTTAATGATATTGTCAAATTAATTAAAAAATATAAATTTGAAACTATTATTGATTTTGCAGGACAAGGGATGGTTGCTGAAAGTTGGCTAAGCCCTTATGAATGGTATCAAACAAATATTGTATCTAAAACAAAATTATATCATTCTTTGAAAGATCTAAAGTTTATCAAAAAAATAATTAAAATTTCTACACCTGAGGTATATGGGAGTAAAAAAAAATAAAATTAAAACAAACATTAAATATAACCCTTCCACTCCATATGCAGTATCTCATGCAACTATGGATACAACAATTAAATTATTCAGAGAACAATATGGAATGCCTATAATTATATCAAGGTTTGCAAACTTTTATGGACCATATCAACCTCTTTATAGATTGATCCCGAAAGCAATTCATTATTTTTCAAAAAATAAAATATTTGAAATTCATGGTGATGGTAAAACAATTAGATCTTTTATTCATTCTAGCGATTTCTCACATGCAATCTATAAAATTATATCAAGAAATAAAAATAAAAATATTTATCACTTTTCGGGCAGTAAAACTACCTCTATAATTTCAATTCTTAAAATTATTTCTACTCAAATGGATATTGAGTTACAAAATAATATTAAATATGTTCCCGAAAGAATTGGTAAAGATTTTAAATATGTCATGGATGATAGTGATTCAAAAAAATATCTAAACTGGAATAACAAAATAGACATTGAGACAGGTATACAAGACTGCATCAATTGGTATAATAATTTCAATGCATCTTTAAATAAATCAAAATCTATATATATACATAAAATATGAAAAATATAAATTTTCTTCCAAATCAATATAAAAAAAATAAAAAATTCAAAATTAATCATAATTATCTTTCTCAACAATTTTCAGATTACAAAAAAATATTTTCTAAAATTGAAAAAATAGTTAAAAATAACGATTTTACACTTGGCTCACAAGTTGATGAATTAGAAAAAAAGTTTGTAAAGCTAACTGATACTAAATATGCAATTGCTGTTGGAAGTGGAACTGATGCAATTTTTTTAAGCTTGAAATCTTTAGGAATAGGAGAGGGTGATGAAGTTATAACAACCTCGTTCACTTTCCATGCTACTGTTGGGGCTATAGCTACTACTGGTGCTAAACCAGTATTTGTTGATATAGATAGTGATCTAAATATTAATTGTGATTTAATTGAAAAAAAAATTACTAAAAAAACCAAAGCTATTGTTCCTGTTCATTGGGCTGGAAAAATATGTGATATGAATAAAATCTTACTAATAGCTAAAAAATATAATTTATATGTCATTGAAGATGCATGTCATTCTATCTTAGCTCATAATAAAAAAAGGAAATCAGGAAGTTTTGGTGATACTGGTTGTTTTAGTTTTCATCCTCTTAAAAATTTAAATATTTGGGGTGATGGAGGTATTATAGTTACAAAAAATAAAAAAATTGCTGATAAACTTTTTCTAATGAGAAATCATGGTTTGAAATCTAGAGATATTTGCGTACTTCCTGGATATAACTCTAGATTAGATACTATTCAAGCAGTTGTAGCACTACATCAATTACAAAAGATAAAAAACATTACACAGCAACGAATAAAAAATTCTAATTACTTAAATAGTAAGTTAAAAGATTTACAGGGTATTTCTATTATTAATAATCCTAGTAATTCTAAACACGTATATCATTTGTTTCAGTTTTATTTTAAGAATAGAGATAAACTTTTAAAGTTTTTAATTAGTTATGGTATAGATGCAAAAATTCATTACCCAATTCCTTTGCATTTACAGCCAGCATATAAATATTTAAAATACAAAAAAGGTGATTTTGTAATGAGTGAGTATGCATCAAAAAATATAATTTCTTTGCCTGTACATGAATTTATTAAAAAAAAAGAATTAGATTTTATGATTAATAAAATTAAGTATTTTATCAATAATGAAAGTTAAATTTATAAATTTATCACTTGAGTTTAAATTATTAGAAAAAAAACTAATCAATAACTTTAAGAGGATCGGGAGAAAGGGTGAATATGTATTTGGCCCAGATGTTGAAGAATTTGAAAAAAATATAAGTAAATTTTTAGACGTAAAATACTCTATTGTTGTGAGTAGTTGGACTATTGGTGCATTATTAATTTATAAAGCTCTTGGTTTAAAGGCAAACGATGAAGTAATTACCGTGTCAAACTCCTTCATTGCAACAGCTAATACTCTATCTTTTCTTGGAATAAAGCCAATATTTTGCGATATAAATTTATCAGATGGCAATATTAATACAAAAGAAATATCAAAACTTATAACAAAAAAAACTAAAGCAATCATGCCTGTTCACATTGCAGGAATTCCTTGTGACATAATAAAAATTAAAGAGATATCAAAGAAATTTAATTTACATTTAATTGAAGATGCTGCCCAAGCATTTGGTGCTAAATTTCAAAATAAATATGTTGGAACTTTTGGTGATATCAATTGTTTTAGTTTGCATCCACTTAAGAATTTTCATGTTTATGGTGACGGCGGCATAATAACAACAAATAGTAAAAAATATTTTAATCAAATTAAGCTTTTGCAAAATCATGGATTAAAAAACAGAGATCAGTCAATCATTTATGGAATAAATAGTAGACTAGACACCATACAAGCATCTTTTGGTAACTATAAATTAGATTTTATCGAAAAATGGAATAGTAAACATCTACAAATTGCTAAAATGTATGACAAATTTCTAACCGATAAAGTTATTAAACCATTTTATAAAAAAAATACTCAACCTATTTTTCATAATTATATAATAAGAGTAAAAAAAAGAAAAAAATTAATAGATTTTTTAATAAAAAATGGAATTGAAACAAAAATACACTATCCTAATGCTATTCATCAACATCCAATATATAAAAATAAAATTTATAAATTAGAAAATACTGAAATTTATTCCTCTAGCGGTCTTTCTTTACCTATTTATCACAGTTTAAAAAAAACTGAGATTCATTATATTATAAAAAAAATTAATCAATTTTATGGTTAATTTAAAAGTAAATTTTATTACTTTTGCTAACTTAACTTTTAAAAATTATAAAACTCCCTTTGCTCTAGAGTATATTAATGCACTGAAAAAAAATCAAATTAATTTCAATGTTTACTGTAAATTCGTAATTAATTTTAATGATAATTATAAATCTTTATTTACCCTTTGGAAAATTATTAAATTTAAAATATTTAAAAGTAGCAGAATTGAAATTGAAAACGCTTTTCAATTATCATGTATTGAAAACATTATTATAGATAAAAATTTTATATATTGTATGCACCCAGGAAGATTTAATTTGATTAATAACTACTTAAAAAAAAATGAATTAAAAATATTAAATATTTTGACAGGATTGAGTTACGAACAAGAATTAAAATTAATTAAACATTATAATTATGAAAAGTATTATAAAAATAATAAAAATAATATTGACTGTTACTCTGATTACACAATTTCAATGGGCTCAAATACTTTTAAAAGTTATAATTTGAAAAAAAATAATAAAAATTTTATTATCAATCCAATTAACAAAACATCACTAAATTCAATTAAAAATAATATTAATATAAATTATAATAATGAAATTAAAAAAATAATCTTTCCTATTGGTAATTTTAGTTTGATGAAGGGAATCGAATTTGCATTAAAATCTTGGGGTGCCTATAAGCATAAATATGAGCTTTACATTACCATATCTGAAACGCAAGCTCGTAAAGAAAATAGTTATTTTTATAATTTAGCTAAACAAAATTCAAAAATTTATTTCATAGGGAAAGTGAGCAATTTATATAAAAAATTAAATAGTTGGGATGCGTTGCTTCTAACAAGTTTATCAGAGGGATTTCCCAAGGTATTGATAGAGGCAATAATGAATAGAATACCAATTATTGCCACACCTACTGCAGGCAATTTTCTTTTAGATAAAAAACATTATTTGCAAGTTCCATATGGTGATTGTAGTACAATATTAAAAAAAATTGATTTATTAAATAAAGATAAACAACTTAAAATGAATATCATTAATGATGCATATGATTATATTGACTCATATCCTGATACTGCACAGCAAATTAGCAACATTTTAAAAAAAATAAATTAAATAATATTATATTATATTATATTATATTATATTCTTCATTCCATCTGCAAAGAATTAAATAATTCCACAAGAAATTTTCATTACTTTGTTTGTTATAATGTATTAAAGAATAAAACTCGTCTTTAACAAAATCTTTACTAACAAATTCAAATTTGGATTCATTGAAGTAATATTCACAATGCGATTTATAATAATTAGACAAATAATTTTTAATAGGTAATGAAAAACCTCGTTTATTTTTATCAATTTTAAAATTTTTTATGTTTTTTTCAATAAAATTTTTAAGATATTTTTTATCTGATTGATTAAAGAATTTATATCCAAGTTTGTTTAAGTATGGATTTAAAAAAGGAGATCTTACCTCAAGACTCGAATACATAGAAGATCTATCTATTTTGGTTAGAATGTTGCCTGGCAAATACTGATTAAAATCAAATAACGATAAAATTTTAGCAATTTCCAAATTTTTAATATTTTTCAGATATCTTGTTGTAGTATCATCATTAATTCGATATTTTGAGCTAAATAACATTTGATATTGCAGTTGTGCAAAAACATACTCTTCATTATTATTTTCTACTAACTCGATAAGTTTCATCAGTTTTTTACTATCGTTGTACTTTAAATAAAGATTAGGGAAAGCTAAAAATATTTTTTTTAAAAATTTTGATTTGAAATTTATTTTGTTAAGTATTTTTAAATATCTAATATTTTGATATCGTTTGTATCCTTTGAACAATTCATCTGAACCATCCCCCCCTATACATACCTTAAGGTAATTTGAAATATATTTAAATAAGTAGTAGGTAGGTATTTGTGAAGTATCACCAAATGGTTCAGAAAAAATTGATGGCTGAATTTCTATGTAGTTTTTTATATCTTGAGTTGATAATTCAACAATATGATGTTTTGTATTAAGTAAATTCGCTGTTCTAAGAGCTTTTTCACTCTCATCATATTTAGTATCATTTATTTTTAAGTTAAAAGTTTGAAGTTTAGTATCTAAATTTTTATTCAAAAAATATGCAACGATAGTTGAATCTATACCTCCAGATAGTGTAGCACCTACTTCTACATCTGATATTTTTGTATAATTAATAATTTTATTAAAAATGTCATTGAAGCTTATATTTATTCCTTGATCATTTTTTATAATTTTGACTGGATTGGTGTTTATTTTATTCTTTAAATATTTTAAATTAATTATATTTGTGGATTTTAAATTGATTGTTAAATTTGAATTATTAGGAAGTTGGAAAGATTCATTTATAATTGAACTTAAAGATGGAATAAAACCATATTTTAGAAAACTATTTACACTTTCTATATTTACACTTTTATTTATCTGTAAGTTTTTTAGGATAGTTTTTAAATCTGAAGTTATAATTATAAAGTCATTATTATTAAATATATAGTTTGGTTTTTCACCGTATTGATCTCTTGCCGTAAAAATTATTTTTTTTTCAATTGAATAGATCACAAAACTATACATGCCTATAATTTCAGATAATAGAGTATCAAAACCTAAATATTCAAATAACTCTATTAAAGTCTCGGTATCACTGTTAGTTTTCCAATTAAAGTTTGATAAATATTTTTTTCTCAGTTCAAGATGATTGTAAATTTCACCATTAAAAATAACTAAATTTTTTTTACTTAAGCTAAAAAAAGGCTGGTTAGCATTGGATGATAAATCTTGAATACTTAATCTAACATGACCAAAAGAATTATTACCTATAGATATTTGTTGTTTAGAGTTAGGGCCTCTATGATTAATTTCGTTTAAAGCAATAGCAGTTGATTTTTTTATAAAATCAATATTATTTTTTTTTGAGTGAATAAAAAAAAAGCCACACATTTTAGATACTATAATTCCTTATAGTCATTTTTATCAAATAAATTATCTTGCAATTCTAAAACTAGTGCATTCTTTGTCAATATATCAATGTTGTATATTGTTTTTCTCTTTAAATAAATTGCAAAATTATTTTTAGTATTAAAACTACTTAATACAATTGATTTAATTAATTTTTTATTTTTATTGTATACATTTACTTTTATTTTACCTTTGATAATAAAGTAAGTTGTACTTTTTTTTAAAAAAAAATGAATTGATACATAACTTTTTTTTTGAAAAAAAATTATCATTTCATGTAATATTGAAACGTCGTTTTTATGCAGGTTTAATCTGTATCTTTTGCTGTCATTGAGTTTGCTATATTTATCAAAATTTTTGAATAAACTTTTTTTAATTAAAAAAACTTCTTTGTTTATATTAATTGAATTTAGATTTTTTTTCATAGATTTTTATAACTACAGTTTCATCTTTTGAAGGTAACAATTTAACTTCTGTTTCTTTGTTAAATCTAATTCCAATATTATTTCTATCAATATTATAAAACTTATTTTTGATTTGAATTTTAAATGAATTAGAAAGATAATATAATGATGTATATTTTTTAATTTTAATCATTTTACTATAATTTTTATTTATTATTAAAATAAAAAATTTAAAATTA
>MDTB01232057.1_pt1 | contig 12850 bp, 9 predicted proteins | sample 811161 | NCBI WGS metagenome assembly MDTB01 (sample SAMN05326650, study PRJNA326480) | marine metagenome | isolation source: seawater | place: Mediterranean Sea | collected 2009 | reverse complement strand
TGTATCAAACATATCAATATTAAGTACTAATTTGTTTGTATCATCACAACTTTCAGAACCACAATCTTCATCATAAATAATAAATGATTGATCGTTTATAGTAGGATTATCATTAATAGAATTAATTGTTAAATTATAATTGACAGGTTCAGATTGATCGAATTCATTATCTATAATAACTACTGAAAAAGGTGTTGAGCCATTTTTATTTAATGCAGGTACTATGGTAAGCTGGCCATCAGGAGATAATGTGTAGTTATCAATCAAATCATCATCATCAAAATTAACAGTAAAAAATACACTTTGATTTTCATTTTCAGCTCCTCCTGATATATCAAAAGCCCAATCCTGCTGGTATGTTTGGTCTTCATCAAAAACTATATCGCCTAAATTAGAAAAATAAGGTAAATCATTAATTGATTCTATATTAATAAAAATATTTGAATTAGATGTCTCATCTCCATCATCAACAATAACTTGAATATTTAAAGTACCAAAAAAATTGTCTACTAATTCAACGTATAAATTATAAGATGATACATAAATTTGTTCAACTTCACCTGAAATTAATACGGGTCCCAATAATGTCAAAATATCACCATCTGGATCTAAAAAATATGGTTCCAAATCTAAAGTAAACAAATTATTTTCACATCCATAATTACAGTCTTCCCCAATGTTTTGCTCTTCAATTTCCAACCAGACTGGAGCATCATTTATAGGTTGAACAAATAAATTAAATTGCGTTGAAGAATTTAACTCACCATCATTTGCTGTTAATTCTATAATAATATTTCCATAAAAATTCTGGGCTGGTTTAATATGCAAGAGAAAAGAATCAACATATAATTCTTGTATTTGTCCAGAAATTAAATTAGGATCTAAGATTGTAATAATATCTCCATCTGGATCATCAATATAAGGTTCCAAATCAAAAATAAATATACCATCTATGCAACCATTAATACAGTCTTCATCTATTATTTGCTCAGGAAATTCTGACCATATTGGGTAGTCATTTACAAATAATTGTTGCTCTGAGTCATTTGGCAATAGACTTGAAATATAAAATATTAATAGGAATAAAGCTTTTTTCATATAATGTAAGATTAATGAATTAACCTTCTAAAAATACGAAATAAACTGTTAAGTAAAAAGTTTATTGATGCAATCTTGCAGAGAGACTTTGGATTGTAGTTATAAATTTATTTACTTCTGAACGCATAGTAAACATATCTTCTAGTGGGTGATAAACATCTGAAGGGTAATCTAAAGAGTCAAAATCCATCAAAAAACTTGATTCTAATTTTAACTGAAAATCTCTAATTATTTCCATTTGATTAACCTTAGATCTCAATAAATTTATTGAAAACTTAATTCGTCCGTTTGTAGTAATATAAAAAAGAGGTAAAAATCCATAATCAATGGATTTACATTTGAAAGTCATAGTACCAAATTGATCACCGCTTCCCCAAACTATTTGATCAGCGTTATCTTCAGCAAATTTAATCAAATCCATTGTTATCATTGAAACATGTGACATGCAATCACTTTTCGTTTTTTTGATAAACTTTTTTTTATCCCACTTTGTCATTATAAAACATCTCCTCCCAAAAATGTACGGCCCAAAATTTATAAATTTTTTTTGAAAAAATAAAGAAGAATTTATCTTGTATGTAAATGCTTTTCTATAGACTTAGCAATTTTAGGTGGAGTTAAACCTAAAGCATCTGCTACTAAATGACCAGGTGCCGACTCTCCAAATCTATCAATTCCAAAATTTAAACCATCTGAACCTGTAAACTTTTGCCAACCGGTAGTAACTCCAGCTTCAATAGATACTTTTAAAGATTCAGTAGTACCAATTACATCCTTTTTATATGAATCGCTCTGTTCATCAAATAGCTCCCATGATATCATATTAACTACTCTTATTTTATACTGAGATAGTAAATTAGTTACTTCTAAAGCTACCCAAACCTCTGAACCTGAACAAAAAATTGTCATATCTGCATCATTTAATTCTTTCATCACATATCCGCCTTTGTAAACGTTTTCAACATTTGGATATACATTTCTATCAAAAACTGGAATTTTTTGGCGTGTTAATAGAATGATAGAAGGTCTATCTTTTTGCTCAAATGCTATTTTTGAAGCAATTACAGCCTCATTAGCATCTCCAGGTCTAAGCACCAATAAATTGGGAATCATTCTACATGCCATTATATGCTCAATTGGTTGGTGTGTAGGACCATCTTCTCCAACAAATATAGAATCATGTGTATATTCTGAAATTACAGGTAAGTTTTGTAATGCTCTCATCCTAAGAGCAGGTCTTTCATAATCTGAAAATACAAAAAATGTTGCTCCAAAAACTTTTAAACCACCGTGTTGAGCTATCCCATTATTTATTGCACCCATTGGAAATTCTCTAACTCCGTAAGCAAAATTTCTACCAGAATGATTATTTTTTGTAAAATCTTTTACAAGTTTTGCAAAACCTGCAGTTACATTAGATGGCTCTAAATCAGCTGAACCTCCAACTAAAGTTTTTTTATTTGGTGCTAATGATTCTATTACAGATCCCCATACTTTTCTTGTTGCAATTTCTTGATTTGTTTCAAATGAAGGCCACTCTATATTTGGTAATACTTCATTTAATGCCATTTCCCAATCCTGTTTAAAGACTTTATCTTCCATTCTTTTTGAAAGATTAAAATTCCACGCTTTTACCTCTTCTCTAGAGTAATCATATGAACTTCTAAAATCATCAATGGCATCAGATGGTAAATCAAAAAACTTATCGGGATTTAATCCTAATTTTACTTTTGTTGCACTTATTTCATCAGGTGGTAATGGAGCTCCATGAGTATTATGATCTCCTTCCATATTAGCACATCCATGTGCCATAATAGTCTTTCCTATGATAACAGTTGGTTTTTCATATTCCATTTGAGCTTGTCTAATAGCTGATCTTATTTGATCTCTATTATGTCCATCTACATTTATAACCTGCCACCCATGACTTAAATACATTTTTTCATAATCGGTTGAATCTGATCTTCCTACTTTTCCTGATATTTGAGCATCATTTGCATCATAATAAGCAATAAGTTTTCCAAGACCCCAATGTCCTGCAAGTGCAATAGAACCTTGAGCCACAGGCTCTTGGATATCTCCATCACCATGAAGTACATAAGTATAATGGTTTACAACATCATCGCCAAATTGTTTTCTTAAAATACACTCTGATATGGCCATACCAACAGCATTTCCCACTCCTTGTCCTAGTGGACCTGTTGTTGCTTCAACGCCAGGAGTTAATCCACGTTCTGGATGACCTGGTGTTTTTGAATTTAGCTGTCTAAATTTTTTTAAATCATCAACATCTAACCATCCCATAAAAGTTAGTAGTGTATAAAGCAGAGCTGATTCATGACCAATGGACATGACAAACCTATCTCGATCAAACCAATTAGGATCATCAGGGTCAAATTTTAAAAATTCTTTAAATAAAACATATGTAAAATCTAAAGATGATAGTGGGCCACCAGTATGTCCAGAGTTAGCTTTTCTAACTGTGTCCATAATAAGACCTTTAGCAAAATTAATTGATTTTTGTTCTAAATCCATATAGCATTCACTCACAAATTTTGGGTTCAAATGGATGATTAAATATATAGATTATAATTTAATTTATTTAATAAAAATTTTTAAATTAATCTACTTTTAACAATTATTTATGGTATTAATTAATGAATTCAGCAATATTAACTCTAATTTGTCTTTCAATGTTTTACTTTGGATATAGATATTACAGTCAATTTTTATCTACAAAAGTTTACGGTATCAAAAATCAAAAAACACCTGCTCATGAGTTTCAAGATGGTATTGATTATGTCCCTACAGATAAACATATTCTTTTTGGTCATCATTTCACATCAATCGCTGGAGCCGCACCAATAATAGGACCATGTATTGCGGTGTACTGGGGCTGGTTACCTGCAATTTTATGGGTTGTTTTAGGTACTATTTTTATGGGTGCTGCACATGATTTTGGCTCACTTGTTTTAAGTTTGAAAGAAAAAGGTAAATCAGTAGCAGATATATCTTCTCTTACTATAAACAATAGAATTAGAGTTATGTTTCTAATTTTCATAATGTGTTTAACTTGGCTTGTTTTAGCAGTATTTGCAAATGCCATAGCTGGTCTTTTTACTAAATATTCAACTGCAGTTTTACCTGTTAATATTGAAATTATCATTGCAATGATAATTGGATATTATATTTATAAGAAAAAGATAAATGCATTCCTTCCTTCAATAATTGCACTGCTTGTATTATATATCTTTGTATGGATAGGCTCAAACAATCCAATTAATCTTGAAAGTATTGGAGTGCAAAGTAGTAATGTAAAACATACATGGGTTGTATTATTATTTATATATTCAGGTATTGCCAGTCTCATTCCTGTATGGATTCTTTTACAGCCTAGAGATTATATCAATAGTCATCAGTTAATAGTGGGTTTAAGTTTAATTTTTCTATCAATATTTCTTATTCAACCAAAAATTATTGCACCAGCAATTACAAATCTTGATAAGGGTCCTCCTATTATACCGTTCTTATTTGTTACCATTGCTTGCGGTGCTATTAGTGGTTTTCATGGATTAGTTTCTTCTGGTACAACCTCTAAGCAGGTAAATAAAATGAAAGATGCTAGAATGATTGGATATGGTGCTACCCTTGGTGAAGGATCACTTGCTCTTGCCGCAACAATAGCAGCCATTGCAGGTATATCATTTGTAAATATGCAAAATGAAATCTGCTTACCTTGGGCCTGTGATTTTAATAATGCAAAAGCTGGAGCTCTTAATGTTTTCATTAATGGCAGCAGTGGTCTATTACAGCAAATAGGACTACCTCAAGGTCTTGCTACTACATTAATAGTTGTATTAGTTGTATCATTTGCAGCTACAACACTTGATTCAGCAACAAGAATACAAAGATATATTATAACAGAATTTGGATCAGCAACTAAATTAAAGATTTTTGAAAATAAATATCTTGCTACACTTATATCTATCATTCCAGCATATTTTATTGCTACAAATAATGAGCTTAGAAATGAATTGTGGCAAACATTTGGAGCTAGCAATCAAATGCTGGCAGCTTTAACTTTAATGGTACTTTCTATTTACTTTTGGAAGAAAGGAAAAAATATTATTCCACTTATTATACCTATGATAATCATAATGTTAATTACCATCAGTGCTTTATATATAAAATTCAATCAATCAACCACATTACTATTAAAGAGTATCAATGGTATACTGATTATTTTAATTATTTGGATGATATTAGAAGGTATAATGTATTGTTTGAAAAAAATGAAGTTAAAAAATGAATAAAGCTGGAATATATCTTCACATTCCATTTTGTAAAACTAAATGTATTTATTGCGATTTTTATTCCGTCACCAAACGTGATGATAGTATTGAAAAATTTGTTGATTGTATGATAAAAGAAATTAGGCTAAATAAGAATCGGCTAAAAAATACTACTTATGATACTATTTTTTTTGGAGGTGGAACTCCGTCTGTGCTAACTGAAAATCAACTAAATAAAATATTAAATGCTTTATATGAAAATTATACTATTGATGAAAACTCTGAAATTAGCTTAGAATGTAATCCAGGTGAAATTTCTTTTGAAAAGTTATCGAATTTCAGAAAAATAGGTATCAATAGGCTTTCAATTGGTTTTCAAAGCTTTAATGATAAAAACTTAAAATTCTTAGGAAGATTACATAGCTCAGAACAATCCATCTCTACATTTAACTATGCTAGAAAAGCTGGATTTGATAATATCAATATTGATCTCATCTATGATATACCAAAACAAAAATTAAAAGAATGGAAAAATGATTTGTTTTTAGGGGTGAGTCTTGAACCTGAACATATATCAGCTTATTCACTTACTGTTGAGAAAAATACAGCTTTGCATAGCATGGTTAAAAATAAAACTGTAATCATGCCATCTGAAGAAACAGATAAGAAAATGTTTTTAAATACCATTAACTACTTAGAAGAAAAAAATTATATCCATTATGAAATATCTAATTTTTCAAAAAAAAATAAAGTTTGTAAACATAATTTACACTACTGGAGATTAGAGCCATATCTGGCATTTGGTCCTGGAGCACATGGATTTGATGGGCAAAAAAGATGGTGGAATAAAAAATCAATTGATCATTACATAAGTAAACTTGATGATGACATATTGCCGATTGAGTTTGAGGAAACTTTGACTAAAAAGAATCGTTTCAATGAATCAGTTATGAATGGTTTAAGATTAATAGAGGGTACAAAACTTCAAAAGCTGGACAACCTGTTAGATAAAAGTTTAGAAACATACCTTGTTCCTTATACTAAAAAATGGCCTTATTTAAGTAATGATGGAAAAAATTTATCCTTAAATAAAAAAGGCCTACTATTTGCAGATGAAATTATAGCAGACCTTTTTCTAATCTAATAATCTTATTAAATAATCAGTTTAATCAAAAAATTATTTTATAAACATTAATTTATGATGTTCTAATCTATTATTTGATTTGATATTTAGAAAATAAACACCACTTGAAATATTATTTGGACTCCAGATAATTGAGTGATCTCCTTTTGATTTATAAGAAGACTCTAATTTTTCAATTATCTTGCCTTGTAAATCAATAATACTTATTTCTACAAAATCTGATATATCAATAGAATATTCAATTGTAACTGATGGGTTGAATGGGTTTGGATAAACACTATTAATTGAAAAATCATCTGTAATGCTATCATCAATAATACCTAGTACTGATTGACTCTTGAAGTATCCATTACGATTCATATTTGATCGGTGAGTGTTCCACAGATTATAAATTGAACTTGATTCTTTTAAATCTATACTAACTAGATTCTGCGTTGAACCAATAATTAATTCTAAATCACCATCTAAATCCGTATCAATAAGTGTTGGTGAACCTTTAAATGGAAAATCATAGCTAATAGGAAAATTCTGATAACTGATTCCATCCATACTATAAAAATGAGCTTTACCAGAATCATCACCAAACATTAAATATGGCATTGTACTATTTCCAACATAAGCAAATACAATTGAACTAATTACTTCAGCATTTAATTGAATTGGCCAATTACCATAATTATTACCATTTGAATCTATAGCATAAATTTGACTGCCTGATGCAAAGAAAATAACAGGACCAAAACCTTCTAAGTCTATGATACTTGCTTCTGATGATATATCATCATCAGTTTCTATCATAAATCTTAAAGAACCATCACTATTTAATCCATAAAAATTATCATCCTTTGAACCAGCTAAAATTATTTTTTCACCTGACTCTAATTCTAAGACTGATGGAGCAACTCTAATATCACCACCTGTTTCATAAGACCAGCCTAGAGTACCATCATCATATATTAGGTGAATAAACTCATCATCAGTACCAACTACGATATCTACTTTATCATTTCCATTAAAATCAGCAAGTGCAACACCTCTTTGAACCTTTTCATCTAAATTAAATGGAAATCCATCAACGCTTGAACCATCATGATTAATAGCGTATAACCTTTGTGAGCCTCCATATTGACCAAAAATAATTTCATCTAGTCCATCACCATCAATATCTCCAAGAGCTGGAGTAGCAGTTATAAAGCCACCACTATTGAAAATTGAACTTATGTTAACATCATTTGATGAAGAAATATGATAAATCTGTCCATTTTTAGAAGTAAGAACTATATCCTTATTATCAGAAGTTATTAAATTCCCAACAGCAGGTGAACCCCAATTTTGATCACCTGTTTCATATGGATAAATTTGATTCAACCACTCAGAACCATCCATTTCAAAAATATGAATGAATCCACCTTTATCAGATGAAATAATTTCATTTTGGCCATCATTATCAATGTCGGCTATTGCTGAAGATGAAATAAGTTCTCCAGTTACATCTGCAGGGAATCCTTGCTGGTTTAATGTGATTGAAAAGTTTGTTGAAAACTCTTCTACAACTATGTTTCCATCATCACCTATATTATCAGTTGTAACCATTAAATTTAAAAAATAGTCATCAATTACGACCAATTCATCAACTTGAATTTCCACTTCTAAGTCATAATTACTTCCTGATGATATATTTCCAATATCGCCTAGATTTGAACTTATAATTTCAATTCCATCACAGTCAGATGTTAAATCTAAACTTACATTAAGTGCTGTATTTTGTTCATTGAATGATTTATTCATCACATCAATTGTGACCTTAAAACTCTCACCTGGATTAATGAGGCCATCAGAGTCTAAATCATTATCAAAATTAATATCAAAACTTGCAGATAAAAGAAGTGAATTATATAATTTATCAAGCATTTGATTAATGATATTTTGAGATGTTCCTAGACTTGGAGTATTTGCTTTATAAAATACTGTCATTGTATGATCAATATATACTGTACTAGGAAAAGCGCTTCCTGTATTAAATTTCCCCCATAAGTCTGACCCTACGCCATCATCTGTAATAAGAGGTTTTCCACCAAATTGAACACCTCTATCACCCCAATCATTACATGTGTATGGCTCACCTATATCATCTAAATTTGTAAATACTAAGACATTATTATTATTATAGTAAAGCTCTTCAATATCAGACATTGTACCAATGCTGTTCCAACAAGGACCTCACCATGAAGCTGCCAAATCTATAAAAAATACATGAAAATCAGAGCTAGATCCATTAAAATCTGAAAAGCTAAGTAATCTATCTTCTATATTATGGTCTTGTGCACCATAACAAACATCATATTCTTTTAGTTGATCATAGTATGACAATTTATCTCCAACCTCATAAGCTGAAATAAAAGTTATACTAATTAATAAAATATATCTTAACATATTTTCTCCCAAAAATTTATATAATTTAATTACCTAATATTATATTAACTAAAATAATAACATCTAAAACATTTAATGAACCATCTTCGTTTAAATCTGCTATAGAATTATAAAGATCAAGTAATATGTAACTTTGTACAATAATCACAATATCTTGAACATTAAGTTGTCCATCGCTGTTAACATCACCTGGCAATTGAAATTCATCATTTACATTAAGCGTTAATGGAATTGTTATATCACCATCATTTGTATCAACAATTAGATATCCGCTATACATTCCCATACTTAAATTTTCTGCACTAATAGAAATATCAACAGAAGTTGATTGGCCTTGTGATAATTCACCAGATGAATTAGTAATATTAATCCAAGTTGGAACTTGTTTGACTAAAATAGTATAATTATCATCCAATACAGCATCAGAACTATTAAAACTAATTAGAAGTGCATCTGAAGCATTTTGATTCTGCATACCAATCGTTGCAGAACTGAAATCTCCAATTAAATCTAAATAATTAAAATAAAACTCTCCATTTGGATACATTACAACTTGAAAAGTATAAAAACTATTTTCAAAGCCAGTCCACCAATGAGCTACTTGATCAAATGTAATAACAAACATATCAGGTGATGAATAATAATAAACGTCTCCTGAACAATATTGATTACAATTATCATTTACAGGATTTAAATCATCCCAAAATGGAAACAAAGCTGGTCCAGGAACTTCAGTGTTAGGAAGAGATGTATTATCCCACTCGTTACTGTCACCTCCAAAACCTATCCAACCATTTGCATTAACACTACATTCTGAAAATGTATTTCCGTAAATTGGAAAATCAAAACCAATAGGTATAGTTCCATTAGCAGAATCATTATTTATAAAATTAACTGGGGTTGATAAATCCTCTATATCAATCCAATTATATTCAATCTCATTATCTGAATTATTCCATGAATTTCCATAATTATCAGATCCTAAATCTGATGTAAAAGATGATCCAGTAACTTGGTAAGATAAGCTGGATCCTTCTTCCCCAGTATTTGATAACTGCAATTGATAATTTTGAAAATCACCTTGTCCTAAATTTGTATCCATTATAGCATCATCATAAGTCAATGAAAGTTCAGGAAAAGCTGGTTCATTAAATTCTAACACAAATAAACCACCACTTTCAGTATTTCCATTATCTCCAATTCCGCTTACTATAATAATATTATTATCAAAAAAAGGATAGTTACTCCATGTTCCATCAAAAGAAACACTATTATTTTCAGGGTGAATATCAAAAAAAGCAACTTCTTCCATCTGACCATCACTTATATTTGAAATATCATGAATACGCAGACCAGCTGTATAATGAGATTGATAAACATAATTATCTTCAATATAAAGGTTATGATCGATGTTTGGAGTTCCATGATCATGAACATTAATTAAAACTGGATTATCAAGGGAGGTAACATCCCATATATAGGTACTTGTATTGATACCATCATAATATTCATCTAATTCATCATTACATAGAAAATATTTGTGATCTTCAGTTAACCAACCTTGGTGAGTATATTGTGCTCCTTGATAACCATTAATACTTATAGTTGTAGGATTATTCTTATTAGTAACATCTGTTATTGTAACAGTATCTTCATTTGAACTAAAACAAATTTCTCTACCTACATATTCAGTATCTGTACCATCATAAATAACACATTGACTATCATGAGTATAACCATCTTCACTATAACAACCTGCATAGGTTGGGTTTGAAGGATTTTGAATATTTATCATATGAAGTCCACCTGAACAATCATCACAACCAACTGCATAAGCAAATCCTGTTTCTTCATTTATAACAATATTATGACTGTTACCAAAGAGACCATAATGTGCAGTCTCTGAAAATGTTATTGGATTAGGACCATTTAAATCTCTTAATTGATTTAGATCAAATACTTGCATACCATGCCCACCAGCCTCACTAACAATAAAAGCATGATTATCATAAGTTTTGATATCTCTCCATAAAGAGGCAGAGGTGTGGGTTGGTAAATAACCTAATATAATTGGATTTTCTGGATCAGATATTCTAATGAAAGCTGTACCAGTATCAAGCCCAAGAATAGCATATGGATCACCAGTTTGAGGATCAACCCAACCCCATATATCATTTCCATTTCCTGGATTACCTAATTGTGATAAAGGTATCCAAGACATCAAATCTATATTATTACATGGATATCCATTAGCTAGACCATTTTCACATTCAATTTCAGAAAATGATAAATTAAAAAATATTATTAGTATAAGTGTTTTTATAAAATTCATATATAGTCCTGTTTAATATGATTTGAAAGTAAAAAAAATGGTGATATTATAATAGAGTTATTACAAATTGTAAAATTTATAAATCTTTCCAACCTGGCAGCCACTTAGATTTTTCTTTAAGATCTTTGATATCAATGATAAGAGACGTGTTTTTTTCACAGACAGCATACAGCTCAACTTGCTTTTTCTTTTTTAAAACATTTCTAACTTGATAATGTATCCATCCTTTTTCTTTTGTAAGTGAAGTCCAATTAGAATGGAGAAGTTTCTTCATTGAAGCTACTTCATTTTATTAATTTGTAATGCGTCAGAATATTTTGTGAATGAATGAAAACTTTGAAGTAAACTTTGATCAATATTTTCAAATGAAGGTCCACCTAAAAATAATTTGATATTATATTTTTTTGAAAGTTCTACTATTTGCTTAAGATCACTATTTGTTTTCTCAATATTATCAATCAAAGTGGACGTACAACATTGCCTATCACACAAATATATAAAAATAGCATCATAATTTTTCTTGTTTAATAATGATTTAATATCTTTGATAGAAGTGTGTGAGCCGCAATTGTGAACATTGTAACCATGGTCTTCTAAAAGAATTTGAATCATATCAATTGGTAAATCAGGGATATCATTCTCAAGATTTAAAGTTAAGACATTTATTCCATTATCTTTTTTAGTATTAATTACAGATAATTTAAACTGACTTAAACCTTTTGATACAATTTTTCTAGCAATGTGCTCTTCTGCTACAGATATTTTTTTAAGATCTAAGTGATTTTGAATGCTTACTAAAACAGGTTCAACAAAATCATCCATAAGTGATGTAAGCTGAATTCCACTAAGATATAACTCTATTAAAGATGATTCGACATATTTATAATCTTGTTTTAATGCATGCTCCACAATCTCAGGCACTACTTTTGAAGGACTTAGATTCTTTTGTGCATTACCAGTATTGAGCTCTATACCTTTTTTGTTAGCAAAATCAACAATATCTGTATACGAAAATTTTCTATGACCGCCTGCTGAAGAAATACATTTTATTTTTCCTGAAAGAGCCCATCTTCTTACTGTAGACTCGTCCACACCAAATAAATTACCCACCTGTTTTGTATTTAAGTCTTTTTTTAACATATTTACCTCTATCTTTAAACATAAAACTACTTGTCCGCAACTAAAGTTACAAAATATTTTCACGTTATGCACGTTTTTTCTTGCATCATATTATTTTTTATTTTTAAATTAACGTGCAAAACGTGCAAGACTTTGCGGGTGAAGTTAAAGAATTGTTTCGGGAACTTTAATGTTTCCTCCTTTTAAAATCTAGACATTCTAACGCTTTAAATATAAAATTACTTCTCCCAGAATACGAAGCATACATGAGTGTCTAGATTTTTTTTTATTTTAAGGAATAGTTATGAAAACGTTAATACTTTTAAATTTTATAGCATCAATTACAATGTTGGGTGTAATAGTTGTAACTCAGATTGTTAGCTATCCTATGTTTTTAAATGTTAGTAAACATAATTTTACATCGTTTCATTC
>MDTB01044799.1_pt1 | contig 12850 bp, 11 predicted proteins | sample 811161 | NCBI WGS metagenome assembly MDTB01 (sample SAMN05326650, study PRJNA326480) | marine metagenome | isolation source: seawater | place: Mediterranean Sea | collected 2009 | reverse complement strand
CGAAGTCTGGATGGAGCGTAGCTTTGCCTATCAAAAGGAGGGCAAAATGGTGCAGGGTATTTTTGACAGGGTGGTTTTAAGCTTATCAGAGAGTGATGAAATAATCGCCGCGGAAATTATTGATTTTAAAACGGATCGGCCCGGGAAAGATGTGTGTCTGGATCAACTGGTTGACCGTTACCGTGGGCAGTTGGAGTCCTATCGTTCTGCCCTGGTTAGGTTAACCGGGCTACCGGAAAATAAAATAAGGATGACCCTTCTCTTTACCTCCATTCCGCAATTATTTTCATGGGACTAAATCAGGCATATTCAAATGATTGCAGCTAGGTCAGCAAAGAATACCCTGGGTTGCCTGGTCGGGTGTGCGATTGGTGATTTGGGGGCCATTTTTCTTTTTCAGAATTACTTTGCACCGGAGTCTATTCCTAAAGATTTATGGACCACTGTTTGGGTTGTGGCAATGAGTTCGGGCATTGTAACCAGTGTGATTCTGGAAACTTTCATTCTTTGGAAACAACTGGGGCCAAAGGAAGCATTTCGGACTGCGATTGGCATGAGTATGATTTCCATGCTTCTCATGGAGGTGGCGATGAATGTGGTCGATTATGGTATGATGGGTGAGCCGGCAATCACCTTTGCTGTTTTACCTTTTACACTGGGTGCCGGATTTTTGGCTGCTTGGCCTTACAATTTTTGGCGATTAAAAAAGCATGGAAAATGTTGTCATTAGTATGATTAATGTAATTTGGCGATTGATTTTCTATTCTTGCCCTTCGGTGTGAATTATTTCTAATCTCTCATACTTATGAAACTTTTACACCGTGAAGATGTATTGGAAGCTGGACATGATTTACCAAATGTTGGGCTTTGCGCAAACATTGGCCCGGATGAAATGGAAGAACTTAAATTCGGCGGGGAGTGGATTCTTTCCGAAGATGAAACTCTCGTAGCGGACGGACATGAGCAGAGATACCTCTACATGGTGGTGTTAGGAGAGGTCGGTATTTTTAAAGCGAATGATCAGGGGAAACAGCAGCACATTGCTACCCTTGAGACGGGAGCTGCGTTTGGTGAAATGGCTTTTCTTAGTGGGGGAGTGGCATCAGCAAGTGTGCAATCGATTGGTGAGTGTATCCTTTGGCGGCTTGATCATGAGCGATTGATTGAATTTATTGGTGAGCACGGCGCAGCGGGTGGTCAACTATGTCTTAATGTTGCGAGTATTCTTTCGGGCCGCCTTGTGCAGGGAAATCGTAAGGTTGTGGATATGGGGAAGGAGTTGCAGCGCTCTCTTTCCCAGTTACAGCAAGTTGCATCTGCAGGTTCGCAAAAGGATCAGGCTCTAAAGCAAATGCAGGGCAAGGTTTCCAATATGCAAAATGCATTTAAGGGCAGTGCGGTTCAGAAAAAGGGGAGTAACTGGTTCGCCATTGCTGCAAGTACGGTTGCACTTTTGAGCACGGCTGGGTTGTTGGCAATGTTTGTGGCCACGGATGATTCATCTGCCCAGGAAGCTGTCACACTTGCAGCTGAGGTTCAGAAACTAAATGAAAACGAGGAGTTTTTACTGGGTTTAAAAAAGAAACTTGAGTCCGAGAATAAAGAGTTGGTTGGATCTAACAGCGAATTGGCATCAGCCAAGGATGAGTTGTCTGAGAAGATTTCCAAATTAATGTCCAGTGAGCAAAACCTTAGGGATGATGTTCGTGGACTGGAGAGAAAGTTATCAGATGCCAAAGATGATCTGGTCAGAGCGGGCTCAATGGCAAAGGCAAAAGAAAACCTGCAAGCAGGGGCTGAGGAAAAAGTTGATCAGTCTGAGAATGATGCGATCATTGAATGGGCAAGGCGAAACACGACCCTTGTTTTTCCAATTGTTTTGAAAGCCCTGCAACCAATTGTTCTCCAGGATCGCGGTCAACAGGTTAAAATACCTATTCAAGTAGGGGGGGCAATCCGTGCTACCCGCTTTCATCCAACCGCACCCGGTTTTTTGGTTGTTTCCCAGCCAAATAGCGACAAGTTTCTTGCCACCACTCCTATATCAAGTACCTCTTTTGTGGAAATGGTCAGACCCAAGTATGATGGACAGAGCAATAAAATGGGCAGTGGCGGAAATCCGTTGTATGCCGCTCCGAAAAGACAGGTTGCATCCGCCGCCGCACGAACTTCAGTAACTACTCCTGCGGGTCAGTCAACCCAATCTACCGCGGTTGTCTTGCCTGCTGATTCCCCATCTCCAATTGGTTCACCAGTAATATTGACCGGTCGGGCGATAAATCCACAAAAGCCAGCCAATCTATTAGACCAGGCACCCACACCTAATGAACTTAAAGGCGATGAAAATGACCATGGTTCAAATTGTGTCTGTCCGGACTGCCGAAAAAAGAAAGTCGGTATGGGCGGGAGTCTTTTCCCGGACCTGTAAATTGTCTCTACTGATTGAACAGTGCGTGAAGCCCGGCCCCAATTCCGGCAGAAATTAGGACTAAAACTAAATAAGCATGCCGGCTTCTCCATCGAGTCAGTTTTTCCCAGCCTGAATACCAGTATACCGATACTTCCTCATCATGCCTAAAGTGCTGGAGATCTTTAAGTAAGTCAGCCACCGAAGCATAGCGATCATATTTATTTCTTTTGAGTGCTTTCATGCATAATGCCTCCAAGTCTCGGGGGATAAATCGATTCGGGGCAACCTCCCGCGGGAGGGGTAAAGGTTGGTTTAAGATCTTCTTTTTAATCTCGTATGGATCTTCCCCTTTAAACAAAAACTGTAAGGTTATCATTTCGAAGAGAATAATTCCCAAGGCAAAAACATCTGTTCTGCCGTCCAAATCTGCTTCTCCTTTTGCAATTTCCGGTGCCATGTACATCGGAGTTCCATAATGCTGACCAACCGGGGTCATGGTGGTGTCAGATTTTTCTTGGGGAAGAATGGAGTCCTGTGCGGAAAGAGTTGTGTTACCAAGAACCTTGGCCAGTCCCCAATCGAGTACATAAACTTCCCCAAACCGCCCCACAATAATATTAGCCGGTTTTAAATCTCGATGTATAACCCCAAGTTCATGAGCAAAGGCAATGGTCTGGCAAACTTGAATCAAAATATCAAGCAGACGGGGAAGGGGAAATTTTTCCACAACATCGGGGACCTCATGTCTTAAATCCAGAAGGATTTCTCTGAGGTCTCGTCCATCCACTTTTTTCATAGTGAAAAATAGTTGCCCATCCCGGTCCCGTCCAAGTTCGTGAAGGGGAACGGTACCAGGATGTTGAATATTGGCGGTTACCCTGGCTTCGCGAAGAAATCGTTTGGACTCAATTTCGGAGTCACGAAGATCTTCATGGAGGGTTTTGTATGCAACCTCCCTGACAAGATTCAGGTCGAGGGTGGTATATAACTTTGCAGTTCCCCCCTCGGATAATGGTTTTAGCTCATCGTATTTTAACGAACCGCTTTTCCAGGCCCGTGGCAGGAGGGTGTCAGTTTTATCCGATTTAAAGATAAGGGGGGTTTTAGGCTCTTTTTTAATCACTTTGCCAGTCCAGTTTTAGTTTTCTGCCTGTTCTTGCGGGCGATTTTCTTGGTTGTCATTAAAGCAACATCCTGACCGAGGTGGTCGCGTTTTTTATTGCGGGCAATTTGGATTTGCCGGTTTCTCTCTTCTAAGCTGGCCCGTCTGACGGGGTCTAATTTATCTGCGCAGTGGGGGCAGCAAACACCGGGTTCATATTTTTCAGATTCCAAGTCTTTTTCCTGTAGCGGCCATCGGCAGCCAAAACAAATTTTTGCATTTCCGTCCTTTAATCCATGAACAACGGATACCCGGTGGTCGAATACGAAGCACTCCCCGTCCCAGAGGCTATTCTCAGGTTCTATTTTTTCGAGGTAATTTAAAATCCCGCCTTTTAGATGGTAAACTTCTTTAAATCCTTTTTTGATCAGGTGGGAGGATGCTTTCTCGCACCGGATTCCACCGGTGCAAAACATAGCAATTTTCTTTTCTTTATGATCGCTTAACTTCTTTTCGACATATTCATCCCACTGGCCAAATGTCTGCGTATCCGGGTCCACCGCATTTTTAAAACTACCAATTTCTATTTCATAATCATTTCGAGTATCGATGACCGTGATTTCTGGGTCGGTGATAATGTCATTCCAGTTTTCCGGTTCAACATATTTACCAACCTGTTCATTGGGATTGATTGAGGAATCCCCAAGCGTAACGATTTCATCCCGAACCGCTACCCGGATACGGTAAAAAGTTTGGCGGGGAGTTATGGAAAGACGGTATGTTAAATTGGAAAAGCGGGGATCTTCCTTGATGAAATCCATAATCGCCTCAATCCCGTCGACTGAACTGGAGATGGTTGCATTGATCCCTTCTTCAGCAAGAATAATGGTGCCGAGGACATTAAATTTCTTACAGCGGGTTCTTAGTTTTTTTTGCCAATCCAAGCAGTCAGGCAAGTGGGCAAATTGATAAAATGTGGCTACTGTTTGCTCCATTAATTACCTAATCTAAACAATTACTATTCAATAATCGAAATAAAAAAGTGAGTTGTTTTATGAGTTTATTTCAATGACTGCTTTTAAAACCCCAGAGTCTGGTTGAATAAGGGATTCGAATTGTCCCTCAACTTCTTCCATTGATATTCTGTGAGTAATCCATGGATTGGTGTTAATGGTACCGTCTTCGATTAAACGAAGAATACGAGGGAAATCCCTGGGCAATGCATTGCGGGAAGCAAGGAGGTTAACCTCCCGACGGTGAAGAGCGGGGTGGGGGAAAGATATTTCTTGAGTGGTTATTCCCACATAGACAAGAGAACCGCTGTAGGCCACATATTCCAATGCATTCGACATCGAATTGTGGTTACCAGTTGCATCCGTGACCACATCATAAAGTTGCCCATCGGTGATTTCTTTCATTCTCTCAAGTTCTGACCCATCCCCTTTGAACCTGACCAGGTTTTCGATTCCATAGTTCGTTCGGCAAAAATCTAGTCTTTCCTCGGACATATCCATCACCGTTACCGATGCACCGGTAAGCCGAACAAATTCAAGGGTTGATAGACCAATCGGTCCGGCACCAATAATCAGTGCATGATCCCCTTTTTGGGCGTTTCCCCGGTCAGATGCGTGGCATCCAATTGCCAAAGTTTCAACTAAAGCGAGTTGTTCGTAGGAAAGTACTTCGGACGGATGAAGTTTATCTGCCCGAATGATTGAGCGCTCGCAAAGCCCACCATTCATCATGACACCAAACACCTTCAGGTTTTCACAACAGTTCCCCAGTCCTTTTTTACAAGCGTGACATGTCCCGCAATTCAGGTACGGTTCCACAGAGCACCGGTCACCGGGTTTAACATTTTTAACATTTTGTCCAACTTCCAGAACCTCGACACCAAGCTCATGACCCGGTATGCGTGGGTAGTCAAAAAAAGGAAATTTACCTAGGTAACAGCTTACATCAGTTCCACAGATTCCCATCCGTGAAGTACGAATAAGGGCTTCGTCGGGACCTGGTTTACCTGGATCATCTATATCGCATGACAGGAATTTTTTTGGTGCGACTAATTGAATTGCTTTCATGGATTATAGGCAAGAGTCAGGGCAATAAGAATGATTATAAGCCCAATGACTGGAGCCAGAAGTGAGCCATTAACGATGCACCGTGCGGGCTCGGGTGCACCCCGTCCCCGGCCCAGTGAGCGGGTGGAGCATATTTAACTGCCTGGTCGAACATCGATTGGAATGGAACAAAGACTGCTCCATTTTGATCAGCGACTTTCCGTGCCGAGGCACGGTACTTATCAAATTCGGGGAACCATTTGTCATTTACGGCTCCGCATTTGAGTACAAATGGTTCACAGATCACAAATTTTGTGTTGGGTAGTGCTTTGTGTGTACGTTCCATCAATGCGAGGAAGTCTTTTTCATAGGTCTCAACGGTGCCTTTATACTTACCGTTTAGGCCATGCCAAATATCGTTAACCCCGATTAAAATACTAAGAATGTCAGGTTTTAATTCGAGGCAGTCCCGTTCCCATCGATCGGCCAGCTGGTGAACTTTGTTTCCGGAGATTCCACGATTATGAATGGTTAATCCAAGTTCGGGCTGGCCAACTAATAAATTGGACGCAGCCATCCATGCATAGCCCCGCCCGAATGCTTTTTGCTGATTGGGCACCTGGTTTTTCTTGTCACGTCCGGCATCTGTAATGGAGTCTCCCTGGAAGAGAATATTATGGTTTTTCTTCAGGGAGATTTTTCTCAGTTCATCCGGTTGGTCAGCTAATACTTTAGTCGATAGCGTGGATGCAAGACTGGCAAGTGCAGTGGTCCCGATTATCTTTCTTCGAGAAATGGAAAAGGAAGGAATTTTCATGATGAATATCATAGGATGCTATTTGAATTTTAAAATCAATATATAAATGAATGAATACAGATAAATCTTTGAATCTTGCCCATTATGAATGGGTTATTAGTTTGGCGAGATGGCATTAGAAGAAAAGTTATCTGAACTTGGATATAAACTTCCTCCTCCACCCCAGGAGGCCGGTCTTTATAAGACAGTGCTTATTAATGATGGCGTTGCTTCTTTTTCGGGTCACCTTCCGATTGGAATCGATGGGAAAATGATTACCGGTCGGGTGGGAGTGGATTTAACGGTTGAAGAGGGTAGTCGTGCTGCCCGGCAGGTTGGGTTAAATATTCTATCAAGCCTGCGTGCAGAACTTGGTGATCTTGATCGAATTGAGAGAGTATGCAAGTTGCTCGGTATGGTGAATGCAGGTCCGGATTTTACCCAACATCCTGTGGTAATAAATGGATGCAGCCAACTGTTCTTCGATCTACTTGGTGAAGATTTTGGAGTGGGTACGAGAAGTGCGTTTGGGGTTTCTGGTTTACCCGGGAATGCAGCTGTGGAGATCGAAGGATCTTTTATCCTTAAGAAATGAGAGTTGTCCGTTGGTTTATGTGGGTTGTCGGATTAGCGGTGGCACTTAGCCTGCTTCTTTTTCTGCTTCATCCATTTGTTTTACCCGGATATGCCTGGCTCTTTCATAAACAAAATGCGACCAAGGGTGCGGATGCAATTATCTGTCTGTCCGGAGGACGGACAACCCGGGTCCCTGAAAGCCTGAGGTTGTGGAACCGAGGTTTTGCAAAGCAGCTTTTTGTGACTGCGGAAAAGGTAAAGAATAAAGAATTTCAAAAGCTGGAACTCAGTCATCTCGGATTTGCCAATGCGGTTACTAAAAGAATGGATTTAAATGTAACCTGGCAGCTTTTGCCCTCTTTGAGCGGAGGAGCAACTTCGACCTTTGATGAGGCAGAAGATGCATTGGCCCTTTCATTAGAGAAAAAATGGAACCGAATTATTATTGTAACTGATGAGTTTCACACCCAAAGGGCACACTATGCTTTTCAAAAAATATTTGAGGGTTCAGGTGTAGAAGTGGAAGTTGCGGGTGCCCCGAACGAACTCTTCTCGATCGAGGACTGGTGGAAATCTGATCGTGGAATAATGGCCTATTTTGGAGAGACGATTAAGTTTCCGGTCTATTTTTTTTCTAATTCTGAACCTAAATTGGTTCGGAATGATTAAGCTAGAATTTCCCTGATTGGTTTTGGTTTTCCCCCAAGGAATGTTGGTCGACCGGGAAGGCGGCGAATCTTTGTTCCGGTTATTCCGAGTGCGGTCGCAATGGTTGCATGTATGTCCTTAGGTTCAAACTCGGGAAATGGGTCACGCCCGTAATCATCGGTTTCACCGACAGCAATTCCACCTTGTATTCCACCCCCAGCCATCATCGCAGAGAATCCATTGGGGTGATGGTCACGTCCACCATTACCTTTCACTTTTGGGGTTCGACCAAATTCGGTTGTAACCACAATCATGGTTGAGTCGAGCATGCCACGATCACGCAAATCAGTCATGAGAGCGGAAACAGTCCCGTCTAATTCATTGCTTAAACGATCCAGGCTGTTAGTTCCACTATGCATGGAATCCCAGTTCTGACTGGATGTAACCTCAACATAACGGACACCTCTTTCCACCAATCGCCTGGCGAGTAGGGTGCCCTGACCAAAGGGATGGTTTCCATATTGATTTTTCAAATTTGCCGGTTCCCGCTGAATATCAAAAGGCTCAGCCATATCTCCGGAAATAAATTTAACAGTCTGATCGTAAAAATCGTTGTATGCCTTGACATCGTCATGGGGGAAGTAATGGGAAAAGGCAGCGGAAAACTTTTGGGCTAATTTTACCCGCCTGTCGAGTTGTTGCTTATCAATTTCAGGAAGTAAGTCCTTAATCCCGCGGGATGCGTTTCCAATTGGCAGGGGACTGTAGTCGGGTGGTAAGAACCCCGGGCCGGGATTTCCACTGGCCACAAGCACACTGGATGGTAAAACAGGATGGGATTTGCCAAGGAACATTTGAGCCCATGAGCCAAGTTGGGGGTGTGTCATTCCGCTCCTTTGTCGGTAACCCGTGTGCATGACATAACGGGCCTGGGAATGCGCACCTGTCTTGGTGGTAAGGGATCGAATTACGGACAGGTCGTTAGCCTGCAGGGCCAGTTTTGGAAGTTGATCCGAGAGTAAAAGGTCGGGGCTTTGGGTTTTAACCGGTTTACTCTTTCCTCCAATATTATTTTTTTCCTTCGGGTCAAAGGTATCGGTCTGACTCATTCCTCCACGCATGTATAAAAAGATTACCCGTTCACAAGGTGCTTTCTTATCGGGTTTTTTGAGCTCAGCACCATTTAAAAATGATGGCAGAACGCTAAGCCCAAGGGTTGTTTTGGCAGCGTGGAGAAGTAGGGATCTTCTCGAGCATTCACTGATTTTGGGAAAAAGATGATTCATTATTCGGTCGGGTTTTATTTAATGAAGAAGAACTCCGGTGTATTGAGCAGGGCCCAGATTAAATCAGAAAAATCATCGGAGCTTGCGCTCTGCATTTCCTCGAGAAGCAGATTCTTTTCCTCTTCTGTGGGAAGGCGATTTAAAATACTTAAGAATACAACCTCTGCTTTTTTACGGGGATTTTTGAGTTGTTGGAGTCTCCGGAATATCAGGGAGTCCGGACTGGTTAATACCTCGGTTGTGAATCCGTTCATTAATTCCATCAATTGTGGGACAGAACCAACTTTACTTGTTGATCCGACCACAAAAAGTCTTTCGGATTGACCAAATTTTTGTAGGAAGTGACCGGCAGGTGCGGGTTGGGGTAATTCCGATGCACGGGCAAGGATTAAGCGTTTTTTCCCTTTGCTTGTCGTCAAAGTCTGATCGGTGGAACTGTTGCTATATGTTCTTCCTTCAGTGAGCACCGCTTCTCCAGTGTAGGAATCTACAAGGCTATACTTTTCATCAGTCAGGTTATCAATGAAGTGAAAGGCAGTCCAGCCATCGTTTACATCCATTAAACTGATAGGAGCAGGTTGACGGTATCGTAATGGATCCTTAACCATGAGCGTAACAAGGGAGTCCCAAATTTGTTCGGCGGTCATTCTTCGCAAAATTGGGCCCTGGAAAAAATAGTCATCCTCTTTTTCCATCTTCTTGCGGGTGGCAAGGCGATTGTAAGAGTCTGTATGCATTAAAACCCATGAAAATGCCCGCAGGTCAAAGTCCAAAGCAACCATGATCTCCGACAATGTTTTGAGCAGTCTTGGGTTGGCGCATTTTTCTAATTTCACATTGTGTAAAGGTTCTGCGACGCCTTGACCCATGAAGCGAGCCCACATTCTATTTGCAATCGCCATGGAAAACCATCCATTTTCGGGATGGGCTATCCAGTAGGCAAGTTGATCTCTCTTGGATTTTTTGGATGAGCCTCCCAGCGGGCGTCCAATAATAAAGGCAGGTTTAAGAATATCCCCCGGTTTAGCATCTTTGTACTGATAGTCATCGGGGAGAGGTAAATCGGAGTCAGGATCATCATAGGCTGCGAATTGATTACCGCCAGTAATTTGCTTGAACTCGGCTTTTAGTTCTTTGAGTTTTTTGTCTGCGACTGAAAAGTTTTTGTATTTACTCCGAACAGCGGACCGAAATTTCGGGTGATGGAAGTACTTTTCTTTTTTTGCGAGCATGCTCTTTTGTAGCCTGTCCATCTTGATGTCTTTTGTTTCACCAATTTCGAGTTCTCCTAAAAAGGATGCAAATTCGTAGTATTCTTTCTGGGTCCAGTCGTCAGATGGGTGATCGTGGCATTGTGCACAGGCAATGTCCTTGGCCAGAAAAATCTTTGTCATGAAGGCGACATGATCAAGCTTCATATCCTTATCCCGGAGCAAGTAACCGGATGCTGGGTTTTGAACCATCGAACCAGAGGCAGAAACCATTTCATAAACGATCCGGTTGTATGGTTTATTACGATGGATCGAGTCTTTTAGCCAACCGGTGAATAGAGCTGAGTTCGTTTTTTGTCCAGGAATTTTAGTTTGTATCCGAAGGAGGTCGGCAAAATAGTTATAGGTATGACTAACATATCCTTCGGATCCGAGTAACTTATTAATCAGAAAAGTCCGCTTGTTTTTCATTTCCTGATTCACGAATTGAACGAGTTCCTCATAGGTCGGAATTGTCCCGGTTAAATCAACAAATACACGGCGAGCAAAAAGAAAATCGTTTAGCCTAGTGTTGTATTTGATTCCTTTTTCATTAAGCGTTTCGTCTATAATCAGGTTGATCCTTTGAACTGCGACCCGCATGATTTCGACTTTTTCCTTATCCGGATTAAAAGGAGCGGTTTTCTGTTTCTCCGAATGAACATTGCCCTGTAAGCAAAATAAGAAAAATAGAAAATAGAAAATCCGCATGGTAGGTAATGTTCTCAGACTAAATCCAACCTACTCTGATTAAGTTAAATAAAGCAAGTTTTCTGTAGCCCTGTTTTTATTAAACAGGAACAATAACCCTGTTAGACTTTTTCGGGCACTACATATGGTGACCTGTAGGAACGGGAAAGCATATCATTTGCTTGGTCGTCACCAATTATGCTTTCTGTCTTGGAGTCAAAGTTCAGGGTTCGACCAACAATATAGTCGGTGTCTTCGAGCTTTAAACCGTTTTCCTTTAGATGATCCTGCATACGTTCCAAATATTCATAAGCATTCTTATTATCCCCCAAAGTCTTTTTCTTTTTATTGAATCCTGATTTTTCTCCGAGGCGATACGACAAGTTGGCTAAGTGACAGAGTCCACTGGAGACATGACCTTCATAAACATGGGCATCCAGATGTTCCTCCTTACGATTTCGGACAGCTTGTATGAAGTTTTCAAAGATATCTACTTTTCCACGATCAGCCAGTGGATCTTTTATATTTTTAAGTCCGTGGCTTTGGGTGGTTTTTTGTTTCCCATTTTTATCGAAGTAAACATGGTTGGACACTCCCATATTTGATTTTCCAGAAAGTCCACGAACATCAAAGACAAGTAGAGATTCGCCATAATCAAATATAGCTAGTTGTGTATTCGCAGTCTGGCCTTGGTCTTTATATCCAAACCTTCCGCCCACGCAGAATATTTTCTTTGGCCAGACGGCACCAGGGATCATCCATCTTGCAATATCCATTTGGTGAACACCCTGATTTCCGATATCTCCATTCCCGTAGTTCCAGAACCAGTGCCAATTATAATGGACAAGGTTTTCGTGAAATTCTTCTTTTGGTGCCGGTCCTGTCCAAAGATCAAAATCTAGTGCGCTGGGTGGTTTTTGTGTATCTTTAAATCCGATTGATTTTCTTCGCTTGTGACAGGTTCCGAGGGCAACCTCAAGTTTGCCTTTCTTACCCGAAGCAATCTCGTTGGCAAGATTAGACCATTTACTCAGGGATCTATTTTGAGTGCCGTGTTGAACAATACACTTATATTTTTTTGCGGCTTCCACCAACTTTTGACCCTCAAATAAATTATGACTCAGGGGTTTTTCAACATAAACATCTTTGCCCGCTTGGCATGCCCATATTGACATTAAACTGTGCCAATGATTCGGAGTGGCAATGGATATCACATCGACATCATCATTATCCAATACTTTACGAACATCCTGTACGCATTCAGGTGTGTTTTTAAATTTTGAAACGATGAATTTTTTTCTCGCATCATGGAGGCGAGTATCGGGGTCAACCAAATGTGAAATTACAACATTTTTTTGCCTCCCATGACCACCCATATGGGAAGTACCTCTTCCTTTAATTCCGCAGACTGCAACATTGATACGGTCATTTGCACCGATGATTTTCCCGGATGATTTTGTTCCACTTATGGCAAAAGTAGCAAATACCGCTGATTTTGCGATGAATGTTCGTCTATTTTCAATCATGATGTTTTCTGTTTGAGAGTTAAATTGGGGATTCCATAAATTTTAGGTCGAGGGTGATACTCGTGTAAAGCTATATTTATCAAAAAGTATGTATTTATTTAGTCAGGCTTCGCGGCATGGGGCTTTTTCTTAGTGTTCTGATGCCTCACCGGCACCTTTGGGGATTCGTATTTCGTCAATCATCTGTTGCACTTCTTTGGGAGGTGGCGGGGTGATCGAGCTAACCACAAAAGCGACAATGAAATTGATAAACATTCCGAGAAAACCAATGCCTTCGGGTGAAATGCCAAACCAATAGTTTTTACTCTCCGTAAGAAACTGAAAGTATATAATATAACCAAGAGTGAAGCTTATACCTGAAATCATACCTGCAATCGCCCCTTGCTTGTTAATTTTTTTGGAGAAAATTCCCATTATCAGAGTGGGGAAGAAGGAGGATGCAGCTAATCCGAAAGCGAAGGCAACCGTTTTAGCAACGAAGCTGGAAGGTGGATTGATTCCGAAAT
>MDTB01196166.1_pt1 | contig 12851 bp, 12 predicted proteins | sample 811161 | NCBI WGS metagenome assembly MDTB01 (sample SAMN05326650, study PRJNA326480) | marine metagenome | isolation source: seawater | place: Mediterranean Sea | collected 2009 | reverse complement strand
TTATTAAATTATTAGATATTTTCCTTGGAGTACCTGCATTAATTAAACAAGATATATTTTTTTTTTTTATCAAATTAAAGCAATCTTTATTGTTATGATTTTCCACGTAAAAAAAGTCAATTTTTTTTAAATCAAAATATTTTTTAAGATTTATTTTAGAATATTTTTTAAAATAATTATTTGTTCTCTCTTTAAAAATTAATAAATCTTTTTTAGATTGTTCTTTTTTATCTAATATTACAACAATATCTTTTGTACCGAATTTTAAAATATTTTGAATAAAAAAATATAAAAGGGGATGAGTTATATTACTTAAAATTCCTACTTTCATAAATTATTTTTTAATAATTTTCCATAGTAATTCTAAATTTTTCCAGTCTTGTAGATTGTCTACATCTTGTGATCTTAACTTTGGTATTTCTATGAAACTTGAATATTTTCTAAAAACACTTTTTTTATTCAGCCATGATTTTCTCCAGCCAATATAAAATTGAGCTGCATCATGATAAAAAACAGGTAAATCTTGAGTTCTGGAAAATTCATATTTTTTATTAAATAACTCAACTCTTTTTTTTGTCATTTTGAAAGACCTATAAATTGGGTGGTCATACCTGGTAGCAGAAAAAATATAAGAAATATTTTTTTTTAATTTTTTGTTAGCTAATCTTAAATCTTCAGGCCTAGTCAAGATAGACGTTGGGTATAGGCAACAAATTTTATCAAAGTAAATATTTTTTTTTTCAAAAAATTTAATAGTATGCTTGATAACTGGATTTGTTGTCGTTTTACCATCAGAAATGTTTTTAGGTCTTAAGAATGGAACATCAGCTCCATATTTTTTTGATACTTCTGCTATTTCTCTACTGTCAGTTGAAACCACTATTTTATCAAAAATTTTTGACTTTTTTAAAATTTGAATTGCGTAATAAATTATTGGCTTTCCATAAAAAAGTTTAATATTTTTTTTTTTAACCCTCTTACTTCCACCTCTGGCTGGAATTATAGCTAATAATTTTTTTTTCATTTTTAACTAATTATTTTTGAAATAGTTTTAACTATATAGTTTACTTCATGATTTTTTAAGTCTGGAAAAATTGGAATGCTCAAACAATTATTATAATATTTCTCTGCTTCAGGAAAATTTCCGTATTTATATTTGTACTTCTTTGAATAGTAAGGTTGTAAATGTATGGGTATATAAAGAATTTGAGTGCCAATTTTTTTCTTTTTAAGTTCTTGCATAATTTGGCCTCTAGATTTTCCTAACTTTTTAAAATCAATTATTAATGTATATAAATGATAGGCGTGAAGAACATTTATTTTTTCTTTAGGTATTTCTATATATTTATTTTTTGAAAAAGTTTTATTATATATTTTAGCAATTTCTCTTTTTCTTTTAATTATCTTTTTTAACTTACTTAATTGGCTCAATCCCAGTGCTGCTTGAAAATCAGTAATTCTATAATTAAAACCTAGATTTACCATTTCGTAATACCCTGGGTTTAAATTTTTATCTTTATTAAACCCTAAAATTTTATTTACAAATTTTTTTTTATTTTTGTTAATTCCATGAGATCTTAACAATAAAAGTTTTTCATAAATTGACTTGTCATTTGTTGTTATCATCCCTCCCTCCCCGGTCGTTATATTTTTTACTGGATGAAAACTAAATGTTGAAATATCTGAGTAAAAACAAGCGCCAATTTTTTTTTTGTTAAATGTACCACCAAGTCCGTGGCAAGCATCCTCAATTAAGTTAAATTTATATTTCTTTTTTAATTTATGAATTTTATACAAATCTGCTGAATGACCACCCATATGAACTAAAGCAACTGTATGAATTTTCTTTTTTTTTAATGTTTGTTCTAATTTTTCAGCGGACAAACAAAAATATTCCTTTTCGATATCTGAAAAGATTACTTTTGCACCTACGTATTCAGCACAATTTGCTGTAGCAACAAAAGAAATTGGCGTAGTTAATAATGATTTACCTACACCAAGCCCAAGAGCTAAGCAGGACAAATGCAAAGCCGCTGTTCCGCTAGAACAAGCAACCGCATATTTAGCACCAACATATTTAGAAAATCCACTTTCAAATTTTTGAATTTGATTTCCTTGAGTGATCAAGTCATTTTTTAAAACAGAAACAACTTTTCTGATATCCTGGTTATCAATTTTTTGCCTACCGTAGGGCATAAATCTCTGTATTTTTTTTGACATTTTAGATTAATGAATCTCTATATCTCTTAAATTTTTTTCTATCAAAGCTTTTAGCTCTGTTACTTTAAGAAAATGTTTATTATCTTTACTATTATAGGTAAATCCAGAAGGGCAAATTTTTGTATTTTTGATTTTTTTAATATAAGTAAGCCTATTGATTCTTGCATAATTTGTTTCTGGTAAAATTACGAAGTATTTTTTTAATTCAACGGTATTTTTTGAGTCATTTTTTGATATCATTTCCTCATCTATTTTTTCTCCGGGCCTTATACCTATTATTGATATTTTAGGATTAGCACTAATAGCTTTTACAACATCAGTGATTTTATATGATGGAATTTTAGGAACAAAAATTTCACCTCCAATCATTTTTGATAAAGCTAAAATTACAAAATTAACACTTTCTTCTAGAGTAATATTAAATCTAGTCATTTTTTTATCGGTTATTTTAAAAAGTCCGTTTTTTTTCATTTTCAAAAATAAGGGTATTACTGAACCATTGCTGCCCATGACATTGCCATATCTTACAACAGAAAATTTTATATCTCTATTTCCAACATAATTGTTTGCAGCTATAAATAGTTTGTCTGAAGTTAATTTAGTGGCGCCATATAAATTTATTGGAGAAGAGGCTTTATCAGTACTTAAGGCTATTACTTTTTTAACATTGGTAGCTACGCAAGCGTCTATAATATTTTGAGCTCCGAGAACATTCGTTTTTACTACTTCAAATGGATTATACTCTGCTATAGGTACATGTTTTAGAGCTGCAGCGTGAATTACAATTTCAGCATCTTTCATTGCAAATTTTAAACGATCTAAATCTCTTACATCTCCGATAAAATATCTAATTTTTTTTGAGACTTTTCCAGTTAGCTCTTGCTGCATTTTAAATTGCTTTTGTTCATCTCTACTAAAAATTATAATCTTTTTGGGATTATGTTTTTTAAGAACAAGCTGTATAAACTTTTTACCAAAAGATCCTGTTCCACCAGTTACTAAAATAATCTTATTTTTTAACATCTAGATTTGAATTTTATTTAATTTTCCTTTTTCTAAGTTATATATATTATCACAGAAATTTAAAATAGATTTTCTATGGGATATAATTATAATAGTATTATCAGTTGATAGTTTTTTAACAACCTCAATAAAATTTTTTTCTGTTTCTGTATCTAAAGAGCTTGTAGGCTCATCTAATACTAATATCTCTGGCTGATGATATAAAGCTCTAGCAATACCTATTCTTTGTAATTGGCCACCAGATAATTTAACACCTCTCTCTCCAACTTTTGTTTCTATTCCCTCAGGTAAAGATAAAATAGTTTTTTCTAGTTGTGCTGATTTAAGAGAATTTAAAACTTTATTCTTATCAATCTCTTTATCATCTAGACCAAAAGCCACATTATTTTTTATAGTTTCGTTAGTTAGAAAAATATTTTGTGGAACGTAACCTATTTTTGATTTTAAGAAAATTTTACTATTTGTTGTTTCTTTGTTATCTACAATTATTTTACCTTCATTAATATCAAGTAATCCTACTAAAATATTTGCTAAAGTACTTTTTCCAGATCCACTTTCTCCTATCAAACCAATTGTTTTAGACTTTTGAATATTAAAATTTATTTTATCTAAAATTTTAATACCTGTTCCTTCATATGAAAAAGAAACATTCTCTAAAGTTAATTTAGAACTGAAATTAAATTTATTGACTTGGTCAGCTTTTTTAAATTTTTGAATTAATGAGTATTCTTTTTCTAGGTAAGAAACTGCGGGGTTGTAATATTTAATTTTTTGAATACTCCCTAAAATTCTGTTCATTGAAGGTAAAAGTCTAAAACAAGCAGCTCCAAAAACAGCAAGTGTTGAAAAAATATATGTTTGACTTTTGTCTTGTAATAGAAAAATCACTATTATCACTGCAAATATTAATACTGCCAAAAGTTCTAAATATATTTTTGGTAGTATAGAAATAAGGTTGGTCCACTTATTTTGCTTGAAAACTTTTTCAGATGTTGAGACAAAATTATTAATAAAATTATCTTCAACATTATAAATCTTAATTTCCTTTAAGCCTCCTAGCAGTTGATTCATATAATTTAATCTTTTTTCCTCAAAATCTTTTCTCAGCTCACCTAAATAGTTTAATTTTTTTCTTGTATATAAATGAAATAATAATGAAGCACTGGAAAATATAACAAGTCCTATTAAAGCAGATAATGGGTCAATATAAAAGATAAGTATAATTATGCCAAATAAAACTAATACTTCTGAAATAAGTATTAAAAAAAAATCAGTAGCAGCAACAATTGTGGTCACCTCATAAACTGTATTTCTTGTAATATCAGAATAATTTTTACTAAAAAAAAATTTATATGGCATCTGGAAATATCCTTTAGCAAATTTTTTAGTCAAATCTAAATGAAATTTATAAATAAAATTATTTTTAAAAATATTAAAAAGAATTAAATAAATTGATTTTGTTAAATATACTAAAAAAAAAATTGTTACCGAACCTGAAATTATATTAATACTCGAGTTATTCAAAAAATCTTGATTAGTTGTGAATATTTTCAATGGAGAAAAAAATATTATAAATTTTGAAATTGATGAGTATTCTTCAAAAAAAGCTGGGTCGGATATTAAAGTAAAAAGAGGAAATATAATTCCTATACTTAACATTTCTACAAACATAGTAATTATTATGAGAAAGAATAAAAAAGTCATTTGTTTTTTTAGACTTTTATCAAATATATTAAATATTTTTCTTAAAGAATTAAACATAAAATATTGCCATAGCTCCGCACTTTACAAAATTGTAATTTTGTTCTTTTTGATTTCTCATTTTTCTATACTGGTCTAAATAAATAATCTTTTTTATTTACGATTGTTTTAAAGTCACCCAGTAAAATTTGTATTTTGTTTTTATTAATATTTATTATTTTAAAAATCATTTCTGTAAATGGTCCAGATACAAATTTATATTTTGAGTTAAGATATATATTAAAAAAATTTGTAGATAAGTAACCTTTTTGATTTTCCGAAGTCTGACATTTTTCAATAAATTTTTTTATTTCCTCCTGAGATTTCTTAAAACCATCTAAAAAATACTTAAGACCTGGAGTGAATTGAATCTTATTAATGGTATTAATATCAGCAAAATCTTTATGGTAACAAAATAAATAATCTCCAAGAAGATCTATTTCTTTTTCTATTAACTTATTATATTTATATTTCTGTAATAATAATTTTGGGCGATATATTTTAATTTCTTTGCCCAATTTTTTCTTTAAATCCCTTTTAAAAAGCTCTATTTTTTTTTATCTATTTTAACAATTGTCCACATAATTATTTTTTTTTTAATTCGTTTTTAAGTTCATCATATTCTTTCATTTTTCTTTTCATAAAACTTAAAGTTAATTTTGTTTTTTTTGAAAGACCTTCAGGTGTTAGAATATAGATATAGTTAAGTTTTTTTGGATTTTTACTGAAGTTTTTTATCTTGACCCATCCTTTGCCTTTTAATGCCTTGAGGCAATAATTTAGTTTGCCAAGACTAAAACCTAACTCGTTGGCGAGCTCTCTTTGCGTAGACTCAGGATTTTTTTCAATCTTTCTTAAAACTTCAAAATGATCTTGGTTATTATCCATAATGTTCAAGTATTGAACATATAGTTCATTTATTGAACAGTAAACCAAAAAAATCAATGACTACTACATTTAGTTTTATAAACACATTATATAGTGTTTTTTTATAAAACTTTACCCTCCTGTGAAATGGTCCGTACAGACTATATCGTTAAATTTATTATGGCTTATAAATGATGCTTGCATATTATCGTATAGACTTTCGAGTTGGATAATTCCGTAGTTAAATTTTCCAAAACTACTAAAATCAAAAAGTTCATTAAGGTTTATGTCTAAGATTATTTTATCGAAATTTACCTCTATGCTTTTTAGATATTCCTTATTGTTATCAAGTAATATTCTAAATTTAATTTGTTTGGAAAGATATTGCTCTTTTTTATTAATATTTAGTAAAATATAATTAGTAACATTTGGTTCTAATTTCTTGAAATAAAAGAATTTCTTGGCAGTTTTTTTATCTTTTAAAAGTAAAGGTAAAAATTTACCCTCCTCTTCTCTCCAAAATGACTCGTGAGCATGCACATTGTCACCAGAGGATTTATTATTATTATAATTAATATTACAATAAGCAAAATTGTTGTAATAAAATTCAACCATCAGTGTATAAGGTCCTTTTATCTTCTTTTCAAAAATTTGAGATACGCTCATTTTAAAAGATTTTTCAAAGTTTATTTTCTTGCTCTCTATTATTTTATTGTTCTCGACTAGATAAAAATTTGACTCATTATTAGTCAATTGAGTCTCAAAAGAATCTATAAAAATTAAAGGATCTAAATTATCTGATGGTGGGCACCAAAAACTTTGAGAAGTCTTAATAGATTTTGAGTTTTTAGGACTATATTTCTTATTCTCTACTCCACCATTGTGCCATACCGCAATTGGATTTTCTTTACGATCAACTATCATTGAAAAACCAAGATGAGTGAGCTGCTCATCATTATTTTTAATTATAACATGATCTCTAGCAAAATGCTTAGTTGCTTCGTGCTTATTTGCTGAAATCATACTTCTTGGCCATAAAGCTTTTTTTGTATATTTAACTTTTTTTCTGAGATTCATCGAGTGTGTAGTGCACCGTAAATTTGAGTCATCATCATAATAATTACCCCAACATCTAAAATGTCCATCTGACCCTCCATGATTCTTCGGTATTTGAGGGTGGAATACCTCAACAAAAAATGTAGCTCCATCATTATTTTTCCATATTTCTTCTAAATTAAATTCATGAATTGTATTAGGAGGAATCCAAAAACAATTTTGTTTTATAACATTAATATTTTTAATTAAACTGAGTCTTAATAAAAAATTTTTTTTTAAACCATAATTTTGAGAAAAAAAATGATATATAAATAATCCTGTTTTTTTATTTACGTAAGGTAGCCATCCAAATAGTGACGGGATGCTTTTCTCTATTTTTGTACTTGTTTCTGGTGTTATTTGATCTAAATTAAATTTAAAGTTTTTATTTTTTTTATTTATTTTTTGAGAACCAAATTTATTTTTGAATAACTCATCTCTAGACATCATTCTTTCTGATTCAGAAAATGATCGGTTATAAATATCAAGTATCCAAGGAAAATAATTTAATAATATACTTTTTGAAAACTTTTTAAATTTTTGGAGTGCCATAATTATATTTTTCTATAATTAATTTTTCTTTTTCACTTACTAAATCTATAGTATTTTGATCATAATAGCTCAAATAATTATGATCACGATTAGATTTATTAGTTTTTTCTAAATTATACATATTTTTTTTATCTTGCTCATTAATTTTAATTTCTAATTTAATTAAAAAATCCAGAAATTCTTTTTCTAAATTTTCACTTTTAATTGCATAGTCTAAAACATTGTCTTGTTGGTCAAGGTTTTTTAAATCCGAAAAATTTTTAATAGAATTATTGTATAGTTTTCTGTCATCTTTTAAGAACAAAGTTAAATATCTAAAGCTTAAGTGGCCACAAAATTTAGTTATGTCACTTAACCCATACCCAGATTGTTCATCAAAAATTCTTTTTTTTAAAAATAATTTAAGCCATCTTTTAAAATTTTCTTTATTTTTTGGATCTGAATATAATTCTAACCATTCATCCGCTGGTTTATTTAATCGCTGGTAAAAAATATATGGTGATAACCATGGTTTAGTTCTTAGGCCTAAATTTTTAAAATTAATTTTTTTTTGTGTTAATAATTTATAAGTTATGCCAATTTTATCACAACCCTTTCCCCAAGTAGAAACATACCAATCCCAAGGGTTTCTTACTGAACCTAAAAAAAATAAATTAGAGTTATATATATCCTTTGTAGCTCTATTATGAAACCCAACTTGATTTCCCTCCGGAATATATTTTTTTAATAATTTTGATATATGAGTACTTCCAGTTCTATGCAGCTCAAGAAAACATATTTTGTTTGATAAAAACATTATATTTTTATTATCTATTTTTTAACTTTCTTTTTTTTCTTAATTGTTTTCTAATTTTAGTTGCAGATATTTTCTGTATCTCTTTTGATAAATTAATTTTTTTAAAATCATAACCTACTGTTCTACCATAACAAATTCTTGAAATATTTGGAACTTTTATGATTTTATATCTTTGAAAAAATAATTTTAAATCTTTATCTATTAATTGTTTAATTTTTTTATAGGAAAAAGGATTATCTCCAATGTTGTGAACATCTTTGACTTCTATAATAACTTGTCCTGTCATCTTTATCATTTCTTCAAATAGTTTCCTATGGCCAGCATGCCAAGGCTGAAATCTTCCAAGCATTTGTACAGTTGGTTTTTTATTATCCCATCTATAAGAATTAATTTGATCTGCAATGCATAGAGACCAAATATCAGCATTCTTAGTTTTAACTCTAAAATTAAATTTTTTTGGTTTTTGAAATAATTTATCTATGGAATTTTTTTTAAATCTTCCTTTTTTTATAGTATCTACCCAAATTGTGTAGTCAGGGTTAAAAAGATTTCTTCCTTTTTCAAATGGACAAATAAAGTCAGCTATTACTATTTTAAATTTCTTTTTTCTTTTTTCGGCTAAATTTCCCATCCTTTTAGCTTGTCTTAAGATACCTTCTTTTGAGAAATCCCAATCATTAAATTTTTTTCTAATTTCATCAGCATTTATCCAATCTGCATTTAATAGTTTGGTTAATTTAGAGGCTAAAACTGTTTTACCAGAACCGGGTAGGCCTGTAATTAAAATTTTTTTTACTTTCATATTTAAAGATATTGAATTTTAATAATTATTTAAAATAAATTTTATATCTTCTTTATTTATTTTCACAGGATTATTTGATAACCTTAATAAATTTACTCCAGATATTATCTTATTAAAATCTCTTGATAAATTAATATTTAATTTTGAAAATCTTTGTTCTAAGCCAGCTCTTTTTTTTAAATTTATAATCATTTTATTTAATTCATTCATATTACGAGTATTAGTAATTTTAAATAATTCATTAAATCTTGCTTTCAAATTGTAATTACAGTCTGAATTATTCATTTTATCATAATTAAACATTAAAAACTTATTTAAAGTTAATGAGACAGCATGACCATGCGGAACCTGAAAGTGTGCCGTAAAAGGATAAGATAAAGCATGAGGAGCGGTTGTTTTTGAAATACTAATAGCTTTACCTGATAAATTTGCCCCAGTGGCCATTTTAAAAGTATTAATATTATTTTTTGAATTAACAAAATTTACATAATTACCTAACAAATATTTAAGTGCTTTTTTAGAATACCTTAAACTTATTTTATCAGATTTTTGAGAAAACATTGACTCTATAGCTTGGCTAATTGCATCAAACCCAGACGATGCATCAAATTTTTTTGATGAAGATAAAAAAAGTTCAGGTATTATACTATAAAAATCAGGTTTTAATTTCTCTCCTTCAACAGAGTATTTTGTTTTATTAATATAAATTACAGAATTTGCAGTAACTTCCGCCCCAGAACCAGCAGTTGTAGGAATCGCTAAAATTTTACAGAATTTTTTTAATTTTTTATCTGGTTTTTCTATACTTTCCCTAATATCTTCAAATTTATTTAGAACATTAGCAGTTTTTGCATAATCTAAAACACAACCTCCACCTATCGCTATAATCAAATTAGGATTAAATTGATTAATATTAAGTATTATTTTTTTAAGTTCTTTAAGTTCAGGGTAAGAATTCTTTTTTAAAACTATTTTTGTTTCTTTATTTGTTAATAATTTAGAAAATAAACTTTTTGCACCACTTTTATAGAAAGAATTATAGCCAGATATAACAAGTATTTTTTTTATTGATCTGTTATCAATTATTTCTTTAATAGACCTTAATGATGGTAGATAGATGCTCATAAATTAATAAGTATGTTTCTAAAAAAATTGCTTTTATAATACAAGTAAATTATAAGAAAACACAAGATTATGGCTAAAAAAATTGAAATTTTTTGTACTTTAGGACCAAAAACATTAAACAAGTCATTTTTAAAAAACATTAAGGGCAAAGTTAATTTGGTAAGACTAAATCTATCACACATTAGTTTGGCAAACCTTCAAAAAAATATCAAATTTATTAGAAAATATACCCCAGTCCCAATCTGTATAGATACAGAGGGAGCTCAAATAAGAACAAAAGTTAAAAAAAAAACTTTTTTTAAAAAAGGTAAAGTAGGGTTCATTTCTAGCAGAAAAAATTTTTTTCTTTATCCAGCTTATGTTAGCTCCAAATTAAAAAAAAATGACCTTCTAGATGTAGGTTTTGACAATCTAAAAATTAAAATTTTAAGTAAGCATGAAAGTCATTTAAAATTTAAAACAATAACTGGTGGTTTTTTAGAAAATAATAAAGGTGTTCACTTAATTAATAGAAAAATAAACCTTCATTTTCTTACTGAAAAAGATAAAAAGGCATTAGAGTTAGGAGTAAAGATGAAAATAAAAAATTATGCTTTATCTTTTACCAATTCGGAGTCAGATATTATTAAATTTGAAAAATTTATTCCAAGATATAATAAAATTTATAAATTAGAAACTAGGAATGCGCTATCAAATTTAAATAAGATTTTAAATAAAGGAAAAAATTTTTTAATTGATAGAGGCGATTTGTCTAAAGAAATAGGAATTGAAAATATTCCAATGGCTCAAAGATTAATTTTGAAAAAAGCTAAAAAAATAAAGAATAGAAAAATTTACATTGCGACTAACTATTTAGAAAGTATGATAAAAAATTCCTATCCTACTAGAGGAGAGGCTAATGATATTTATAGTGCGTTAGAAATGGGCGCTTCAGGTCTTGTTTTAGCTGCAGAAACTGCAATTGGTGACTATCCTGTTGAATGTATTGATTTTTTAAAAAAGATGATTGTAGTTTATAAATCAAAAAATAAAAATATTAGATTTAATAAATCAAAAAATAAAAATATTAGATTTAATAACTTAAATAATATACAAAAAATTAAATCATGAAAAAAAAAAATCGTTTACACAGCCTTCACAGCAGATATTCTTCATGAGGGACATATTAATATACTAAAAACAGCTTCTAAATACGGTGACGTAATTGTTGGTTTATTGACAGATAAAGCAATTACCTCTTATAGAAAATTACCTCATTTAAATTTTTATCAAAGAGAAATTGTTTTTAAAAATATAAAATTTGTAAAAAAAGTTATACCTCAAAAAACTTTAGACTTTACAGAAAACTTAAATTTAATTAAACCTGACTTCGTTATCCATGGTGATGATTGGAGAGTAGGAGATTTAAAGTCAGTTAGACAAAAAGTAATTAAAACACTGAAAAAATGGTCAGGAAAACTAATTGAAGTACCTTATACGAAAAATATATCTTCATCAAAAATTAAGAAAGAAGTATTGTCAACAGGGACAACTCCAGAAATTCGTAAGCAAAAATTAAGGCGTCTTATTGAAGCAAAAGATATTGTAAAAATAATGGAATCCCACAATCCAATTACAGGGCTTATTATTGAAAATACTAGTATCAATAAAAATAATAAATTTAGAGAGTTTGATGGTATGTGGTCATCGAGTTTGACTGATTCAACAGCGCGAGGAAAACCAGATAATCAATCAGTAGACATTTCTACAAGATTGGCTGGATTAAATGAAATATTAGAAGTAACAACTAAACCAATTATATTTGATGCTGACAACGGAGGTAGAATTGAACATCTTCCTTATACAGTTAAATCATTAGAAAGAGTTGGAGTTTCAGCAATAATAATAGAGGATAAAGTTGGATTAAAAATGAATTCTCTTTTTCAAAATCAAAAAGGTGCTGCTCAGGATGATGTTAAAAATTTTTGTAAAAAAATACAAGCGGCATGCAAAGCCAAAGTATCCGAAGATTTTATGGTAGTTGCTAGAATTGAAAGTTTTATTTTAGGCAAAAGCCTAAAAGACGCTTTAAATCGAGCGAACGAATACTCTAAACATGGAGCAGATGCAATCTTAATTCATAGTAAAGATAAACATCCAAAAGATATATTTAAATTTGCTAAAGAGTTTAAAAAAAGTAAATTTTTTAAACCTTTGATTGCAGTTCCATCTACATACTCTACTACTACAGAAGCAGAATTAATAAAAAACGGATTTAAAATAGTAATCTACGCGAACCATATGCTTAGAGCTGCCTACCCTGCTATGGTTGAGGCAGCTAAGAAGATTCTAGAATATAAAAGGACATCGCCTATAGAGAAGAATTTAACATCAATTAAAGAAATCCTAACTCTAATTAATTAATTTTATCAATAAATAATAAATACTACTAAATTATAAAAAAAGCCTGCAATTTCTTGCAGGCTTCTCTCATTTTTTTGTAAAATAATATCAAATTATATTTATTAAAAAGTGTTTCTTGAATACTGAAAGTTTTTTTCAGTGCATAAATCAAGCCAATTGAGCTATTAGTACTGGTCAGCTTCACGCGTTACCGCGCTTCCACACCCAGCCTATCAACGTAGTGGTCTA
>MDTB01128621.1_pt1 | contig 12851 bp, 12 predicted proteins | sample 811161 | NCBI WGS metagenome assembly MDTB01 (sample SAMN05326650, study PRJNA326480) | marine metagenome | isolation source: seawater | place: Mediterranean Sea | collected 2009 | reverse complement strand
TCTAAAAAATTTCTTATTCTTTTACTTGCCTTTCCATCACCAAATGGATTTTTTTTACCTTTTAAACTCAAGTATTTTTTTCTATTTCTAATAAGTAAATTAAATATTTTAACAATTTTTTTCATATTTGTTCCTGCTAAGATAGCTTGTTTCGAGTTTACTATTTCTTGCCGCTCAGTAGTATCTCTAAGTATTAAAATTGGAACACGAAAAGAAGGCGCTTCCTCCTGAATGCCACCAGAGTCTGACATTATTAAATATGATTTTTGCATAATATAAATTAAAGAAAAATAATCTATCGGGGATAATAAAATAAAATTTTTAATTGAAACAAGTTCCTTAAAAACAAATCCTTTTATGTTAGGATTTAAATGAACTGGATAAATAAAATTTAGATTTTTATTATTTTTTGCAATTTGTTTAAATGATTTTAATATTAGTTTAAATTTTTTACCAAAAATTTCTCTTCTATGTAAAGTAATTAAAATAATTTTTTTTTTTGAATTTAAAAAAGGAAACTTTTTATTTAAGTAATTTGTTTTTTTTTTATTTGAATTTATTTTCTTTGATATTTGACTCAATGAGTCAACAACTGTATTTCCGGTCAAAAATATTTTTGATTTATTTATTCCCTCTTTAATTAAGTTATTTTTTGAAAAATTTGTTGGTGTAAAATTGAAGTCAGCAATTGCAGATATCAGTTTTCTGTTTGCTTCTTCTGGCCAAGGCGCATCTAAATTATTTGTTCGTAATCCAGCCTCTATATGTGCGATTTTAACTTTATTAAAAAATGATACCATCGCAGCTGCGAGCGCGCTAGTGGTATCTCCTTGGACGATAACTAATTCTGGTTTCTCTTTAATTATTACTAAATTTATTTTTTTTACTAAAGTGTCGAATAGATTAACTACTTTTTGATCACGCTTCATTAAATTTAAAGAAATATCTATTTTAATTTTAAACAAATCTATTACCTGATTTAACATTTCATTATGCTGACCAGTTGAACAAACTTTAATTTTATTTTTTTTTGATTTTTTTAATTCATTTATTAATGGGGCTAATTTTATTGCCTCAGGTCTAGTACCAAAAACTATCAATATTTTATTCATTTAGCTAATTTTAATAATTTGTTTGACGTGTTGTTTATTAAATATTTTTTATATTTAAATTTACGCTGATTTCTTTTTATACTTATTATTATTTTAAACCACTTGTATTCTTTAAAGCCATCTACACCATAATCGATAAATTCTTTTGGTACTTGTAGATGCTTATATGCTATTGTGTTTAAACCAGCTATTTTAGCTTCCAATAAAGATAATGAGAAAGATTCTTTCACAGAAGTGTGTATATATATTTCATGTTTAGATAATTCATTAAATATTTCTTTACTTGTCTTATTACCTAAAAATTTAATTGGTAATGCAAAATTATTAGTTATTTCTTTTAACTTACTTTCATCTGGACCGGTACCGATTATCGTTAGGGAATACTTTTTATCATACTTGTATAATTTTTTAAAAACCTTCAACATAAAGAATACATTTTTCCTTTTTTCTAACGCACCAACATAAATTAAGGATTTATTTATTCTCTTTTTTTTTTTCGTAAAAAAATTTTTTATACCCAAATCAACAACTTTTATTTTTTTTTTGACTTTATTAGTAAAATGCTTTTCTCTTATATATTCCTTGTAAGGTACAGAGACTGTGCAAAGATTATGATCTATACTGTTTATTTTTTTTATTTCTTTTTTTTTAAGTGCTAGTATTTTTTTTTTATTTAATTTATATTTTTGTAAATTGTCGCTCCATATAGCGTGAAGTATTGTGACTGATGGTACACTAGAATTCCATGAGAGATAAATATCTTGGAAAATTCTATAATCAATATTTTTTTTATTGAAAAAAAACTTAAAAAAAAAACGTGTAAATATATCTTTATAATAGAAGCCTAATGGTAAAAAGAAAAAATTAACAACTTTCTCTACAAGATGTGGAACAAACTTAATATATATTGGTAAGCTATCCAAAGTATATAAAGAAACTTCATATTTTTTTTTTTAAGTAATTTTTTAAAATATTTGAATTGGAATTTACACCTCCTTTTATAAATTTAAAACCTCCATAAAATATTTGAATTTTTTTTTTGATCATCAGAAACTATAAAATAATTATAATAACTTTTGTTAAATACCAAGTTGTTTAAAATGTTCTTTGATCACATTTTTGTCTTGAAACAGACTCACTGCTTCATTCAAAATATCTTTATTTATTGGATTTTCAATCGCCTTCAAAAGTCCATTACATAATGCTTCAGGATTATTTGTTGGAACTAAATAGCCATATCTTCCACTTGATAATATTTCTCTTGGTCCAGTCTCGCAATTTGTTGACACAGGGGTGCAACCAGCCATCATGGCTTCAATTAGTACGTTGGGCATTCCCTCTACATATGACGATAATGCAAAAACATTGGCCAAATTAAAATATTTTAATGGATTTTCAACGTAACCTTTGAGTTTTACATGTTCTTCTAGTTTCAGATCTTTTATTTGTTTCTCTAATTTTAGTCTTAATGATCCATCGCCTAAAATAATTAATTTTGCTTTAGTATGATTTAACAATTTCGAAAATGCTAAAATTAAATCACTAAAACCTTTCCACGGTTCAAGCATTCCAGCAGCAATAATAGTTGGAAATTTTTTATCAGTTAACCAATCTTCATTTAAATTTTCGTTTATTTTAATCTCAGATTCTGAGTCTTTAACTATATTATAAATAGGAACATGCTTAGAATTTTTAAATATTTTTTTATATTGATGTACCATATCCTTTGAAACACAGCTTAAAACATCAGCTCTATGCATAACAAGTCTCATTATTATTTTTAAAATCCAACCTTTTGAGAGTATAATATTTGAGTATGTATCGTATGGAGTAACTCTTGAAGAACAACTTATTTTAATACTAGATCTAGATATAATTGCTGATAATAAAACTATAGCATTTAAATGATCACCTGCTGAAAATATAAGATCAAAATTTTTATACTTAACAATTTTAATTAAATTTAAAAACATAGATGAAACCCTTTTTTTATTAAGCGTTTTAATTTTAAATTTATCTGAGATAGGTATTTGATATCCAGTATTCACTGCTCCAAATACTAGCTCAACTTCGTGACCTGACTCTGCTAGAGCTCTAGCTAGCCTATACTGAGCACGTGGTACCCCAGATAGTCCATATCTTCCAGCTATAATACAAATTTTCATCTAAATAAATTTAATCTTAATTTGTTAACAAAGTCATAAATTTTTGGAGTTAAATAATAAAATAAATCAACTTTTTTTAAAATTTTTTTAGTTTTTTTGTCTAATAAATATTTTTTTTGATTAAATGATATTTTTTTATAGTCTTCTTTACCTTGCCCGAGTTCAAAACTAAAATGTGAAATTGCTCTAGCCAACCTTAACCTAAAAATATTTTTATAATTTTCTTTGATATCAAGATCCCAATAAAAACTTATCAAATCATTAAGCTGATTAACAGTATGTTTTGCGGTAATACTCATAGAGTGCTGACGGTAAGCAAGAACTGGTTGATTAGCTATAAAAATATTACTACCTTTTAGAAAAACTTTATAAATTGTCATATCATCTTCGTATGCTTTATCAGTTGGAAATCTTATATTTCGCCAAAGGATTCTTTTGTAAAGTCTAATAAATGGATACCAATTTGTTCTAGCAAATATAATTTCTAGAATTTGACTTAAATGGTATTCTCCATCAAGATTATTATAAAGACTTTTATATTTTTTTAAATTTATTTGATCTTCATTTAAAAAGGTAACAAAGCCATACTCAATTATATCGAATTTGTCGTTTTTAATTAAGTTAAATACATACTCGAAATTATTTAATAAAATATCATCGCAATCTAAAAAACCGACATAGTTACCTTTAGCAAAATCTAAACCTGTGTTACAAGATCCCCCAGGACCAGAATTTTCTTGTTGTATCAATTTTAAAATAAAAGAATACTTTTCCTTTTTTTTAAAATCCTCAATTTGCTTTAATGTTTGATCAACAGATCCATTATCTACAATTATTACTTCACAGTTTGAATTTAAATTATCTGCTAAACTTTTTAATGCTGTATAAATGTATTTTTCCCCATTGTAACTTCTGCAAACAATTGACAAAATTATTTTTTTTTGAGACATAATTATTTTTTGTTTAATAAAAATGCAGATAATAAAATAAGAGATTTCTGTAATTCTACATCCTTTTTACTAACTTTTTTTTTAATTAATTTTTTTAAATTTCTTTTAATCGATTTTGACATGGGATTTTCAATTTTTTTTATTAATTTTCCACATTTAATAAATTCATTATTTTTAATATGTCTTGATGTATTTTTTTTTTGAATTCTTTGAAAAGTTTGATTGTTTAAAGAGACTTTAAGAATTGATTTTTTTCTATTTATATTTTGATTAAAGTCAAATAGACATTCTACTTTATGAAATGAAAATGATATTGTCCATATGTCTTTTCTCATTTTTCTATAATTAATTATTATATCTTTTGTTTTTACTTTAAAAAAAGATAATAAAAAACTCAACGAATGTGGAAGTAAATCAATTGCTATATTTTCATAAGTATTTTTACCTGAAGTATAATATTTAAAATTAATATATTTTATCTTACTTTGAGTTATTTTAAATTTTGATTTGAGTGAATTTGTATACTCAATTAATGGTAAATTTGTAATTACCTTATTTGAATAATTATTAAATACCAAATTTGTTTTGTTCTGTATTTCTCGCAAAGAAAATTTTTTAATATCAAACAAAGGTTTCTCAACTAACAACTTTGTTTTAGTTTTAAGAAATTCTCTAATAAACGTTAGATGAGTATTTGTTGGAGTACAAATACAAATTAAATCTGTCTCTTTTTTTTTTAACTCTTTAAGAGATTTACACGCAGTTACCTTTGAAGTTAAACCATCATCTAATTCAGATTTTATTCTTAAACTATTTTGATAACTTTTGCCTAAAATAAAAATTTTTTTAGCGCCTAAATCTAAAATTTCTCTAAGATAAATTTTGCCAATGCCCCTAGCTCCTATAATGCCAACAGATTTGCCTGATAACAATTTAAAATCTATCTCCTATTTCATCTTTAAGTATTTGATTTACAGTATGTTCTTTTCTATCACATCTACAATCATTCTTTATCATTTTTTTAAATTCATTTTTCATAAATCTAAATATATCTTTTTCATCATAGTTGTAATACGCATCCCAAAAATCTGTAGTTTGTAAATTTCCTAAAGCCATATCTTTAAAATGTGTTGCTGCTGATTGAGAACAATTAGATAAATATCCATCATAAGATATAGCTGGATAAATAAATCTTGAAAAACATGGTAATGTTCTTGGCTTATTTATTTCTTTAACAGCATCATAATCAATTAATACAACTTTTGTTTTACTGTCTTTAAATTGATCTATTACTGGATTTAAATCTGTATATATTTTTTTAACTTCTTCTTTATTAGGTATAATTGAACCTTCATAAGAGTTTGTTCCTCTTGGCAATTGCGGAAAAGAAAACCTTATACTGTCTACACCTGCGTTTATTAGATTTTCGATCCCACGTAAAACTTCAGCTTTCCCACAATTTACTTTTGTAACAAGATAGTTTGCTGATAAATCTAATTTAATTTTATTACCTTTTGATATTGTTGTAATTTTTTTTATATTGTCGATTACTTTGTCGTAAACTTTTACTTTCGGTGTAAGGCTATGTGCTAAATTGTAAGATTTATCATCTCCTCCATCAACACTTACGGTTAGATAACTTGTCTCAGCTATTTTTTCTGAACCTAGTAGATTTACCAACTTTTCACTAATTTTAATTAACTTTGAATGGACTCCAATAATTTGTCCAAAATTTATAGACTTTTCTATCAAGTCATCTATATGCTCATAATTCAACGGGTCAGTGGCATAGCCAGCATAAATTATTTTATTTATATTTCCATTTGGGCCATTATTTGTTTGATCAATAATATCTAAATATCTCTCTGGGTTTAAACGTTGACCATCATTTTCAGATGAACCACCGTAACAATAAGAACAAGGCATCCAACAAATTTTGTTTCCTTTTATTCTTCCTGGCTGAACCTCCAGTTGGTACGGCACAACGGTTTTTTTACTAATCTTTTCAATTAAGTCATCTGTATTAGTAAAATACTTCGTTTTATATGTTATTTGATCAACTAATTTCATAAGACTATTGAATTATTTGCATAATTTAAATTTTTAACATTATCTATTGGAAAACAAATTCCTTTTTTAATTAAAAAAATATTAACTCTTTTTGATTTAATACATTTATTATACATTTCAAGTTCAAAATCTGTTTTAGTATTAAATTGAAAATTTTGAAGATATTTTGTATCAATAATCATTAATCCAGAATATGCGAGAAAATTATTTTTTTTTATATTAAACTTAGAGATAAAGATAGATTTTTTAAATTCCTCTGGTTGTTTGTTTCTAACTTTTACAAATCCTAAATCTATTTTTGGGCTAAAAGTTGCTAAAGAGATTTTTTTTTTGTTAATTGAATGTGATTTAAAAAAGCTTTTTAAATTAAAATTAAATATAGTATCCCCATTTATAAATATTGTAGATCCACCTGGGAGTAAATGTTTTTTAATTTTAATAATTCTCTCTGAAATCTCAGTATCTATTCCTGTGCTCACAAAAATAAATTTTGAAATATTTTTTTTGAAAGCACTTTTAACATAATTTTTTATATCATTTCCTTTAAAACCTAATGGTAAAATAATTTTATTTATTTTTGTTTTCAAAATTTGATTAATAATGTGATGAATTATTGGTTTGTTATTAACAAATAAAAGTGATTTACTCTTTTTTTTTCCAATCAATCCTAATCTTGAGCCTCTCCCTCCACAAAATATTACTGCACAATTTGTTTTTTCTACCATATTTTATTATTTAACCTTATTTTCTGTAAGAAAATTTTTGATAAAATTGAATTCCTCTTTTAATGAAGTTAAATTGTTTTTTTCAGATGATTTAAATATTTGGTTCATAATGAAATTATTTTGTAGAATAAGTATTAATTTTTTAAGAAATAAAAATTTATCTCTATAATATTTGACAAATTTTAACTTTAACTTGTATAATTTTGGGAATCTAAATTTTAAAGTAACTCTTGGTAAATAGAAATTTAGGTAATTTGAAAAACTATCTAAAATAAATGTAAAAATTTCATCATTAGAGTAATTAGAATTTTCACCAATTATATTAGAAATTTTAGAAGATAGTTTTCTAATATCATCTGGCATATTTTTTTTAATTAAATCTTTTGAAAATTCATAATCTTTAGAAACAGATGAGGTTCCTCTTTGTCTTAGATAGTGAAAAGTTGATCCTAATATTTTTGATCTGCCTAAAGTTGCTGCTCTTAATTGGACATAAAATTCATTTATTACTAAATCTGAGAAGTTTAATTCTACTAATTCTGTCGCAATTATTTTCATAAATTTTGTTCTAAAAACATTGTAAAAATTTGGTTGAAATTGAGTGAAAACAGAGTTTATATGTTTTTTCCAATCTTCTAAAGGCTCTTCATATCGATAATATTCACACGGTTTTAAAAGATTCATATTTTTTCCATAAGGAGTATATTCATGATTGTTAATTTCAAAATTTAAAATCCTCCCTGATGAAGAAATGTATTCTGAGTTTTTGTATAAAAAATCTATTTGTTGATTTAATCCTGTATGAAACACAAAGTCATCATTGTCACACAACATAACTAGTTCCGTTGTTACTTTATTTAATACATCTAGCTCCATTTTGTAATAATCGTGATATCCAGAATGAGTATTGTATCTAAAATATTGAATTGAAAGAGATTGTTCATTATTTATCTCGCTAATCATCTTTTTAGTTTCATCGTCATCTTGACCATCTGCAATAATAATTGGATATTCAAAACAAATCTTTTTCATATAATTTAGCCATCTTCGAGTAAACTCATGTCTTCCTTTAACAAGCAAAACTAGTGTGAAAGTTTGTGCCAATTTCATTTTTTAATTCTCTATGGATTTAAATAAATTAATTGTGTCTTTAATTCTGTCGTCTAAATTTTTTGAAAAAATAAAACCTTTTTTTTGAATTTTTTTTGAGGAAACTTCATAAGACAGTTCATTCATAATTTTACTTTTAACTAATTTAATTTGAACTTTTGGTTCATATTTTTTAATTATCTGAATTATTTCTTTAACTGAGAAATTTGAAGTGACCACATTAAATACTCCTCCATCGAATAAATTATTTTTAATAACGAATGCAATTGCTCTCGTTGCATCATTTAAGCTTAAAAAAGGTCTTTTTTGATTAAGTGCAGTTTCCCAAACAGATAGAGGTTGTCCTATTGATGCTTGAAAGCAAAACTTACTTATCGCAGCATGAAATCTCATACCAGGAGAAGTTCCGCATATTGATCCTAGTCTTAAGGTTTTAGTTTTTACGTTTTTCTTATTGAAATAATTTTGGACTAACAGTTCTTCTTTAAGTTTTGTTGAGGCGTAGGGACTCTGAGGTTTAATATCTTCTTTATCACAATTTTCATCAACAATTTTTTTCTTTGTTCCATAAATACTTGTAGATGAAAAATGTATCATTTTAACTGAATGTTTTTTACATAATTCTAATATTTTTTTTGTTCCTAAATAATTTACTCTCTCATATTCTTCTGGCTGATCAATGCTAGTAGTGGCCTCTGTTAAAGCAGCTAAGTGAACTACGACATCACTTTTTTTAAAAATTTGATCAAGATCATCCTCTAAAATATCTTTTAGGTAAAATGTATAATTATGCCTTGGGAGATTAAATAATGAGCTAAATCTTTGAGTAGTCAAATTATCGATCATAGTAATCTCAGGATTTTCGAGATAATCTGGCAAATCTCTAATTAGCTTTGAACCAATATGTCCAAGAGCACCTGTTACAATGATTTTTTTCATTTTTTATTTTTTATAAATTTCTTAAAATCTTTATAGTCTCTTAGGTAATCTTTTTCGTTATAAGCTGCGTCACTTAAAACTAGTAATATTGTGTTTTTTTCTAAATACTTCTGAATACCCCAAATACCACTTGATACCTTTACTCCGACTTTGTTATTTTCTAATTTAATTCTTTTTTTTGTTTTAAAATTATCAAAATCCAATTGACATGATCCACTTAAGCATACCATGAATTGTAGTTGTTTTTTATGAGCATGGCGACCTCTAATTTCGTTTTTATCACCCAAAATAAAAAAAAATCTTTTACAAATAAATCCAAATTTTTTTTTTAATTCTCCTATAATTAAATTTGGATTATTTTTATTTTTTTGTAATTTATAGACTTTAACTCCTTTCATTATCTCTTACTATAAAATTGATGAATTTTGTTTATAACTTTCTTTTGATTGGCTTTTGTTAATCCTGGGAAAAGTGGTAAAGATAAAATTTTCTTTGATAAATTTTCTGTTACTGGTAATTTTTTTTTACTAGAATAACCTGGCATTAAGTGGATAGGTGTTTTATAATGAAGAGCTGTAATTATTTTATTTGATTTTAAATAATTCATTAACTGATTTCTTTTTTCACATTTAATCACGAACAAATGAAAAGAATGGAATGAATTTTTACGAATTATTGGAGTAACTACTTCAGGTAACCTCAATTTATTAATATAAAAACTTGCTTGATTATTTCTTAACTTATTATCTTTATTCAAATTCACCAATTTTATTCTAAGAATCGCGGCTTGTAATTCGTCTAACCTAGAATTTATTCCTGGACTTAATGTTTTTCTATCATCATTCCATCCATATTGCCTAAATCGTTTTATTTTGTTTGCTAATTTTTTGTTATTGGTAACTACGCAGCCTCCATCGCCAATCGCCCCAAGATTCTTTGTGGGGAAAAAACTAAAACAACCTATATCTCCAATTGAGCCGAGCATTTTATTATTATAACTTGAACCAACCGATTGAGCACAATCCTCTATAATTTTAATATTTTTAAGTTTTCCTATTTTCATAATTTTATCCATATCACAAGCTTGGCCGTATATATGGACAGCTATTAAAGCTTTAGTTTTTTTATTACATAATTTTAAAACTTTATCTGGATCAATTGTGAAAGTGTCCGATTTTATATCTACATATACCGGCTCAGCACCAACCATTTTAATTGCTGCAGCTGAAGCTAAAGCTGTATGGGCTGGTACTAATACTTCATCTCCTTTTCCTAATTCCAGTTGTTTTAAAGCCATAAAAAGCGCATCAGTTCCATTTGCACATGAGATTGCTGAATTAACTCCAATAAATTTTGAAAACTCTTTCTCGAATTTTTCAACTTCAGTTCCTAGTATATATCTGCCACTAGTAAAAACTTTTTTTACAACAGCACGAATTTCTTTTTCATACATTTTGTATTGATGGTAAGGTGATGCTTGGGGTATCATAATCTACAGTATGGATTATTTATTGAACAATAAATAATAAAAATCAAGAAATATGAGAGATAAACTTTCCACCATTCTTGATAAACAATTTTTCCTTATTTTCAATTTCTTTTCTGTGGTTCCATGCAAATAAAACTGCAATCTGTGGATTATATTTAATAAAGTACTCATATGGTTTAACTGGAATGTGCATTCCAGGGGTATACTTATTTTGCTTAATTGGTGTTGTATCTGAAATAAAATCGATCAATTCAGGCCCAATTTTACAGTAATTCAGAATTGTTGTACTCTTTGAAGTGGCACCATATCCGACAATTTTTTTTCCTTCATTTTTTAATTTTTTTAATAGAGATTTAATTTTAACTTTTGAAAGTTCACAATCAACTTTAAATTGTTTATAAGTAGATAATTTATCTAAACCAAGATTTTTTTCTTTTTTTATAAGATTACTAACATTTTCTGAAACATTCCTTGAACCTTTTTTACACAAGACATATCTCATAGACCCACCATGTGTTTCTTGGGGTAGTGTATCTATCAATTCAAATCCATGATATGCAAAAATATTTTTTACTGAAATAGCAGAAAAAATATATACATGTTCATCATAAATTTGGTCATACGAAATTTTTTTTATCATATCACCTAAATAAGGATCCTCAAAAATTAACACTCCATCATCTTTCAGTATTTTTTTGGATGCTTTAGCTATTTCATTTAAATCTGGAATATGACACATTACATTGGCAGCTAATATTGCATCAGCTTTTCCATTTTTTAATAGAGCTTGATTTGCAAAATTATTATCAAAAAAAGCTACTTCAGTATTAATACCATTGTCAATCGCAACTTTAGCAACATTAGCAGAAGGTTCTACACCTAAATGTCTAATCTTATTATTTAAAAAATTTTCAAGCAAAATTCCATCATTACTTCCTAATTCTATAATAAATGGATCTTTATTTTTTAAATAATTAGCAATAATCCAATTCGCAAATTCCTTAAAATGTGATTGCATCGATTTCGAAGTTTTAGAAAAAAACGCATAATTATCATGAAACATTAAATTTGGATCTGGTTGTGTAACCAATTGAACTGTAAAACACTTTTCGCAAAAAGCTGTTGCTAACTCAAAAAAATACTCATCTTTAAATTCTTTTTCTAAAAGAAAACCATTTGCAATTGGCATATCTCCAAAAGAAATAAATGGCTCTATATGGTTGTTACAAACTCTACATTTCATATCACTGTTCCATATATTATATCATTAAAAAAGCAATCAGATATTCATTTTTTTACTATTTTTAAAAACTTTAAATATAAATTTAATGTATATTTATTTATAGAAAATAATTTATAAATATTACTTTTAAATAGAAAAATTAATTTTTCAAAATTTGATGGCCATTTTTTATATTTAATACCTCTTTTTAAATCATAGGCTGGGATGGCTAATATAGTATTTTTTGGAAGATCTAATAATTTGTAACCTAATTGAAAAATACTATTTGGAAAAGCAACCTCTCCATATGTTATATCTTTATCTCTTTCTGCGCCCTTGTAATAAGGCAATGATCCATACTTTTCTACAACTTTATTTAAAATTTCTGTGCTAGATAAGCCTGTTGCTCCATGACATGAGTATGCTGTATTTTTATCAAGACCTAAAGGTTTCCATCTCCACTTTCCAATTTTTGTTGTACCAATATAAGCAACGAAACCTGCTTTAGGAGTATTCTTCCATAAATCTAAACCTATTTTTAAATAGTTTTTTTGATTAATTACTATGTCATCTTCAGTAAATAGGAAAAAATCGTAGTCATATCTAAATTTCATGAAGGCTTCATTATAAGCACCAAAGCTTCTTCCAATATTTTCTCTTGTAATACATATTATTTTTCCACCTGGTATTATAGAACCAGAAATATCCTCTAAAAATTTATTTCCATTTTCAAAGTTAACATTATTATTAACTATTATTAGATCTCTACTTATTCCAGGTTCAGAAATTTTTTCTTCTTCTATGTTAAATTTAATTAAATCAATTACTTCTTGTGGTGTATCTGATTTTTGACTATGTCCAAAATAACCTAAGGGGTCTCCTACAAGATACGTACTATCAATATGTACTTTAGGTAAGAAACATGTAGCAATTACCTTGGCAACTTTCATTATTACTACTTGGTACGATAAACTTTAGTTGATGACTTTAAATTTGATCTTTTAGTTATTAAATCTAAAATTTTCCTATTTTTTTCCTGTTTTTTTGTTGGAGCAAATAAAGCTCTTTG
>MDTB01076872.1_pt1 | contig 12851 bp, 9 predicted proteins | sample 811161 | NCBI WGS metagenome assembly MDTB01 (sample SAMN05326650, study PRJNA326480) | marine metagenome | isolation source: seawater | place: Mediterranean Sea | collected 2009 | reverse complement strand
GTGATGCTTTTCAACTTTTACACCCATATCTTTAAGAGCTTTTAAATACTCTCCTCGCATATCTTGTGCACTATCAACTGGTGGCACCGGAAAATATCCACCTTTTATTCCTGGTCTGTGACCCATGTTTCCATTTTCGTATTTTTTGCCAGTATTATATGGCCCTTCTGAACTATCAATCATGAAGCTAGTTTCGTTCATTTCATTTTTAAATCTAACATCATCAAATACGAAAAATTCTGGCTCAGGTCCAAAATAAGATTTATCTCCAATACCTGTTTTTTTTAAATAGGCTTCGGCTTTTTTAGCTGTTCCTCTGGGATCACGCTCATAGGGATTCTTTTTTACTGCATCCAAAATATCACAAAAAATATTTAATGTAGTATGAGAATTGAAAGGATCAATTATTGGTCTATCTAAATCTGGCTTTAAAATCATGTCAGACTCATTAATAGCTTTCCAGCCGGCAATAGATGATCCATCAAAAAATACTCCTTTTTCCAACATATCCTCATCAACAATAGTAGAGTCCATAGTAAGATGTTGAAGCTTACCTTTTGGATCTGTAAAACGTAAGTCTACGAATTCAACTTCTTTATCTTTCATTAATTTTAAAATATTTTTTGCACTCATTAAATAATTCCTTTGTATGTTATATAAAAATTAGTATTAAACATATCAGACGTGAGTAATTCAATAATATAATATATATAGATATCAGTTATGCACTTTTCACATCCCTACAATCTGGACTTGCAATGAGGGAACCAAGGACTTTTGACATTTTTTTGCTGATTTTACTTGGATTAATTTGGGGCTCTTCTTTTTTTAATATCAAGATCGCTAGTTACAGTTACGACCCTTTCACACTTTCTTTGACAAGAGTTTTTTTTGCAAGCATACCATTAGTGATATTATGCAGTTATAAAAAAATTAAAATTGAGGCATTTTCAAAAAAATGGAAACCTTATGCTATTATAGGCCTTTGCAATATAGCAATTCCTTTTACACTAATTGCAATAGGTACTTCAAAAATAAATAGTTATTTAGCAGCTATTTTAATGAGCACTACTCCAATGAGTGGCTCAATACTTGCACATTTTTTTACAAAGAATGAAAAAATAACTTTTTTTAAAACAATCGGTATCTTAATTGGTTTTTCAGGAATACTTTTTTTATTTTTAGATAAAGTTATAATTAATTCATCTAATTATATTTATGTTTTAATTACAATAATCGGTTCAACCTTTTACTCGATAGGTGGGATATTAACTTTAAAAATTAAAAATAAAGGGAATGAAAATGTAACAACATCCACTACTCTTTGGTCTTTAATTTTTTTACTTCCTATGTCACTAATTTTTGAGCAGCCTTGGAACTCCTCTCCGTCAATTGAATCTACCGTATCTCTTATATACTTAGGGGTTATAGCTACTGGAGTAGCGTGGTTAATAAGATTTCGTATACTTACAGTAAATGGTATTGTCTTTCAAACACAAGTAGCATACTTGATACCCTTATTTGGTGTATTTTTTGGATATTATTTTATGAATGAAATAATTACATGGAGGGTTATAGTTTCTTTGATTATAATTATTATCGGAATCTATATTGTTAAAAAAAGAATAAAATTTTAAAATGCTTTTAGAAGAGAATATTAGTAATAGCTTTATATCAATAGTATGCTTAGTAAGTTTTATTATTTTTTTAATAATTTCTAAGTTTTCAAAATTAGAAAATTTTAAATTATTTTTAGATATAGACTTTAATAAACCTCAGGCATTTCATGAATATTCAGTGCCTAGAATTGGTGGACTTGCTTCTATAATTTCTTTGAGTATATTCTTTTCAAGCTATAATTTTGTTTTCGATAACAAGGACTATTCATACTTATTTTTATCAATTTCATTTTTTATTCTTGGATTTCTTGATGATATCAAGATAAAAATTAAACCATTTTCAAGGTTAGCCCTAATGATTATAATTATGCTTTTAGGGCTTAAATTATTTAATATTAAAATAGATTATACAGGCTTTCATTTCTTAAACTCTTGGTTAGAAAATACAATTTTTCAGTATTTTTTTTTAATTTTATGTTTTTTATTTATTATCAATGGCTCTAATTTAATTGATGGCTTTAATGGACTTTTAATCATTCATTTAATTATAATAAATTCAATTCTTTTATATATTCACTTATCATTTCAAGAAGTTAATTTTAGTTTATTTTTAACAGGACAAATTTTTGTAATGTTCTGTTTTTTACTATTTAATTTTCCAATTTCAAAAATGTTTATGGGCGATAGTGGTGCTTATTTATTTGGAGTTGTAACTTCATTAAATGTTATAAACACATCAATATACCATAAAGAAATATCACCTTTATTTTTTACTTGCCTATTATTTTATTTGTTTTTTGAGGTTTTTTTTTCATTCATAAGGAAAATACGAACTGGAAGATCACCTCTAAGACCAGATTCAAATCACCTTCATATGTTAATATTTAACTATATAGAAAAAAATAAAACTATTAAAAATTCTAATCCAATTACTTCGATAATCATAAATTTAGGTTTTGTTTTATTAATAATACCTTCTGTGATTTTTAGAGAAAATGGTTTATTTTGTAAATATTGGTTTCTTTTACAAATAATTGCATATCTCTACGCATATGTAAGTTTTTACAACTTTACTAAAAAATTGAATTAATATATTAGATCATCTTGATGATGGGCAAGTGGCGGAATTGGTATACGCGCTGGTCTTAGAAACCAGTGCCGCAAGGCTTAAGAGTTCGAGTCTCTTCTTGCCCACCAGAGTATTATTATGAAAGTAAATGTACAGTCTAAAAAAGGTTTAAGAACAACTTTATCTATTGAGATAGATAAAAAATTTATTCAACAAAAAATGAATGATAAATTAAACAAGATTCAATCAGAAGTTAGTTTAAAAGGTTTTAGACCAGGTAAAGTTCCACCAGCAGTAATTAAAAATCAATTCGGAAAAGCTATTTATGGAGAAGTAATAGATCAACTGCTCAAAGAAACTTCAAATAAAGCGATTCAAGAAAAAAAAATTAGATTAGCAGGGCAACCTAAAATAGATTTAAAAAGTTTTGGTGAAGGTAAAAACCTAAATTATGAGCTACACGTTGACTCCTTACCTGAAATAAAACTAAAACCTTTCGAAAATTTTAAAGCAACGAATTACAAAATAAAAGTTGAAAATAAAATTATAGAAGACAAATTAAAAGAAATATCAGAACAACATAAATCATTTACCGATAAAAAAGATGAAGAAAAAGCTAACTCGGGAGATCAAATAATATTTGATTACTCTGCTACAGTCGATGGACAAAAATTTGAAGGAAGTGAGGGTAAAGGAGTTCAGCTAGAGCTAGGTAAAGATTTATTTTTAAAAGGATTTGATCAACAATTAATTGGTGCTAAAAAAAATGATATTAAAAACATTGATGCTATTTTACCAGCTAATCATCCAAAAAAAGAATTAGCAAATAAAAAAACTAAATTTGAATGTAAAATTTTAAATGTTAAAAAACCAGAAAAAACTGAAATCAATGATAAATTCGCTATTCACATGGGAGCAAAAAATATATTAGATTTAAAAAGAATTATTGATAGTCAAATATCTTCACAATACTCACAAGCTCTTAGCTCAATAACCAAAAAGGAAATACTAGACCAATTAGAAAAGGCGCACAATTTAGAATTACCTAAAAATTTGATCGAGAATGAAATTTTAACAATGACGCAAAATTTAAAAAAAGAAGAGGTAGAAAAAAATCAAAAAAATAATGAACTTTTAGCTAAGTCAAGAATTAAACTTGGATTAATTTTAAATGAAATAGGCGAACAAAATAAAATTAAAGTTAATGAAGATGAGATAAAATCTGAAATTCAGAAGCAAATTAAAGGAATGCCAGGGCAAGAAAAAATGGTTTATGAGTACTATCAAAAAAATCCGAACGCTGCCCAAAGCTTAAGAGGGGCTTTATATGAAGAAAAAATAATAAATTTAATTAAATCCAAAATTAAATTAATTTCTAAAGACCTTTCTACAAAAGAAGCCGAAAAAGTAATATCTAATTTTAACAAGCCAAATAAGGAACAAATAGATGATATTAAATCTAAACAATCATCTAATAATAAAACAAAATCAAAAAAAATTAGTAAAAAGTAATCAATAGATGTATAAATTTGCATTATGAGTCGCAAATTTGAAGAAGAAATGAATAGTTTAATTCCTATGGTAGTTGAACAGACTAGTAAAGGAGAGAGAGCTTATGATATTTTTTCTAGACTATTAAAAGAAAGAATAGTTTTTTTAGTAGGCCCAGTAAATGACAGTGTAGCTTCTTTAGTAACTGCTCAATTATTGTTTTTAGAATCAGAAAATCCAAAAAAAGAAATTAGTTTTTACATCAATAGTCCTGGAGGATTAGTTACTGCTGGATTAGGTATTTACGATACTATGCAATACATAAACTCTCCCGTTTCAACACTTTGCATTGGACAAGCCTCTTCAATGGGTTCTTTTTTACTTGCCGCAGGTGAAAAAGGAAAAAGATATTCTTTACCTAATTCAAGAATAATGGTCCATCAACCCTCAGCTGGTTTTCAAGGACAAGCAACCGATATTCAAATTCACGCTCAAGAAATTCAACAGTTAAAAGAGAGACTTAATAAAATTTATTCTAAACATACTGGAAAGTCAGTTGAAGATATTGCAAGCGCACTTGAAAGAGATAATTTTATGACCGCGGAAGACGCTAAAAAATTTGGTTTAATAGACTCTGTTGTGGAAAAAAGAAAATAGCACACAACATCTAGGATATAGCACAACTTCTGCTTGCTATGGTTTAGTCTATTAATTAATATAAGCATATTGATTCGTTATGCCAGAAAAAAATAATAAAAATATTCTATACTGTTCTTTTTGCGGAAAAAGTCAGCACGAGGTAAGAAAACTTATTGCTGGGCCCACTGTATTCATTTGCGATGAATGTGTTGAGCTCTGTATGGATATTATAAAAGAAGAAAATAAAAGTTCATTAATTAAACATCAAGATGGAGTCCCAACTCCCAAAGAAATTTGCACGGTATTAAACGATTATGTAATTGGACAAAAATTTGCCAAAGAGGTTCTTTCAGTGGCAGTTCACAATCACTATAAACGTCTAAATCATGAAACTAAAAATAGCAAAGATATTGAGTTATCAAAATCCAATATTCTTTTAGTTGGACCAACAGGATGTGGAAAGACACTTTTAGCTCAAACTTTAGCAAGAATTTTAGATGTTCCTTTTACTATGGCAGATGCAACAACCTTAACAGAGGCCGGTTACGTAGGTGAAGACGTAGAAAATATTATACTTAAACTTTTACAAGCTGCAGATTATAATGTTGAAAAAGCTCAAAGAGGAATAGTTTACATAGACGAAGTAGATAAAATTAGTAGAAAATCTGAAAACCCATCAATTACTAGAGACGTTTCAGGCGAAGGAGTTCAACAAGCTCTTTTAAAAATAATGGAAGGAACTGTAGCTAGCGTTCCTCCACAAGGTGGCAGAAAACATCCACAACAAGAATTCCTTCAAGTAGACACTACTAATATTTTATTTATATGTGGTGGTGCTTTTGCAGGATTAGATAAAATAATTGACAGCAGAGGCAAAGGAAGCTCAATAGGTTTTGGAGCAGAAGTAAAAAACTACAAAGAACAAACTCTTTCTGAAATTATGAAATTATTAGAACCAGAGGATTTAATTAAATATGGATTAATTCCTGAATTTATTGGAAGAATGCCAATAATAGCTACATTAAATGATTTAGATGAAAAATCTTTAATAAAAATTTTAAAAGAACCTAAAAACTCATTAATAAAACAATACCAAAGGCTATTTGAATTCGAAAATGTACAGCTTCAATTTAAAGAGGAAGCCATTTTAGAAATTGCCAAAAAAGCAATAAATAAAAAAACAGGAGCTAGAGGCTTAAGATCAATATTGGAAAATATACTTCTAAAAACAATGTTTGAGTTACCAGATATGGAAGATGTTCTAAAAGTAACAGTGGATAAATCAGCAGTTAAAGGAGATACTGATCCAATTGTCACATATGGTAAAAAACAATCAACATCTGTAGCCTAAAAGCACAAATTCTACCTTGATATATCATTATTAATTGCCATATAACTAATGATATGAGCATAACTTATTCAAAACCATTATTACCTTTGAGGGACATAGTTATCTTTCCATCCATGGTAGTCCCTTTATTTGTTGGAAGAGAAAAATCTATTAAAGCTCTTCAAGAAGCAATGAAAGCTGATAAGTCTATCGTGCTTGTAGCACAAAAAAATTCTGAAGTTGATGATCCAGTTGAAAAAGATTTATACAGTTATGGCTGCTTAAGTAAAGTTATGCAACTATTAAAACTCCCAGATGGAACAGTTAAAGTATTAGTAGAAGGTGAAAAAAGAGTAAAAATTGTTAGTATAATAAAAAAAGAAGAGACTGATTTTTTAAATTGTAATATCGAAATTCTAGAAGATACAAATAAAACAAAAGACAGTGAATTATTTTCTCAATCTTTAAAAAGAAAGTTTGAAAAATTAATGGTTATAAATAAAAAAGATTTGACCGAAGGATTAGACAGCTTAAAAAATTTACAAGATCCGAGTGAAATTGCAAATAACATCTCTTCAAATTTAAATATATCAATTTCTGACAAACAAACTCTTCTTGAGATCGTAGATTTAAGAAGAAGATTAGAAAAAATTAACGAAATTATTGAAAAAGAAACTAGCGTTATATCTGTCGAGAAAAAAATTAGAGGAAGAGTAAAAAATCAAATGGAAAAAACCCAAAGAGAGTATTACTTAAATGAACAACTTAAAGCTATTCAAAAAGAATTGGGAGAAATAGACGAAGGCAAAGATGAAATAGCTAGTTTAACAAAAGCAATTACAAAAGCCAAAATGCCAAAAATTGCTATGGAAAAATGTATGTCAGAACTTAAAAAATTAAAATCCATGAGTCCAATGTCAGCTGAAGCTACGGTAGTAAGAAATTATTTAGATTGGATGACTGAAATACCTTGGTCAATAAAAAGTAAAATAAACGGAGACCTGAAAAATGCTCAAAAAATTTTAGATGAGGATCACTATGGTCTAGATAAAGTTAAAGAAAGAATAATGGAATTTTTAGCTGTGCAAAAAAGAATGCAAAAAATGAAAGGACCAATTTTATGTTTAGTAGGTCCACCTGGAGTAGGAAAAACTTCTTTAGGTAAATCGATTGCAAAAGCAACTAATAGAAAATTTATTAGGATTTCTCTCGGTGGAATTAGAGACGAAGCCGAAATAAGAGGTCATAGAAGAACTTACATAGGATCTTTACCCGGCAAGATAATACAAATGATGAAAAAAGCTGGAACAAAAAACCCTCTTTTTTTATTAGATGAAATTGATAAAGTTGGAAATGATTACAGAGGTGATCCTTCTTCAGCGTTATTAGAAGCACTTGATCCAGAACAAAATAAAGAATTTAATGATCATTATATGGAAGTGGATTACGATTTATCTGATGTAATGTTTGTCACTACTGCTAACACGCTCAATATACTCCCACCTCTTTTGGATAGAATGGAAGTTATAAGACTATCAGGATACACTGAGGATGAGAAAGTCAATATTTCCCAAAAATATCTTATTCCGAAGCAAAGTAAAAATAATGGTCTTAAGAATAGTGAATGGGGAATCAACAAAGAAGTTAATAAAGAAATTATAAGAAATTATACTAGAGAGTCTGGGGTAAGAAACTTAGAGAGAGAGATTTCTAAAATTGCTAGAAAATCTGTAAAAAAAATAGACGCTAAAGAAAAAATAAATAATCCTTTGTTAAAAAAAGACTTAATAGATTTTTTAGGTGTACAAAAATTTAACTATGGAGAGATGGAAGAACAAAATAGAGTGGGCGTTGTTACAGGTTTAGCTTGGACCGAAGTAGGCGGTGAGATATTAAAAATTGAGTCAGTTATAATGCCAGGCAAAGGAAAAATGCAAATTACTGGAAAATTAGGTGAAGTAATGCAAGAGTCAATTAAAGCTGCTAAATCCTATATAAGATCAAAGAGTTTAGAATTTGGAATAATTCCACCAATTTTTGAAAAAAAAGATTTCCACGTTCACGTTCCAGAAGGTGCAACTCCTAAAGACGGCCCATCAGCAGGTGTTGCCATGGTCACATCTATAATATCTGCAATTACTGAAATTCCAGTAGATAAAAATGTAGCTATGACAGGTGAAATAACCCTAAGAGGAATAGTTTTACCAATAGGTGGACTTAAAGAAAAATTATTAGCTGCACACAGAGCTGGAATAAAAAAAGTTTTGATACCTCAAGAAAATAAAAAAGACTTATCAGAAATACCAGGAATTATTAAAAAAAGCATAGAAATAATACCTGTAAAGAATGTAGAGGAAGTTTTAAAAGTTGCACTTACCAAAAAGTTAAAGAGAGTCGATTGGGTTGAAGTTGAAAATATCCCAAACAATAAAAAAAGCAAGTCAGAAGTATCTAGTACTCATTAAATTATTTTAAATCAAACCATTTTTTAAAAAGCTCTTTATTCTTAACTATATAAGAAGGCAGTTCTACATCATCAACTTTTTCTAAATTTAAAGAGGCTTTCCATTTTTTTTCAGATTTATCCGCATCATGGTCATAATAAATTAATCGATTATCTATCATTTTTTCTATGTCCTTCTCAGACAAACCGCTATATTCATATTCTAAATGATGAAGGAAATTAGATAATTTGAAATGTATCTCCTTTGGAGATTTTATATTTGTAAAATGCCATCCACCATTTTTTATAAAGTTTACATTTATATATTTTTTTTTAGAAAAAAAAGTATCGATTCTCCATAAAGGATAATTTTTAAATTTTATGTTTCTTAGCCATTGAGGAGACATCAAATATTTTTTTTTGCATGCTCGTGAACCAATCCAAATTTTTTTTTTATATCTTAAATTAAATTTGTAATAATACATTTTTTGTTCAAAAAAATTAAGTTTATTTAAATTATTTATTTTTTCCAAGTTTGGTATCTCATCAACATCACTTATAATTATTAAATCATTTTCGTCTGCTTTTACAATACCTTTAGATAACATGTTTCTTTGATAGTTTTCTCTTTTAAGAGCATTGATTAGAATTTTAGAATTTCGTTGATGATTATTATCTGTATCAACTGGATTTTCAATATCTTTAGGTATTTCATTTACAACAATATATTCAATTTTGTTTTTAAAATTTTTAAAATTATTTATATTAAATTTTAATTCTCTTTTTACTCCTTTATGAGTATAAATAGCCTCGGTAACGATAAATTTGTGTACATACTGATTTAATGTATTTAATCTAATATCCAGTATTAAATCTTCATCAAAATAAGTAAAACAGTCGTATATTTTCATATATTAATTGAGTTACAATAATTTTTTAGGTAAGTAAATTAACTTATTGTTATGAAGAAAAATATAATTATTACTGGTGGTCTGGGCTATATAGGCACGGAACTTTGTAAAATTTATTCTGGTGAAAGTTGGAATTGTAAAATCACCGTAATAGATAATAGGTTTATTTCTGAAAGAGTTAATCAATTAAGAAACTGGAATATTGAATTTATTCATGGTGATATTTTAGATAAAGAATTAATGAACAAGTTTCTAAAAGAAGCAGATATTGTTCATCATCTAGCTGGAATAACAGATGTTCCTAGAATAAAAAGTGAAGAAAATTTGGAAAAAGATAATAAAATTAAACAAGTAGCCGAGGAAGGAACACAAAATATTCTTGATGCTATAAGAGACAATTGTAAGATAATTTTTCCTTCATCTCATGTTGTCTTTGAAGGTATAAGAGATATTAAAAATGATATCTTAGAGAGCGAAGAAACAAATGCTTTATTTTCATATGCAAAATCTAAAGCATTTAATGAAAAACAATTAATTGAATCAAAAAAAAATTTTATAATATTACGACTAGGTTCTGTTTATGGATATTCTAATGACGCTACAAGAATAGATATCATGGCAAACCTTTTTTCAAAAATTGCATCTCAAAATGGAATCTTGAAACTTTTTTCAGGTGGACGACAAATTAAAAGCTTAGTTCCTCTTATTGATGTGGCTAGATGCTTTAAATTTATGGAGGAAAGAAAAGATATCACTCAATCAATATTTAATTTAACCAAAGAAAAAAGAACAGTAAAAGAAGTAGCTAATATTTGTAAAGAAATAAATCCAAAAATTTCTTTAAGAGAGACTAACGATGAAGTTCCTAATTTAGGATTTTCATTATCAAATAAAAAAATATTAAAAACAGGATTTAAGTTTCTTTATAACCTTGAAGAAAGTATTAAAGAAATGATTTTAAAATGGTCAAAAATAAATTTAACTAAAGATTTGGAATATGTTAAAAATGGTGAAGGTGAATATATTGATAATAGAGGTAAAATAAGCAATCATGAGTTAACTGAGCCCATAAATATGATTGGGTTAATAGACTCTAAAAAAGGTACAATAAGAGCTAATCATTATCATCCTCAGCAAGAACAAAAATGCCTATTTGTTAAAGGTCAAATCATTGAAGTATTTCAAGACCTATTAAATTCAAATTCACCAAAGATCACCCAAGTAGTTAATCAAGGACAGTTATCAGTAATTAAACCTAATGTCGCCCATACAATGGTTTTTAGCAAGGATACTACTTTTTTAAATTTGGTAAGAGGTGAAAGAGAACATGAAAATTATGGAATTACACACACAATCAAACACGTGTTAGTAAATGAAGAAGAAAAAAATTTACTTTTAAAATGTTATAAATTTGAATGCAGATGTTGTGGAAACTTAAATCTTAAAAGAGTAATTTCTTTAGGCTATCAACCTCTTGCAAATAATTTAATTAATAAAAAAAATGATAAGTGCAATCTTTATCCATTAGAACTTAATTATTGTCCTAAGTGTCATAATTGTCAATTATCAGTTGCAGTAGATTCAAAAGAAATGTTTTCTAATTATCTTTACACATCTTCTACTTCAGAATCTTTTAGAAAACATTTTAAGGAGGCCGCATTAAAATATATAAAAAATTTTAAATTAAAATCAAAAAAAACTTACATCATTGATATTGGAAGCAATGATGGAATTGCACTTAAGGCATTTAAAGATTTAGGTTTTAAAAAAATCTTAGGTGTCGAACCAGCTAAAAATTTAGCTAAAAAAGCAAATAAAGAAAAAATTAAAACTTTTAACGGATATTTAGAGTCAAAAAATTTAAAAAAAATAAAAAAAAATGCTGACTTAATTTTAGCATCAAATGTCTTTGCTCATTCTGACAAACTAAAAGAAATGGCTGAGTGCATGTTTCAACTTTTAAATAAAAAAGGTGTAATTATTATTGAAGTTCAATATCTTTTGAATACTTTAAGAGATTTAACATTTGACAATATTTATCATGAGCATTTTAATTATTGGTCTTTGACTTCATTAGTTAATTTTTTTAAACAATTTGATTGTACAATTTATAGAGCAGAAAAAATTAATACTCACGGTGGATCAATAAGAATTTATATCAAAAAAGGTAAAAAAGAGAAAATAGAAAAAAATGTAAAAATATTTCTCCAAGAGGAAGAAAAATTTGGTATCAAAAAATATATAACCTATCAAAATTTTGCAAAAAAAGTTTATAATATTAAAGAAAATATTATAAATAATTTAAAAAAATTAAAAAAACAAAAAAAAAAACTAATTGGATACGGCGCTCCTGCTAAGGCTACTACTGCTTTAAATTTTTATGGAGTAAAAGGTGAAATAGATTTAATAATTGAAGATAATAAACTTAAACATAATAAGTTAGTTCCAGGTGTAAATATACCTATAGTAGATAAAGGTAAAATTAAAAATAATAATAAAAATACTATTGTAGTTTTAGCTTGGAATTATTTTGATGAGATTAAAAAAAATAATAAATCTATATCAACTGAATTTATCAATATTAAAGATTTAGAAATAACCTCTTAGTATCTTGAAAATATATCAAAAAAAATTATTTTCAAATAATTTATCGAGTCATAAAAATGTGAAATATAGGACTCTAAAAAAGGAAAATTAAAAATTATTATTTCTCTAGTGTGGTTCAATAAGCCGAATAAAAAAATTATAAAAACAATTAAAGTTAAAATAAAATTATAAAAACCAAATTTTCTATTGACTTTTAAATCTCTTTTAATTTTAGTTTTTTCTCTAGAAGGATTGATTATTTTTATACCATGTTTTTTCTGAAGATATTCTGTAGAATATAAGTTTATCTCTCTTTTTTTTACTTTTTTTGTTTTAGTTATATTTTTATTTTTAATTTTAGTTTCTTTCTTTATTTGTTTAACTTTTAAGGGAATATTAGTTGTTTTTTTTTCTATAGTTTTTTGATTAAATATTGGAAACTGTCTCCACTTATTTCCACAAGCGCTACACTGTACAAGTCTTCCCTGTTCGGTAATTGCACTATCAGGAACAACAAAACTTTTTTGGCACGAATTACATTGTAGAATCATATAAAATGGATAATACAGTTAATTTTTCAAACGTTAAATAAATTTTTACATTACAAATTATTTGTTGTATATCTCGGATCTGTTTAATTAGGGCGGTTAGCTCAGTTGGTAGAGCATCTCGTTTACACCGAGAGGGTCATAGGTTCGAGTCCTTTACCGCCCACCATTAACTTAAGTGGGGGTGTAGCTCAGTTGGTTAGAGCGCCTGCCTG
>MDTB01195604.1_pt1 | contig 12852 bp, 16 predicted proteins | sample 811161 | NCBI WGS metagenome assembly MDTB01 (sample SAMN05326650, study PRJNA326480) | marine metagenome | isolation source: seawater | place: Mediterranean Sea | collected 2009 | reverse complement strand
ATTTAAAAGAGGTATACATATATTATCCAATTATGGCAATAATACTAAACCCGGACTTGAACTATAAGATTTAATATCCATTTATAAGCTATGACAACGATTGTATTAGTAAGAAAAAACAATGAAGTGGTAGTTGCAGGTGATGGCCAGGTGAGCATGGGAAATACTGTAGTAAAAAGTACTGCTTCAAAAGTTAGAAAAATTGAAAAAAGGGATGTAGTTGCAGGCTTCGCTGGTTCTACAGCAGATGCGCTAACATTGTTTGAAAGATTAGAAGCTAAAATCGAAAAACACGCTGGAAATTTATCTAGAGCAGCAGTCGAATTAGCAAAAGACTGGCGAACAGATAAATATTTAAGAAGACTTGAGGCTCTGATGGCAATTGGTGATAAAGAAAATAGTTATATTATCTCAGGTACAGGTGATGTATTGGAGCCTGAAGGTGATGTAATTGGAATTGGTTCTGGCGGAAATTATGCTCTAGCCGCAGGAAAAGTTTTAATAGATACAGATATGAATGCTGAACAAGTTGCAAAAAAATCAATTGAAGTTGCATCAGAAATTTGTGTTTTTACAAATAATAATATTAAGATTGAAAAAATATAATGGAAAAATCAAACGTAACCCCACTTAAACCAAAAAATAAAGGTGATGAAAAAAATGAGTCTCTAGTAAGCTCATTATCCCCAAGGGAGATAGTTTCAGAATTAGATCGATTTGTGGTTGGACAAAATAAAGCAAAAAAAGCTGTAGCTGTTGCGCTTAGAAATAGATGGAGAAGGCAAGCTCTTGACGGTGAGATGAAGAATGAGGTTTTGCCTAAAAATATATTGATGATTGGACCTACAGGTGTAGGTAAAACAGAGATATCAAGAAGACTTTCTAAACTAGCAGAAGCACCTTTTGTAAAAGTAGAAGCTACAAGATTTACTGAAGTTGGATACGTTGGACGAGATGTAGAACAAATTGTCAGAGATTTGGTTGAAATTGCAATTTCTATGGAAAAAGTAAAAAAAAGAAAAGAAGTTTATGCCCAGGCACAAAAACTTGCTGAAGAGAAAGTTCTAGACGCACTAGTAGGGAAAAAGGCAAGCTTAGCAACTAGAGAAAGTTTTAGAAAAAGACTTAGAGATGGTGATCTAGATGATAATGAAATAGAGATAGCTGTGAGTGATGCTGGAGGTAACAATACCTCATTTGAAATTCCAGGAATGCCCGGTGCTAATGTTGGAATGATAAATATTGGTGAGATGCTGGGTAAATCAGTTGGGTCTAAAGAAAAAAAGAAAAAAATGTCAGTTAAGGAATCTCATGAAATATTAATTAATGATGAGTCTGATAAACTTATTGAGCAGGATAAAATTATAAAAGCTGCTAAAATTTCTACTGAAAACAATGGAATAGTTTTTTTAGATGAGATAGATAAAATATCAGGTAGAACAGATAGAGTGGGTGGTGACGTTTCGAGAGAAGGTGTCCAAAGAGATTTGTTACCTTTAATTGAAGGTACAACTGTCAATACAAAGTATGGTCCGATTAAAACTGATCATATTTTGTTCATTGCATCCGGTGCTTTCCAACTAGCAAAACCATCAGATCTATTGCCAGAATTGCAAGGAAGGTTGCCCATAAGAGTAGAACTTGAAGCTTTAACAAGTAATGATTTTAAAAGAATTTTAAAAGAACCTGATTTTAGCTTAATCAAACAGTATATTGCTCTATTAGAAACTGAAAATGTTCAGTTAGAATTTTCTGATGATGGAATAGACTCTATTGCTAATATAGCTTCCGAGGTGAATGCAACTGTAGAGAATATAGGTGCAAGAAGACTTCATACTATTATTGAAAAAATATTAGATGAAATTAGTTTTACTGCGACTGATAGGGCTGGTGAAAAAATTATAATTAATAAAGATTATATTAACAAAAATTTAGATAGTTTGGTAAAAGATACAGATTTATCAAAATTTATTTTATAATTTTTTTTTTAGAAAAATATAAAAAGCACCACCACCTCCATCTTCTATTTTTGCCTCTTTAATCTCATTTATCAATTTCATAAGTTCCTCATTGTTTTTTATATATTCAGGAACAGAATATTTTAAAATTCCCAGGTCTTTTGAAACATATGGATTCTCCTCATTTTCAGAATGAAGGCCTTTGCCTGTCACAATAATAAGTTTTCTTAAATTTTTTTCATAAGAATTTTTAATAAAATTCTTTATTTTGTTATTTGCATCCTCTAAAGAGTATCCATGAAGATCACAGCTAATTGGGCCAGTTTTTTCTAAGGGTGAGGATTTAGTATCTTTATTTGGTAACTTCTCATTTTTATTTAAAAAATTTTGCCAATCTTTTTTATCTTTATCTGAAATATTATTGTTCAATTATGTTAACGTATCAACTAATAGCCAATTAGGATTGTTTGATCTTGTGTCTCTAGAAAAAACCCAAGTATCATATATCTTTTTTATTTTTTCTGGATCACCAGATATGATTTTTTTTTCTTTGTCCCTAATACAAGTTATAATCTCACTTACAAAGTCTACAGTTACAGTCAATATACTATTAGCTTTGTTGTGATTTTTTATCACTGCTGAATTTACTCCTATAAAAGTAATTTCAGAATAGTGACCCCTTTTACTTCTATCTTTTAATGCTTCATTAAACAGATCAAAAATTTTTTTGCTTAATAGTGATTTACTTTTAATAAGTTTATTATCGTTATCACTAAAATCAGTTATAATTGTTTCGTAAGCAATTTGAGCTCCTTTGATAAATTCTTTTTGAGCGCTTTCATCGAAAACTTGATTTATGTTATCAGTTTTAGTTGTACTTTGTGGATTTTTGATAATTTCTTGAAATTGAGGGGTTGGCTTTCCCTCAAAACCTGTTCTTTTCCCCAAAATACCTCTTAATCTTAAAAAAATAAATCCAGCTATCATGGCTAACAAGATTATATCTATATATTCAAAACTATAATTCATATGTTAATAGTAATTACTCTGTTGATTAATTTCAACTAGCAATTACATTAAAGACAAATGAACACACTACTTTTATCAATTATATTAGTGCCAATAGTTGAAATTTATTTATTTATAAAAATTGGTTCTCAAATTGGGGCTTTTAATACAATTATGCTTATTTTACTAACTGCAGTAATAGGGGTTTTTTATGCTAGATATGAAGGATTAAATACTTTGCAATCTGCATTTTCACAATTGGTTAAAAATGAAGTACCAGCGTACGAAATATTTTCTGGTGCTGCTATAGCATTTTCTGCATTCCTTTTAATTATACCAGGTTTTGCAACAGATGTTCTTGGATTTTTAATTATTTTTCCGTTAACAAGAAAATTATTCCTAGGAAAACTATTAAAAAATTTTAAAAAAAAAAAAACAAAAAAGAATTTTATAGAAGGAGAATTTGAAGATTTAGAGGATGATGACAAAAGAAAACTTTAAGATACTTGCAAAATATATAAAAGATATGTCAAGTGAAACAGCAGATGTAGAGACTTTTTTGTTTGTAAAAGATAATATTTCTAAATATCAATTAAATATTGACATCACATCAAAACCTCTCAAAAATAAAATGATTGAAGTAAATACTGTTTTGAAGTTTGAAGATAAAGAATCAAATAAAAAAAGATCTCATTTTGAAATAGTTTATGTGTCTATAGTTAGAGTTAGTGACGAAATTAAAGATAAAAAAAGTATGGAGAAAATAATTTTATGTGACATACAAAATGAAATTTATCCGGATTTAGAAAATTCTTTTTTAAATTTAATACACAACTCTGGATATCCCAATATCAAACTAGAAAAGAAAGTTGATTTTGACAAACTATATAACGAAAAATTTAACTAAAAAAATTTTTTTTCAAATTATTTTTTAAATATTTATTGTGATTTTCAATTTCTTGTTTGGTCGGTTTAACAATTTTTTTGAAATATAAAACTTTTTTATCAATATTTTTTTGATTTTCTAAATCTTTATTTTGAAAATTTAATTTAGGCTCTTTTTGATCTAATAAATTAATATAAACCTTAGCTAATAAGTTACAATCAATTAACGCAGTATGCTGAATTCTTTTAGAATTATCTATTCGGTATCTTTTACAAAGAGCGTCCAAACTTATAGTTGAACCCGGAAACTTATTTCTTGCTAAAACTAATGTATCAACAATTTCATTTTTAAGGGTTGTTTTTCTAAGAATTTTTAATTCATTATTTAAATGAGAAAGATCAAATTCAGCATTGTGAATAATAAGTTTTTTATCTTTTATAAAAGTTAAAAAATCATCAACAACCTCAGAAAATTTTTTTTTATCAGCCAAAAATTTGTCGGTATAACCATGTACTTCTATTGCTTTTTCTGTAACTTTTCTCTCTGGATTTAAATAACAATGAAATTTATTTCCCGTTGGAACTAAATTATCTAACTCTATACATCCAATCTCAACAATTCTGTGCCCATCTTTTACGTAAAGTCCCGTAGTCTCTGTATCTAAAACAATTTCTTTCATTTTCTAATAATTTTTAAAATTTTAATTATACCCTCATTTATAGTTTTTTTTTTAAAATTATTCTTAATTATGAAGTGAGATTTTTTCTTTTTATAGGCAAGAGGAAGTTGTAAATTTTTAAATCGTTGAATTAGCGTGTTATTGTAATTATCTCTTTTCTTTAATCTTTTTATGACATCTTTTTTTTTTGACTGCACAAAAATCAAAATATCAGCTTTTTTGTTAATTCTATTTTCTAATAAGAGAGGTATGTCTAAAATTATAAATTTTTTATTTTTGTTTTTTTTTATAAAAAAATTCATTTTTTTTCTCACTTCCAAATGAATAATTTTTACAATTTTTCTTAAATTAGATTTGTTTTCAAGTATAGCTTTTGTAAGTTCTTTTTTATTAACTGGGAAGGTGTGAATATATTTTGGTAGTGTTTTTTTTAATTTACTAAAAACTATCCTATTTTTTTTATATAATTTAGAGACTTCCTCATCTGCATTGAAAACGGGATAACCAAAGTTTTTAGCTATATAACTTTTACCTGATCCTATGTCCCCTAAAATTCCAATCCTAATCATTTATCTAGGAGCCCATTTATTTCGTAATTAATTTCTGGTTCAATTTGATGCCAAATTTTAAAAGACTGTGCTGCTTGGTAAATAAACATTTTTTTTCCATTTTCTACTTTTTTACCTAATCTTTTACCATCTTTTAAAAAATTTGTTTCTTTAGGATTATAAATTATATCATAAAAAAATTTAGCACTTTTAAATTTTGAAAAATCATAATCTATTCTATCCTCTCTATTTAAACCTACGCTAGATGCATTAATTACTATGTCTACGTTGGGCACCTCGCCCCAATCAACAACTTCTAAATTTTGAAATAAATTTTTTAAATTTTCTGCTTTTGTCTTTGTTCTGTTACACAAAAAAACTTTGGAAACACCCATTTTGTATAAAGCAAAAATAATAGAAGATACTACACCCCCTGCTCCTAGAACTAAAACTTTCTTCTTTGCAAAAACATAACCTGTTTCTTTGATTGACATCTCAAATCCACTTATATCAGTATTGTGCCCAACAATTTTATCATTTTCTAGATAAATTGTATTTACAGATTGTGTGCTGTTTGCCTCTATACTTAGATTGTCCAAATATAAGATAACATCTTTTTTAAACGGAACAGTGACATTCACGCCATCAATTTCTTTATTTCTAATTTTTAAAAAAAAACTTTTTAAGTCCGAATGACTTAATTTTTTTTTATCATAGGTTCCATTAATATTATTTTTTTTAAGCCAATAATTATGTAATAACGGCGACAAAGAGTGATCTATAGGATTTCCAATTACTAAATATTTTTTCATATTATTTATAATTATCTAAATATTCCTTAATCTTCTTTATAGGAAGGCCCATAATTGTATTTTCATCTCCCTCAATATTTAGAAAAAGATTTCTGCCCTCCCCTTCAATTTGATAAACGTTATATGAATACAGCGCTTCATCTGATACTTTGGATAAATATTTTTTAAGATCTTCATCACTAAAGTTTTTCATGGTTAGAGTAGCTTTGTCTGTGTGGTTCCAAATCATAGAGCCATTTTTTGAAACACAAACAGAGCTTATTAGTCTATGTTTTTGCCCATTAAGTTTTTTTAATATTTTTAGGGCCTCTTCTCTATTTTCTGGTTTTGATATAAGTTCTCCATTTAAGTCAATTACACTATCAGCACCTAAAACCAGGGTATCAAAATTTTTTTGACTTACTCTGCTAGCTTTGATTTCTGCGAGGTTTTTTGAAATTATTTCTGGAGAAGCTTTTTCTTTTAATAAACTTTTTTTAATAGGCTCTTCATCTACTGTTGAGGGTTGGACATAAACAGTAATATTATTTTTGTTTAATATTTCTTTTCTTACTTTGCTCTTAGATGCAAGTATTAATTCAACCATTTTGTTTGTAAATTTCGTATATTTTTATAACTGATGCTGCTGTTTCTTCAACAGATTTTCGTGTCACATCAATTGAAGGCCAGCCATATTTCCTAAAGGTATCTTTTGCATTGTTTACTTCTTTTTTAATTTTTTCTAGATCTGTATAAGATTTATTTTCGGTTTCTTTTAATGAGTTCATTCGATTTTTTCTTAAATCAACGAGCCTTTCGGGTTCTGTGCTTAATCCAACAACACATGAAACTTTTGGGTTGTTTTTTAAAGTTTGTGGAATAGAATTTTCGTTTATTAAAGGAATATTTGAAGTTTTAAAGCCTTTGTTTGCTAAATAAATTGCAGTAGGAGTTTTACTGGTTCTACTGACACCTAACAGTATTATATCAGATTTTTTTATTTCTTTAACTAAATTTCCATCATCATGATTCATTGTAAATTGAATTGCTTCAATTCTTTTATAATACTCATCGTTTAAAATATATTGACCACTAGGTTCATGTGATGCTTTTTGATTTAATAATTTTGAAAAACTCAAAATTAAATCTCCTAAAACACCAAAACAAGGAATTTTCTTTTCATCACTAGTGTTTGCAAGGTGTTTTGCAAGTCCACTGTCTACTATAGAATATAATATTATAGAATTTGGTTGTTTTTCAGCCTCAAATAGTATTTTTGTAATTTGATTATCAGTTCTAGTAAAGGAATATGTGTGAATTTTATATTCTATATTTTTAAACTGGGCCTTTATTGCTGTAAAAATTCTATCCAAAGTTTCCCCAGTAGAGTCAGAAATAAGGTATATTTGATAAGTATTATTCATGTATTAAATGTTAATAACAATGTTTAAACTAAATGATATTCAAAAATTTTAAAATCTTGAAAATTTCGTTGTAAAACAAGGGTTTTATTAACATTATTAAACATGTGTATAAAGTTTTTTATATATCTAAAGCTTTTGTTAATAGGCTTCAATTTTACTTATATATTTATTAAATTTGAACCTCTAAATGTTAATTAAAAGTTTATAAAATGTTTAAAAAAAATAATAATCGTTATTCACAAACTATACTAATAATACAACTAATTATAATTAATTATTTATATGTCAGATATTAAAAAAGTAATAATTGATAAAAAAACTAAACTTAACCCTATATGGATAATGAGACAAGCGGGTAGATATTTACCAGAATTTAGAGAAATTAGGAGTAAAAATACTGATTTCATAAAACTATGTTTAAATGAAAGTCTTTCATCTGAAATAACTCTTCAGCCATTAAAAAGATTTCAATTAGATGCAGCAATAATTTTTTCTGATATTTTAATGTTACCTTATGGTCTAGGTCAAAAAGTTGAGTTTAAAAAAAATTTTGGTCCCATGTTGGGTGAATTGAATTTAAATGAAATTTCTGAATTTAGTGAAGACAACTTTGTAAAAAACATTCATCAAGTTTATAAGGCCATTAAACTAGTTAGTAATAATGAATTATTAAAAAATAAAAGTATGATAGGTTTTGTTGGAGCTCCATGGACATTATTAGTTTATATGATTAATAAACAATCCCCCAAATTAAAATTAGTAGATAATTTTTTTAATGATGGAAATTTAATTAAAGAAATATTTAAAGTATTAGATAAATTTTTAAAAATTCATATCAAACATCAGGTCGAAAATGGTGCTCAAGTTATCCAAATTTTTGATAGTTGGGCTGGGTTATTGAAAGAGAATAACCTTTCTAAATATATTTATGATCCAACCTTATCTTTAGTAGAATTTACTAAATCTTTAGATGTTCCTGTAATATGCTTTCCTAGAGGAATTAAAGATTATAGAAATTATTGTGAAATTATAAAACCCGACGCTATTTGCATAGATTATGAAGTTGATCCATTAACTATTAGAAAGGAAATAAAAATACCGGTTCAGGGAGGAATGGATCCTAAGTTCTTATTAACTGATAAGGAAACTATAAAAAAAAACGCAAAAAGATACTTAGATATATTTAAAGACCATCCTTATATTTTCAATTTAGGACATGGAGTCTTGCCAGAGACAGACCCTAATATGATGGACTATCTTGTAAATATGGTAAAAGATTATTAAATGAAAAATGTCAACGATCATCCGCCAATAAAATTTGGTAAAACTGGAGTGTTGGTTATTAATTTAGGAACACCAGACTCAACAAGCTGGTTTGATATCAGAAAATATTTAAAAGAATTTTTGTCAGACAGACGAGTAATAGAAGTTCCCCCAATTCTTTGGCAAATAATACTTAATATTTTTATTTTGAATTTAAGACCGTCAAAAACGGCTAAAGCTTATAAAAAAATTTGGATGAAAGAGGAAAACATTTCTCCTTTGCTTTATTATACTAGAGAACAAACTAAAAAAATTTCTAGCTCTTTTACAAAAGAAAATTTAATTGTAGATTTTGCAATGAGATATGGCAATCCAAGTATTAAAAGCAAAATTATGAAATTGCATAATCAGGGCTGTGAAAATTTAGTAATTTTACCTTTATACCCCCAATATGCTGCTGCAACCACAGCAACTGTATGCGATGAAGTTTATAGAACTTTAATGAAAATGAGGTGGCAACCATCATTAAAAATAATTCCACATTACGAGTCTGATCCACTTTATATAGATGCATTAGTAAACTCACTAAATAGAAAAATAAAAGAAATAAATTGGAAGCCCGATTTAATATTGGCATCTTATCATGGTATACCTCAAAAATATTTTGATAAAGGAGATCCTTATCATTGCTATTGTCACAAGACCACTAGGCTGATTTCAGAAAAATTTAATTCAATAGAATTTAAAACGACCTTTCAATCAAGATTTGGTCCTCAAAAATGGCTTGAACCATATACAGACAAGACCTTAGAAAGTTTACCCAGCAAAGGGAAAAAAAATGTCCTTACAATATGTCCAGGTTTTTCTTCAGACTGTGTTGAAACCTTAGAGGAAATACTTATTGAGGGTAAAGAAAGCTTTTTAAATTCTGGTGGTAAGAATTTTGATATGGTACCATGTTTAAATGACAGTGATGATCATATACATTTACTAAAATCTTTAATTCAAAAAAGTATTTAATGAATACTTATTTACTCTTTAAATCTCTACATCTTATATCGGTAATTTCTTGGATGGCTGGCTTATTATATCTTCCAAGAATTTTTGTTTATCATTCTCAAAACAACTCAAAACCAATCATAACAGATGTATTTAAAGTTATGGAAAAAAAACTATTTTTTTACATTATGACGCCAGCAATGATATTATCCTGGTTGTTTGGTTTGTTATTAATACACGAAATTGGATTTGAACAATTAGGACAAAAATGGATGATCTTAAAACTAATCTTTGTAGTCATTTTAACTTTATATCATTTTTATTTAGGAAGGATTCTTGGACAATTTAAGCTTGATTCAAATAGGCATTCTCATAAATTTTACCGCTATATAAATGAAATACCAACATTATTGCTTATTTTAATCATATTTGTTGTGATATTTAAGCCAATCTAGGGTTGAAAAATTTTAAATAGTATATATATTTATTCTAACTTATTAAGTCCTTAATAATTTTAAATCATGAACATCCAAGAACTAAAACTTAAATCGTCCGAGCAACTTATCACTCAAGCAGAAGAACTTGGTATTGAAAATGCTAGTACACTAAGAAAACAGGAAATTTTATTCGCAATTTTGAAGAAAGTTGCTGAAAAAGAGGAAATTACAGGTGCTGGAGTATTGCAATTGTTGCAAGATGGATTTGGCTTTTTAAGAGCTATGGAGTCAAATTATTTACCTGGTCCCGATGATATTTATGTAAGTCCTAGTCAAATCAGAAAGTTTGGTTTAAGAACTGGCGATACTGTAGAAGGGCCTGTCAGAGCCCCAAAAGAGGGCGAGCGATATTTTGCTCTACTCCAGGTAAGTAAGATTAATTTTGAAGAACCTGAAAAGTCTAGACACAAAATTGCATTTGATAACTTAACTCCACTTTATCCAGATAAACAAATGGTGATGGAAGTTGAAACTACTAAAACTGAAAAAAAACCAGATTTGACTCCAAGATTAATAGACCTGGTGAGCCCAATTGGAAAAGGTCAGAGATCAATTATTATTTCACCACCAAAAGCAGGGAAAACAATGATTTTGCAAAGTATAGCAAACTCAATTGCTAAAAATTATCCTGAGAGTTATTTAATGGTTTTATTGATAGATGAAAGGCCCGAAGAAGTAACTGATATGCAAAGAACTGTTAAAGGCGAAGTGATTAGTTCCACATTTGATGAACCAGCACAAAGACACGTTGCTGTAGCAGAAATGGTCATAGAAAAAGCAAAAAGATTAACCGAACATAAAAAAGATGTAGTCATATTATTGGACTCAATTACAAGATTAGGCAGAGCTTATAATGCAGTTATTCCAAGCTCTGGTAAAGTTTTGACTGGAGGGGTCGATGCTAACGCTCTTCAAAGACCAAAGAGGTTTTTTGGAGCAGCTAGAAATATAGAAGAAGGTGGATCTTTAACAATTATATCAACCGCTTTAATTGATACAGGGAGTAGGATGGATGAAGTAATTTTTGAAGAATTTAAAGGAACTGGAAACAGTGAAACTGTACTTGATAGAAAAATTGCTGATAAAAGGATCTATCCAGCAATTGATATTACTAAATCGGGCACTCGAAGAGAAGAATTGTTATTTGATAAAAATGATCTCCAAAAAATGAATGTTCTTCGAAGAATAATCGCCCCAATGGGCACGATGGATGCTATTGAGTTTATAAGTTCAAAATTAAAAGACACTAAAAATAATGGAGAATTTTTTAACTCTATGAATAAGCCCGCTTAAATTATAAATAACCAAGTTCTTTCATTTCTTTATTAAATTTAATTTCAATTTTTTTTACAATTTTTGGATCTAAATTTTCCTTCCAGTCCCCAATTTTACCTTTTCTAAAAAATGTATTTTTACCCTTTTCACTAAAACCTTTGTTGGCCTCAAGATTTTTGAGGATATTAAAATTTGTATTATCTATACAATTTTTAATTTTATCAGAATCTATCTTAACATTATTTATTTTGTTTAAGTAATTTATGATTTTAACGAAAGAGGGTTCTGTGCTTTTAATTAAGTCCTCATATTTTATAATTAAACCATCTACAGATTTGAAACTTTTCCAGGAATTATAGTTTGATGCCCATGACCCAAGAATAACATTTTTAAAATCTTCATCTTGAGTTGTAACTTCAAAACTTAAATCAAATTCCATTAACTTAAAAGTTTCTTCTGCACTTATGCCCAGATGAGATGAGTATGACAATAGCACATCTCTAGGATCTCTTACTAAATATATAAATCCGAGAGTGTTTTTTGAATCTGTAAATTTTGAATTATTTATTGTAACCATGGCGTTATGGGTTTTTAAATAAATAGTTTCGTTTTTAAGGTTTATATACTCCTGCATAGTTATCCAGTTAGCGGCAACATTTTTGAAATCTCTAAAATTAATATCAAGATCTTCATAAAGCCCTCTTCGAGGAAATTTTAAGATTTTTTTTAATTGACCAAAATCAAAATTTTCATTTTCTGAAAAATAGTTAGATAAAAAACTTCTAACCCAGGTATTTCCACTTTTAGGATATGATGCTATCCAAATAATCATAATAATATTAATTATATCCAATAAATAAAATCAGGATATAATAAATCCATGACAATATACGCATTATCTAGTGGTCCAGGCGTCTCGGGAGTTGCAATCATTAGAATTTCTGGCCCTGATGCTTCAAAGGTCTTAAAATCCTTAATTGGTGAGAAATTACCTGAACCTAGAGTTGCCACCCTTAAAAAAATAAATAATACCAACACTTCTGAGCTAATAGATGAGGGCTTAATTTTATGGTTTCCCGGGCCACAGAGCTATACAGGCGAGGATATGGCTGAAATTCATGTCCATGGTGGTAAAGCTGTAGTATTAGCAGTTCAAAATGAGATAGCAAAAATAAAAAACTGTAGATTAGCTGAACCCGGAGAGTTTACAAAACTAGCTTTTCAAAATGGAAAAATAAATTTGCTAAAAGCTGAGAGCATAGCTGATTTAATTTCTGCTGAAACTGAAATTCAAAGATTACAAGCTATAAAATTAATGAAAGGAAAATCTTCAGACAAATTTAATGAATTAAGAGACAAATTAATTAAAATTTTGTCATTTATTGAAGCCAAAATAGATTTTCCAGATGAAGATTTGCCAGAAGAAAATTTAAATAAAATAAAAAAGGACTCTCTAGAAGTTACAAATGAAATAAATAGAATTCTAAATGATCAAAAGGTTGGAGAAATAATTCGGGAAGGTTT
>MDTB01045692.1_pt1 | contig 12853 bp, 8 predicted proteins | sample 811161 | NCBI WGS metagenome assembly MDTB01 (sample SAMN05326650, study PRJNA326480) | marine metagenome | isolation source: seawater | place: Mediterranean Sea | collected 2009 | reverse complement strand
CAATTCCTTCAACAATTGAACGCTTTATTTTTGTTAATGAGGTCGAAAAACAAAAAACATTTATTACCGTTGAAGATTTGGTGGAACTCTTTGCGAGCGACCTTTTTCCAAATAAAAAAATATTTGATATAACAAAATTTCGAATACTGAGAGATACAGAAATAGAAATTCAAGAGGAATCAGAGGATTTAGTTGTCTTTTATGAAGAAGCACTTCAAAGGAGGAAGAGAGGCGAAGTTGTTTATGTCGAAATTGAAAATCAAACATCTAGTCTGCTAATGGAGTTTATTAAGAATGAAATGAATGTAGAAGATTATTTTGTAAAAGAGATTGATGGAATACTTGGTCTTGAAAGCGTAAGTGAGTTGACAAAAATAAATCCATCATCACTTTATTCTTATAAAAAATTCTCTCCGAGATTTCCTGAAAGAATTAGAGAACATAATGGTAACTGTTTTGCAGCGATCAAACAAAAAGATATTATTGTACATCATCCTTATGAGTCCTTTGATGTTGTTGTTCAATTTTTGCAACAGGCTTCACAAGATCCGGATGTGTTAACAATCAAACAAACTCTATACAGAACTAGTGATAATTCTCCAATAGTAAGGGCATTGATTGACGCTGCTCAGTCTGGGAAGACTGTAACCGCCGTTATTGAATTGAAAGCAAGATTTGATGAAGAGACTAATATAAAGTTTGCGAGAGATATGGAACGTGCTGGTGTGCATGTAATATTTGGATTCTTGGAGCTAAAAACTCATGCTAAAGCCACATTAATAGTTAGAAAAGAAAATAGTAAACTTGTAACTTATACTCATCTTGGTACTGGCAATTATCATCCAATAAATGCGAAAATTTATACTGATTTATCATTTTTCACGGCAGATCAAAATATTGCAAAAGATATTAATCAATTATTCAATTATGTTACTGGATATGTGGAGCCTGGTAAAATGTCTAACATTTCTATCTCACCATTTAATTTGCATACGACACTTATTAATGAGATTAATAATGAAATCAAAATTGCGGAGTCAGGAGGAGAAGCCAATATTTGGTTAAAAATGAACTCACTCATTGATCAAAATATTATTGATTTACTCTACAAAGCGAGTTCAGCTGGAGTCAAAATTTGCCTTGTCGTCAGAGGTATTTGTTGTCTTGTCCCTGGTTTAAAAGGTCTGTCAGAAAACATTGAAGTAAAAAGCATTATTGGAAGGTTTTTGGAACATTCTAGAATATATTGCTTTGGTAATGGCAACCCCTTACCATCTGACTCAGCTAATGTGTTTATTTCATCGGCAGACTTGATGCCAAGGAATCTCTATAGAAGAGTCGAATTCTTAGCAAGAATTAATAATAAAACTGTTCACAGGCAGATACTTGATCAAATTATGTTAGCAAATATTAAAGATACTGAAAACTCTTGGACTTTGTTATCTAATGGTAATAGCATACGAAAAAAAGATACAAATAATTCTACTAGATTTAATGCCCATGATTATTTTATCAACAACCCAAGTTTATCCGGTAGAGGAAAATCTATACATAAATAGAAACTCGCCTGCATGAGTTCCAGCAATACCCATAAAAATCATGAACTCAGGGCTGTAATAGACATCGGTTCAAATTCAGTTAGACTTGTGATCTATAAAATCGAAAAAAAACTTCCAATTACACTCTATAATGAAAGAGAAATCTGTGAGCTTGGTAAATATAACAAAAGAAGCGGCAAACTGACTTCGAAGTCAGCCAAAAAGACATTCACCCTACTTCAGAGATTTAAGATATTATTGGATCAGGTTGGAGTTAAAGAGGTTTATGCCGTTGCAACAGAGGCTGTTCGTAAAGCAAAGAACTATAGTATTTTCGTAGAGCATGCCGAAAAGATAATTAATCAAAAAATTATAATTTTATCTGGGCTGGAAGAAGCTCAGCTTACAGCACTCGGCACGATTAGAAGCAACATTAACGTCAATGGAGTGGTGGCCGATTTAGGAGGCGGAAGTCTTGAAATTATTCGAGTAGAAAATGATCTTTACAAAGAAGCAGTTAGCTTGCCAATTGGAACCCTTCAATTTGGTGAGTATGAGCCACTAAGTAAACAGCTAGATAATAGAATAGATAGTGAAATTAAAGACCATATTAATTTATTTAATGATGCTGAAATTTTATATGCGGTTGGAGGAACCTGGAGATCAATAGCAAGGCTTATCATTAAAAAGAGTAATCATCCTATAAACATTGTTGACGGTTTCTCAATTTCTTCAAAGAAGCTTGAAAAGGCATTGGTCAATATGGTTCAGTCTATAAAAGCTAATTCAAAAATCAAACTATCAATATCAGACCATCGCCTGGTTACAATTCCGTATGGTGCCGTTATTATGGTAAGATTATTAAAGCAATTGAATATTAAGAGAGTGATCTTTTCCTCACAAGGCCTCAGGGAAGGGGTGCTGATAAAATTTTCTGATAAAAGGATATTACATGGAGACCCACTTAAAATAAGTATAGAAAGGCTGATGAATAACAGTTTAAGAGGAAGAAAATACAATGATTTATTATTTGATTGGTCGTGCTCATTTCTCAATAAGGTAATGAATGATGAAAATTATATTGGTGATCGGTTACTGAGAGCAATTTTTCATTTAAGTGATATCGCAATCAATACAAACTCAAAGTTTAGAAGTCTCTACTCTATCCAAAGATTGGAGCAAGCAATAATATATGGCATAAGCCACCAAGAAAGAGTAATAATGTCTGTTGCAGTTGCTTCGCAATACATAGATCAATTCCGTAAAAGAGATCTAAATAGTAAAAGAAAACTAATTACTAAAGAGCAGCAATATTACGCTATCTTAGTTGGCGAATTGATTGCATTTGCACATTCAATAAGTATATCATCATACCAATCTCTAAAAAAAACTAGTATTGATATAAAAGATAATAAAATATTATTTACACTGCCGAATGATATGATGCCCATGGGGACTGGCAACTCTCAATACAGACTGAAAAGATTGTCAAAAATTACTAATATACCTTATTTAATTGAATATTATTAATTAAAAAGCAGATAGACACCCTTATCAAGATTAATATGTTATGATGTTAAAACATTATGGTTTTATATAGACTTGATAGCTAATTTTCCAAAGGCATCATATCTCCAACCATTCAGAAATTTAACACTTGCATCATTATCTTGAACGAAAGTCCTAATATCAAACTTGCTTGCTAATATGTATGGGCAAATCTCCAAGTTAGTAGATATCTCAATAAGCTTGAGATCCAATTGTCTAATAATGTTCTTTTGTTGTTTCGTTAATTTTGTTTTGTTTTTTTTATTTACTAGGTTCGGATGGCTATTGCTAGAAAATACCAAATTTGCAAATAATCTATAAATATCCTCATCCCTTTTGATGTAACTCCTAGAATCAATTAAGCGGTTTAGTTGATTGATATCATTAGGTTTTTCTTTTCTTATGCTGTGTATTTCTTTGTCTGAAAGTATAAATTTTCGAGGGATGTTTTTTAGTATAGCAAGATCCTCTCTAAATTTTTTGAGTTCCTGTCCGTTATGATCAATTATATAATTATCTATGTTATATAGATCACTTTTTTTAAGTCTTTTTCTTTTTTTGAACTCTTCAATAAAACTGAAGTCTGAAAATTCTTCATCAAGCCAATATTTTTTTTGATTCTTTCCAATCCTCTGTTCAAGAAGTTTCTGTAATCTAATTAAATATTTTGCGTCATTTATAGCGTATTCATACATTTCTTTTTTTAGGGGGCGTTTGCCCCATTCTGAATATTGTAAATCTTTATCTAATTTTATATTCAAAAAGTCTTCAACAATTTTGGCATATGATATAGGTTCCTTATAGCCACAAAACATAGCACCAATTTGAGTATCGTAAACAGAAATTGGTATTACATCGGATAGGTAAAAAATTGCTTCAATATCCTGCTTACACGAATGAAATACTTTCAGAATTTTTTTATTTCTAAAAACCTCCCATAATACGGTGAGATCTAATTCTGATTGTATATCGACTATCAATTCAACGGACTCACTGACAAGTTGAATTAATGAAAGTTCTGGCCAGTATGTTTTTTTCCTCACAAATTCAGTATCAACACCAATTATCTTCTCAGATGCTATCAGCAGTAGATTGTCTTCTAATTTTTTTTGGGTATCAATTATTTGCATTTTTAATTAATTTAATTGTAACACTCATCAAATAAATATATATATTTACTGAGTTTAATTCACTTTTAAATTTTGGATATTCAATAATAAAAATGCATAACTATCGTACACATAAATGTGATGAACTGAGATCTGATAATATTGGTCAAACAGTAAGGTTATCCGGATGGGTGCACAGAATAAGAGATCATGGTGACTTGTTGTTTATTGATCTAAGAGATCACTATGGTTTAACCCAATGTGTTGTAGAACCTGGTTCAAAAGTTTTTGAGCTTGTGGAAACTATCAGATCTGAATGGGTAATATGTATTACAGGAACTGTGAGGGCTAGGCTACCAGAGACAGTAAATGAAACCCTTAAAACAGGCGAAATTGAGCTCTTTATAGATAATGTTGATATCCTCTCAAAAGCAGAAGAATTACCTTTACCTGTTTTTGGTGAGCCAGACTATCCTGAAGATATTCGACTAAAATACCGCTTCTTGGATCTAAGAAGGCAAAAAATCCACAATAATATAATACTTAGATCAAAAATCATTCAATCAATTAGAAAAAGAATGACCGATCAGGGTTTTAATGAATATCAGACACCTATCCTAACTGCTTCTAGTCCAGAAGGGGCTAGAGACTTTCTAGTTCCCTCAAGGCTACATCCAGGCAAATTCTACGCATTACCTCAGGCACCCCAGCAATTTAAACAATTAATTATGATGGCTGGTTTTGATAGATATTTCCAAATAGCACCGTGCTTTAGAGATGAAGACGCGAGAGCTGACAGATCTCCAGGTGAATTTTATCAATTGGATGTTGAAATGAGCTTTGTTACTCAAGAGGATGTTTTTAATGCAATTGAACCAGTCATGGTCGGTGTTTTTGATGAGTTTGCTCAAGATATGACTGTTGACAAAGATATACCTAAGATACCATTTATGGATGCGCTAAAGAAATATGGGTCTGATAAACCAGATCTACGTATCCCTATAGAAATGATGAATGTAAGTCATATTTTTGATGGATCAAGTTTTAGAATATTTGCAAACATGATTGAAAGTACCAAAGATGAAACAGAGTGGTATAGAAAAAATGAAGTATGGGCAATACCCGCTCCTAAAGGCGGTAGTAGAGCATTTTGTGATAGAATGAATTCATGGGCGCAAGGTGAGGGGCAGCCAGGACTTGGCTATATATTTTTTAAAGATGGCGGAGGAATGGGGCCAATTGCAAAAAACATAGGTGAAGAAAGAGTTCAAGAACTCAGAGATATTCTTAATATTGGTGACGAAGATGCCGTATTTTTTGTTTGTGGTGTTCCCTCAAAGATTTATGACTTCGCTGGGAAAGCAAGAAAAAAAATTGGAGAAGATTTGGATTTAATTGACTCTAAAATTTATAAATTTTGTTGGATTATTGATTATCCAATGTATGAAACCGATGATGATACGGGTGGATTCCAATTCTCACACAATCCCTTCTCAATGCCACAAGGTGGATTAGAAAGTTTAAATAACAAAGATCCATTAGACATATTAGCTTATCAATATGATATTGTTTGTAATGGCATAGAATTATCATCTGGTGCTATAAGAAACCATGTTCCAGAAATAATGGAGAGAGTGTTTGAAATTGCAGGCTATGACAAGTCAATATTAGAGGATAAATTTTCAGGTATGTATAATGCAATGAAATTTGGAGCTCCTCCACATGGTGGTATCGCACCCGGTATTGATAGAATTGTCATGTTGCTCGCAAAAGAAGATAATTTGAGGGAAGTGACCATGTTTCCAATGAATCAACAAGCGGAAGATTTATTGATGGGTGCCCCTTCTAATGTCTCTCTATCTCAATTAAAAGAACTTTCCATCAGATCAATTGAAAAGAAATAATAAAGAAATTCCTAGTGTTATTGGGCATGCAATAGTTTCTAGTAATTTTTGTATAGCTGATTCCCAAGGAAATATGCCAGAATCATTAAAATCTGATATTGATTGGAATATGTTCCAATCTGACTTAGATAAATCAGATCTTGTTATACTTGGTAGGAAAAGTTTTGAAAAATATCCAGATTCAAAAAGATTTAGATTAGTTCCTACCGCTAGTTTGTCAGGTTATTTAAAAGAAGAGGACTTAATTTTTTTTAATCCTAAGGATATTAGTATTAGACAAATTTTAACCACATTAGATCTTTTTCCAAAAAAGATTGCCATTGCTGGGGGCAGGCTTGTTTATGAGTTGGTTTTTAAAGATTTTTTTTATACTGAATTTCATTTATCCATAAAATCAAATCTTGTGATGCCAAATGGTATTCCTGTATTAAATGGTGTTGAAAACATCATTCAGTTTACACAACGAATGAATGCGAACAATATGATACAAAATCAAAATCTATTTCTTGATAAGGATACAATACAAATTAGATTTCAGAGTGTTTAACTGCAGCCACTTGTTGCACCACATGTATCACATTTTAGACATGTTCCATTTCTAACCATCGTAAAGTTAGCACACTCATCACAGGAAACACCTTCATATCCTTTTATACGCGCTTCATTTATAAGATCATTTTTGTCCAATGTCTGTTCAACTTCTTCACTAATTTGCACTGCCTCTCCAACAGTGTTAGTTTCAGTTACATTTTCTTTGTTTACACTAACGCTAGATGCAGTTGCTGTAAGAATATCATTTGTTCCTGTGAGTTGAAGATCAGCTGATGGTAGAATGAATAAATTATTATTTTTACTTCTACCGTAGCCTGTACTTATGTACTTGGTTGCAGGCGCTGGGTGATCAAGCTCTCCATTTCCTATTGTATCGGGCGAAATAGTACTTGGGTCTACATGTGCCAGATCATTTCTTTCAAGGTAAGATATTGCAAGCTCTCTGAAAATATAGTCTAACACAGAGGTTGCATTTTTAATAGTATCATTGCCTTGCACAAGCCCGGCTGGCTCGAAACGTGTAAAGGTAAAAGAGTCAACATATTCGTCTAATGGAACACCGTATTGTAATCCAAGAGAAATTGCTATTGCGAAATTGTTCATAAGAGATCTAAATGCCGCGCCTTCTTTATGCATATCTATAAAGATTTCTCCAATTCTTCCGTCATCATATTCACCAGTTCTTAGATAAACTTTGTGACCACCTACGACTGCTTTTTGGGTATAACCTTTTCTTCTATGGGGTAATTTTTCTCTTTCTCTTCTTTCTGCTATTTCTATGATTTTTTCAACTGTGGTTTCTGCAGATGGTTGTTCTATATCATCATCTGACTCTTCGTCAAGAATCTGAGCATTTAATGGCTGAGATAGCTTGGAGCCATCCCTATATAAAGCATTCGCTTTTAATCCTAGTTGCCATGATTTAAGATAAGCATTCTTACAATCTTCTACTGAGGCTGAGTTTGGCATATTAATTGTTTTTGATATCGCTCCAGAGATGAATGGTTGAGCAACTGATAACATTAAAATGTGGCTATCGACAGATAATGCTCTTTTTCCTGTTCGCCCACAAGGATTTGCACAATCAAAAACATTCAAGTGTTCGTCTTTTATACTTGGTGCCCCTTCTATGGTCATTGCACCACAGCAGTAAATATTTGCATCGAGGATTTCTTTATCTGAGAACCCAATATGCGTTAGAAGATCAAAAGAAAAATCATTAAGTTGATCATCACTAATCTTCAGCACATCTCTACAAAATGTTTCACCAAGAGTCCACTTATTGAATACAAACTTTATATCAAAGGCATTATTTAGTTGTTGTTCAACTGCATCCAATTGCTCCTTCTTAAAACCCTTTTCAATAAGCTTTTCATGATTGATACCAGGTGCATTCTTAAGTGTGTTTAGGCCTACTGCATAATCAACAATATTGTTTATTGCATTATCTCCGTACCCAAGTGATTTAAGGGCTTCTGGGACAGCTCTATTTATAATTTTAAAATATCCACCACCTGCTAACTTCTTAAATTTTACGAGAGCAAAATCTGGTTCAATGCCAGTCGTATCACAATCCATTACAAGACCAATAGTTCCCGTTGGGGCAATCACAGTAGTTTGAGCATTTCTGTATCCAAATTTTTCTCCCAACTCAAGGGCATCATCCCATGATTTAATTGCTTCTGATAGAAGGGTTTTATCTTTTATATTAACATGATCTAATGGAACAGGATTTGTTGAAAGTTCTAAATAGTTTTCTTTATTACCATATGCAGCATTTCTATGATTTGAAATTACCCTTAGCATATGTTTGGAATTTCTTTTGTAGTCAGGGAAGGGGCCTTGTTCAGATGCCATCTCAGCAGATGTCTTGTAGGCAATTCCAGTCATTAAGGCTGTTACAGCTCCACAGATTGCTCTTCCTTCATCAGAATCATAAGCAATTCCACTTGTCATTAGATAGCCACCGATGTTTGCATAGCCAAGCCCAAGAGTTCTGTACTCATAGGATAGCCTTGCTATATTTTTTGATGGGAATTGTGCCATAAGAACAGATATTTCAAGAACCATTGTCCAAAGTCTTACTGTATGAATGAATTCACTTGTTTTAAAACTACCATCTTGATTCCTAAATTTGATCAAATTTATTGACGCCAAATTACACGCTGTATCATCAAGAAACATATATTCTGAGCATGGGTTGGATGCTCTAATTTCACCACCTTCGGGGCAAGTATGCCAGTCGTTAATGGTTGTGTGAAACTGAAGTCCAGGATCTGCAGATGCCCATGCCGCATATCCAATTTGTTCCCATAGATCTGATGCTTTCATGGTTTTGATAGGTGAATTGTCTCTTCTTGATCGCAGGTGCCAATCATCATCGTTTTGAAGCGCTTTTATAAACTCATCAGTTAATCTAACTGTATTATTTGAATTTTGTCCTGCAACTGTCAGGTATGCTTCAGAGTCCCAATCAGTATCATATGTCTCAAACGCCATTGAAGTATAGCCTTGTTCAGCAAATTGTATTGCGCGTTTTATATAATTTTCTGGAACATGAAGTTTTCTTGCATTTATAATTTCTTTTTTTAATGCTGGATTCTTTTTCGGATCAAAGCAATCCTTATCTGAGCCTTCACAATTTACACATGCCTTCAGTATTAAGTTCAGATGCTTTGCACAAATTTTAGAGCCTGTAACAAGTGCTGCAACTTTCTTCTCTTCCTTTACTTTCCAGTCTATAAATTCTTCTATATCTGGATGGTCGATGTCTACCACAACCATTTTAGCAGCTCTTCTAGTTGTGCCACCAGATTTAATTGCACCAGCTGAGCGATCACCAATTTTCAAAAAGCTCATAAGCCCAGATGATTTTCCGCCACCTGATAAACTTTCACCGTCACCGCGGATTTTTGAGAAGTTGGAACCTGTACCTGATCCATATTTGAAAAGTCTTGCCTCTCTTGTCCATAGATCCATTATCCCACCTTCATTTACAAGATCATCTTCAATCGATTGAATAAAGCATGCATGTGGTTGTGGATGTTCGTATGCTGATGATGATTGGGTTAATTTTTTACTTTTATAGTCAATGTAAAAATGACCTTGACCTGGTCCATCTATGCCGTATGCCCAGTGTAACCCTGTATTAAACCACTGCGGACTGTTTGGTGCACACATTTGACTAGCCAAGATGTATCTAAGTTCATCAAAGTAATTTTTGGCATCATTTTCTGTATCAAAATATTTGCCTTTCCATCCCCAATAAGTCCATGTACCAGCAAGTCTATCGAATACTTGTTTTGAACTAGTTTCTGAACCCATCTTGGTATCATCTGATTCGGGAATACTTCTCCATAACCAGCTTGGTACATCATTTTCTTCAACTTTTTTTAATTTAGCTGGAACGCCAGCTCGTCTAAAGTATTTTTGAGCTATAATATCAGCAGCAACTTGACTCCAATTTTCAGGAACTTCTAGGTCATCGAGTTGGAAAACAATTGATCCATCAGGATTTTTAATTTGACTAGATGTTTTTATAAATTTTATATTTTTGTATGGTGATTCATTATCTTTTGTAAAACATCTTTCTATCTTCATTTTGTCCTCTTTCCTCTTAACGCAGACTTTCTAATTTAATTTTTTTGTTTGTCATGTCCACATCTAATTTTAAAAAATATCACTTTTTAACAGGGTTTTAAATTTATACACAGACACTATAAGTAGTACCTCTATAAAACACCCTAACACTACATATTGTTTGTTACTAAAACGTAAAAATTTCGTATTTTGTTATATTTTTTATGTTTTATGATAAAAATACTATGTGTTTGTTATAATATTTGTTATTACTTAATTATTAAGTTAACTTGATTCTGTAATTGTATGACAAGTAATTTGAAGTAATTTGATAATTTATATGTTGAAATTTATAAAACAGTTATTCACTTGGTGGAATGGGCAAACAATATCTACACGTATATCAACTTCATTGTTTGGGCAAAAAGTTGGAGTAGATGAATTCGGTAATCAATACTATACAACCAAATCTGATAGTAATAATAAGCAAACAAAAAGATGGGTTATTTACAATGGTTATGCTGATTCTTCAAAAGTTCCAGCAAAATGGCACTCTTGGTTGCACAATGTTGTAAATGAAGTGCCAAATGAAAATGCCAGTTCCCATAAATCTTGGATAAAAAGCCATACGCCAAATTTAACTGGTTCCTCATCGGCATATAGGCCTCTAGGTAGCCTTGGGAACAAAACAGGTGAGAATAAGAGCGAGAAAGATTATCAACCATGGAATCCATCAGAGTAAATTGTAACATATGAGAAATAATCTACTTGAAAGTTTAATAGGTTTTGTTGTTATTATAATAGCTATTATTTTCTTTATTTATTCTTACTCAATGATGGGAAATAAGAATTCTTCACGAACATATGAAATAACAGCAGTTTTTAATGAGGTCTCTGGTTTAATGTCAGGATCAGATGTACGCCTTTCGGGTATCAAAGTCGGATCCGTTACAACCCAAACACTAGATGGTGATTCATATGAAGCAGTAGTTAGTATGCAAATTAACAATGATATAAAAATACCAACAGATAGCAGTGCTAAAATTTCTGCAGAAGGGTTGCTTGGAGGAAATTATATTTCAATAGAACCAGGTGGATCTGATGAAATTCTAATGGATGGTGATGTTATTGAATTTACGCAGGGTTCAATTGATTTGATAGGCCTCTTAGGCAATGCTGTTTTTGGTTCCTAACAGAGAATTTAAAGGGTTATTTTTTAAATATAACCTAGTGGTATTGATAATTGTTTTTGTATTATCATCAAAAATATTCGCTAATGAATTTGTCATAAATAAATATCAAAATTCTGTATTATTAATTTATGATACAATAAATTTAAAATCCGAAAGATTAACTATTCCTATAAATTCAAATGTAATTTTTGAAGATTTAAATTTACGCGTGGATTCTTGCTATTCACTAGAAAATAATAGCTATGAATACATAAGCTTAATTGAAGCTCAAATAAAAATTTCAAATGATCTTGAAGTCAATAAATATATCGAATTACATAGTCATAAGCAATATCATAACACAGCGATTGAACACAGCTATTTGAATATAAAATTAATAGAATGTAACAACGATGACAAAATAATCATCAATGATATTCAGGGATGATTTTCTAAGTAATTTTCTAGCCAATGAATATTATAGTTGCCAGAAATAATATCCTCATTTTTTAATAAATCTTTGAATAACGGTAATGTAGTTTCAACACCCTCTATCACAAATTCATCTAGAGTTCTATTTAATTTATCGATACAATCTCTCCGATTGTTCCCAAAAACAATTAACTTACCAATCATACTATCATAGTATGGGGGGATGGTATAACCACTATAAGCGCCACTATCAACTCTTACACCTGGTCCACCAGCTGGATGGTATGCAGTAATCTTTCCTGGTGATGGAATAAAAGTTTTAGGATTTTCTGCATTAATTCTGCATTCAATGGCGTGTCCTTTTATTAAGACATCCGCTTGTTTTTTTGATAGATTATATCCTGCAGCAATAGATATTTGTTCTTTGACGAGGTCACAATCGGTAATAATTTCTGTGATTGGGTGTTCAACTTGTAATCGCGTATTCATTTCAATGAAATAAAATTTATTATCTTCATATAAGAATTCAATTGTTCCTGCGCCGTGGTATCCTAATTTTGATATTGCGGATGATGCAATCTCACCTATTTCCTCTCTTTTTAATGCATCAATTACTGGAGAGGTGGCTTCTTCTAAAACTTTTTGGTTTCTTCTTTGTAAGGAGCAATCTCTTTCACCAAGATGGATGGCGTTACCATTCTTGTCTCCCAAAATTTGTATTTCAATGTGTCTTGGTGTTTCTAAATATTTTTCAATATATACAGTGTCATCTCCAAATGAAGCTTTAGCTTCAATCTTTGCCATATTAAAAGCTTCTTCAAGTTCATTTTGACTTTTGGCTATTTTCATACCTTTTCCACCCCCTCCGGAGGATGCCTTGATGAGGACAGGAAAGCCAATATCTTTAGCTATTTTTTTTGCGTGATTTAAATCTTCAATTTTCCCATTTGAACCAGGGACAACAGGTATTCCTAGATTTGATACTGTTTCTTTTGCAGTGATTTTATCACCCATAATGT
>MDTB01135812.1_pt1 | contig 12855 bp, 2 predicted proteins | sample 811161 | NCBI WGS metagenome assembly MDTB01 (sample SAMN05326650, study PRJNA326480) | marine metagenome | isolation source: seawater | place: Mediterranean Sea | collected 2009 | reverse complement strand
TCGACGATTCGTAATTGTACTTAATTAATATATTGGTATAGTAGTACAAAGTATTATTACCTATATTCTTGCCGGATTTAGATATTTAGATTTGGGAAAGCGGGCAAGTAGTCTATTTATTATACTACAAGTACAATAATCTTGAAGTATCCTATTTAAAAAAAAAAGACATCTCCTTATCCTAATATTATCTTGCTATTTGTATGCTAATTTGTATGCCCCAACTGTGTCTATGCTAATATGCCCACAGCCAATGGAGAAGAAACAAAGCACCAAAAAACGTTATGAAATTCTTCTTCTTTTTTCTGAAATAAATCAATACCGTTGTAATACTACTATATATTTCGCATATGGATATTATTTTACGTATGTATCAACGATTGAAAAAGGAATATATACATCATATAACACAAAATAATCTATATACAACAATCTATATATTCATATCTTGGAATATAATATATTACATCACATCACATATATATATATATAATTACCTAAAGATATATATACACACGTAAAGAAATACTACTATTAATAATCGAGTTATAATAATAATAATTGTTCACAATTTAATATAAAAGAATCACACAAAATATATAATATATCATAATAGTTAGTTCGTGATAATAATAATAACAAATAATAATAATAATCAATAATTGTAATATACAACATAAATCACCATGTCAAAGTTATTGGAATCATTAATTGCACGTGGTAGACGTGTTAGACGTCCTCGCGAACAGCGTGAAGTTGCGTTCGGTTTAGCGGATTTATCAACGCATACCGAAGTACATGTACGTTTAGTACAAAAAGGTGGTGTAAAATCATTGTTAAAATTATTGGAAAAAAGTCCAGACCAAGAAGCACAACGTTTTTCTGCATTAGCGCTGGGTAATGTTGCTTCGACGGCGGAAAATAGGGTACCGATGGTAGACGAAGGCGCGCTGCGACCTTTAATTGCATATATACGAAATGAAGACGGCGATGTCATTGGAAGACAATACTCCGCTTTAGCACTTGGTAATATTGCCTCTGAAATTGAAAATCATGAAGAAATTGTGAAGTTAGATGGTATAGACGCTTTGATAACGTTATTAAAAGCGGAGGATGTACATAGTGGACGTTATGCAGCATTTGCACTTAGTAACATTGCGTCCAACTCCAACCATAGGTTTCAAATTGTTGAGGAAGGTGCGATTGCACCGTTAGTCGCCTTGGCATGTTGCGATGATCAAAATGCGCAACGACAAGCATTAGCTGCACTTCGAGGTTTAGCAGTAAGTGTTGAAAATAGACCAAAAATTGTGAAAGAAGGTGTATTAGATCCTCTTGTATTGATGGCACGTAGTGATAATATAGAAATTCAACGCGAAGTTGCTGCTGCGCTTTGCTCTTTAAGTTCCGTTGAAGATAATAAAGTTGAAATTGCTGATCGTTCTATCTCCACCATTATTACATTAAGTTTAAGTGGGGATGAAGAAGTTGAAAAACAAGCCGTATGTACTATTGCCAATTTAGTGGAAATGGTTGAATTGCATGATAAAATATTAGAGGAAGATGGCTTAGCCCCATTGATCGCATTGGCAATGGCGAACGATATGAATACAAAAGCAGAAGCATCACGTGCATTAGCAAATTTAGCTGCAAATAGGGATATACAACAAAGTATTATTAGCCAAGGTGGTTTACGACCATTAGTTGATGGTGTGCGAAATGATCATATAGCATGTCAACGGTTTGGTGCATTAGGAATTGGTAATTTAGCTACAAACGTTGCGAATCAAGTTAAAATTGTACAAGAAGGTGCCGTGCAACCACTTGTTAGAGTTGCTGGGGATATGAATTGCGAGACGGAATCAAGACGTTATGCCGTATTAGCATTGGCAAATTTAGCATCTACGATTGGTAATCACCCTGCAATTTTAGAAGAAAAAGCATTACACGCGCTATTTACATTGTCAAACTCCCCTGATGTTTTGTCACAATATTATGTTGGATATGCACTTGCGAATTTAGCATCAAATGAAAGAAACCACGTACATATTGTAGAGGAAGGTGGTTTGCAGCCAGTGATTTCATTGGCATATAGTGATGATCCGGATGTGCATCACCAAGCTGCTGCTGCATTGCGTGGTTTAGCTGTAAACGATGAAAATAAATTGAAAATTGTACAAGAGGGAGGTTTAGAACCTTTAACCCTTTTGACGACGAGTGAAGATATTGAAATTTTACGTGAAGTCGTTGCTGCTATATGTAATTTAAGTTTAAGCGATGAAAATAAATATGAAATAGCAAAATGCGGTGCAATCGCGCCATTAGTTATCCATGCACAATCGGAAGATATGGAAGTTTCTCGGCAAGCATGTGGTGCTATCGCGAATTTAGGGGAAATGAATGAAAATAGAATTAAAATTGCAGAGGAAGGTGGTGTGAAGCCATTAATTGGTGTCTTGCGTTCTCCATTTGTTGAGGTGCAACGTGAGGCTGGTAGAGCTTTGGCAAATTTAGCAGCAAGTGGTGCTAATCAAGCCATGATCATCGAGGGTGGTGGCCATCAATTGCTCATTTCGTACTTATTATCTCCAGATACTGCGTGTCAAAGAGTTGGTGCATTAGGGATTGGAAATTTAGCAACAAATCCGTTGCATAGAGTAACTATTATGGAGTCTGGTGCGCTGGAACCATTGATGTCGTTAGCACGTAGTGAAGATATTGAATTAGAAATCCAACGTTTTGCCGTTTTGGCAATTGCAAATTTAAGCTCTAGCGTTGATAATCATAAAGCAGTCGTGGAGGAAGGTGCATTGCCTTTGTTAATTTCTTTATCTAATGCACCCGATCCAGAAATTAGACAATATGCCGCCTTTGCATTGGTGAAAGTAGCGCACAATGCTGAAATTAGGAAAAGAATCACGGAAGAGGGTGGTTTGGAACCGGTATTATTCCTTGCTAGAACAGATGATCCAGAAATTCATCGTGAAGTTTTACCAGCACTTTGTACATTATCATTTGCGGAGGCAAATAAGGCTGAAATTACTAAACATGGTGGTTTAACACCATTGTTATCTATGGTACCAGATGTAAACCCGGATCTATCGAGGCAAGCATGTTGTGCACTTGCAAATTTAGCGGAAATGATGGAAAATCAAAGTGCCATTATAAAAAGTGGAGGGCCAAAATTATTAATTGAAGCGCTTGACAATGTTAGTTTATTAGTACGTAGGGAAGCAGCTCGTTGCTTAGGTAATTTAGCTGCAAATGCAAAATATGCAAAAGAAATCTTAAAACGTGGTGCAGTTGAAAAATTAGTACCTATGTTACGTTCGGATGATACTGGATGTGAACGTATGGCAGCTATGGGCTTAGCAAATATAGCCACTAATGTTAGGAATCAACAACGGATGTTAAGAATGGGTATATTGGAACCTGTAGAAGCGTTAGCAAAAATTGGATTGGATCCAAAAGCAAAACGCGATGGGGAAACGGAGCGTTATTGCTTGTTATTGATGGCAAATATAGCCGTATCAAGTGAAAATCATAAGGAATTGATAAAATCTAGTCTAGATACGTTAATTGGTTTTAGTAAAAGTAGTGATATACAATGTCGTCAATTTTCCATGTTTGCATTGGGTAATTTAGCGTCTGATCCAGAGAATCTAGATGTGGTCATGAAAGGTGGTTGTTTAAAACCAATAGTTTCTTTTGCATTTCCAGGTGATTACAATGTCCAATTTCAAGCCGTTGCTGCATTACGTGGTTTAGCTGTAAATCCTGAAGTCCGATTAGAAATTACCAGAGCGGGTGCGTTAGATCCTTTAATTTTAGCAGCATCAGCAGACAATATAGAAGTACAACGCGAAGTTGCAGCTGCATTAGCAAATATATCATTAAATGAAGAAAATAAAGTACAGATTGCACGTAGCGGTTGCTTACCAGCTTTGATTCAGTTGGCCCAAGCAGATGATCGTGAGCGGGAACGGTACGCAGTAATGACTTTAGCAAATGTAGCTGAAATGGTGGAAGGAAGAACGCAACGTAGAATGTTAGAGGAAGGTGTTTTAAAACCTTTGCAAAAGCTGGCTAGCTCCCCACAAGTGGATATCAGACGAGAATCTGCACGTGCATTTGCATTATTTGCTTCAAAGAGAGATTCGCATCAAGATTTATTACAAGCTGGTGGTTTACAGCAAATGGTTTCATTTTTAAGAAGCGATGATCCTAAATGTGAACGTTTTGGTGCATTAGGTGTTGCTAATTTAGCATTGTATCCAAGTAACCACCAAGAGTTAATTGAGGATGGTTCGTTAACAGCTTTGTGCGGTGTTATCGGCTCAAAAGATATAGAAACTAGACGCTGTGTTGCGTTTGCGTTGAATAATGTGGCAGCTAATGAAAAAAATCACGTTGTTTGCGATCGTCTAGGTGTAATTAAACCGTTGATTGCGTTAGCTCATGAAGAGGATATGGATACGCATCTTCAAGCTGTTATTGCTATGAGACATTTAGCATCAAATGCTAGGAATAGAGTAAAAATAAACGAAATGGGAGGCGTAACACCGTTGTTAGCGTTGGCGGAATCTAATAATTACGAAGTGCAACGTGAGATTGCTGCTTGTTTAAGAAATTTATCACTAGGAGAGCAAATCAAAGTAGCATTGGTTCGAGCCGGTGTTTTAAAACATTTAATAGGATTTTGTCATAGTGGCGATGTAGAAGTTGCGCATCAATCATGTGGTGTACTAGCAAATTTAGCGGAAGTAGTCGAGAACCAAAGTGTCATGGTTGAGGAAGGTTTATTGCAACACTTGAAATTTGTTTTAAGATCTAAAAATTTCAATGTGCAACGAGAGTCGGCTCGTGCAATTGCTAATTTAGCAGCTGAATATTCCCATACTGCTGAAATTGCATCTGGTGGTGCTTTGCCTCCATTGGTAGCAACATTACGTTCCCCGGATGTTATGTGTCAGCGTTATGCTGCCATGGGTATTGGCAATTTAGCAACCCATTTAGGCAATCAAGATAAAATTTTACAAGAAGGTGCCCTGGAGCCTCTGTGTGATTTGGCTAGTTTTTCAAACGGTGACTTAGAAACTCAACGTTATGCTTGTTTTGCGCTAGTTAATGCGGCATGTGCACGTCAAAACCACCCACAGCTAGTTCAAGCTGGTGTCCTACGATTGTTTGTCCATTTAATGGAGGCAGATGATGTTGAGTTGCGCAACTCTGCCACCTTTGGCTGTGCTAATTTTGCATCTGCAGTTGAAAATCACCAACAATTAGTTGAAGAAGGTTGCTTGTCGTCCTTGGTCAAATTGTGTGGCACTGATGATCCAGAAGCCCAATTGCGTTCTGTCGCAGCTCTACGTGGTCTTGCAGTAGATTCGTCCTTACGTCAAGGTATTGTTGATGCTGGTGCTTTGGCACCATTGTTGAAATTGACTGGTAGTGAAGATGTCGAAGTCCAACAAGAAGTTTTGTCATGTCTTTGTAATTTATCGCTGAGTGGATGTATTAGCGCAGAACACAGTCAGTTCATTGCTGCTGTTGATGTTAGGTCTTTAGTTGCATTTTTATGCTCTGCGGATACCACGTACCGTTTATTTGGTGCTGTTACGTTAGGTAATTTAGCTGCCCAAACAGAACATCATGAAGAAATTGTTGGTAAAGGGGCATTAGAACCTTTGATTACCGTGTCCAATAGTGCAGATCTGGAAACGCAACGATGTATTGCATATGCTCTTTGCAATTTGTCCTCAAATGATACTAATAGACGTGCAATTGTTACAGAAGGTGGCTTGCCGCCATTAATTTCATTAGCGTGTTCCGAGGATCATGAAGACAAACGTGCTGCTATTGGCACATTACGTGGAATTGCTGCTGATCCTGCATCTAGAATCAAGATTGTACAAGAAGGTGGCTTGGAGCCGTTGGCATTGGCTGCGCGTATTGAAAATGTTGAGGTGCACCAAGAAACATGTAAATGTGCCATGAGTTTATCAATGAATGAGGGCAACAAAATTATTATGGTAGACCATGAAGTGCTTCCTGACATGATACGCTTATGTAGATCAAAAGATTCGACTGTAGCACGTTATGCATGTGCGACACTTGCGAATTTGGCAGAAAACTTTGAATGCCATGATAATATTATAGAGGTAGAGGGATTGAAATTATATTCAAAAATTGCTGGTGGAGCTGCTGTCGGTAATGATGTAGATTTACAACGCGAGGCAACTCGTTTCTTGGCAAATATTTCAGCAGCATATTCCATGCATGGACGAGTTATCGAGGACGATGGGCATGTTGCATTAATTGCTGCATGCCGTGCAGATGATGCATTGGTACGACGTTTTGGTTGTCTAGGTATTATTAATTTAGCTATTCAACCAGAGAATCATAGTGATTTGATTAAACATAGTGCAATTACAGCATTAGTTGATTTAGTATCAATGGATATGGGGGATGATATGCAATGTCAACGATTTGCTTGCCTAGCATTAGGAAATTTTGCTGTCAAGGTGGAAAATCATGGTATCATTTTATCTTCCGATGCTTTACAACCGTTGATCGAATGTTTAAAGGCGGACGATTTGGAAACACGATTTTATTCTGCTTATTGCTTGGGCAAAATTGCTCAAGCATCTCATCATCATGCACGCATTGGTAATGCAGGTGCACTTAAACCTTTGATAGAATTGATGTACAGCGAAGATACACACGCTAAGTGCCAAGCAATATGTACAATGAGACGTTTAGCATTGAATCCTGACAATCGTATCATAGCAATTGAGCAAGGTGTACTAGTTCCGCTTGCAAGTGCGGCGCGATCTACAGATTTGGAAACACAACGTGAAGTAGCTGCATGTGTTTGTAATTTAGCTTTGAGTGATGAAAACAAATTGCCAATAGCGCAAGCTGATGTATTGACACCAATTGTTTCTTTGGCCCAGTCACCAGATATTGAAGTTTCAAGGCAAGCTTGTGGCGCGTTAGCAAATATTGCGGAAGATGTTGAGACGCACCCAATGTTAGTATATGAACAAGCTATTCATTTCCTTGTCTTTTTAATGCGATCAAGGCACTTAGATGTTCATCGGGAAGCAACGCGTGCTATTGCTAATTTATTAAGTAGTCGCGAAAACCATGCGGTATTTTTGGAGGAGGATGGATTGAAGTCTTTGTTCCGTGTTGCTAAATCGTTAGATTCTGAATGTGAATACCATGCCGCCTTATGTTTCCGGAAACTGGCACCAAATGTCCAATCACATCGTGGTATTACTGGTGGTGGTGGCTTACAGCCATTGTTCTTCTTAATTTTTGTACGTGACATTAAAATTCAACGACAAGCTGCTACTGCATTAAGAGATTTAGCTGCAAATGCGCAATGGAAACTTAAATTTGTTGAAGAAGGGGGTTTAAGAGCATGTATATCCCTTGCACGTGATGATGACATCGATTTGCAATGTTTAGCAGTAGCTGCACTACGCCATTTATCGTTAAATGACCGTATTAAGCGCAAGATTGTTGAAGAAGGTGCTTTACAACCATTAATTGCTGCTGGAACTACAACGAATAACATTGATTTACAACAACAAATTTCTGGCACCATGGCTAATTTAACAGAAAATGCTCGTAATCAAATAACAATTGTTGAAGAGGGTGGCTTGCAATGCTTGATTTCATTGGCACAAGTCCAAGATGAAGTGGTTCAATCAGATGCATCTAGGGCATTCGCTAATATTTCTTCGAATGGTGAAAATCAAATTGGAGTCTTCAAACCAGATGTGCTTCAAGCATTGTTCATTTTGGCTAGTTCTGTGGAAGAAAAATGTGGTAAATACGCTGCAATGACACTTGGTAATTTAGCTGTCGTGGCACAAAACCAAGAAGAAATTGCCAAGGAAGGTGGGTTAAGGCCTTTAGTTGCGTTGTTATCTTCGCCATTTTTAAGTTGTGCACATTATGCTGCAAGAGCATTGTATCGCTTAGCAGCAAATAAGCAAAATCAAGTACGAATTGCAAATGAAGGTGCAATTTTCCCATTGATCAAATTGGCTGGTAGTAGCGATAGAGATTGCCAACGTTGTGCGGCTATGGCACTTTGTAATTTAGGCACAAATCTTGAGAATATGGCAAACATTGTAAAACAAGGTGCATTGACACCATTAATTGGAATGTTAAAGTCTAATAATCGAGATGTTGAAAAATATGCTTCGATGACGCTTTGTAATTTAGCTGCATGGGGGGATAATCAAATCAAAATTGTGGAACAAGGTGGACTGCAACCATTAATTGATGTTTGTGGCCAAGATGACCCTGATTGTCAACGGTATGCTGGTATGACACTTTGTAATTTAGCAACAGCACGTCCAAATCGTTTGAAAATAGTCGAAAATGGTGGTTTAGTACCTTTAGTGAAAATGGCAGCATCGGAATTTTTAGAATGCCAACGTGCATCTGCACTAGCATTGTTCAATTTATCATGCTCTCCACAAAATCAAATCTCAATTACTGCAGAGAATGGCCCTGCTCCTTTGATTAAATTGGCTCGCTCACCAGATGTAGATTGTAGGCGTTATGCAACCATGACATTATGTAATTTAAGTGCTAATCCTGAAACACGTACCTCAGCAACTAGGGGTGGTGGCTTGCAAGCGTTGGTATTAGTTGCGAAAGATGCAGATATTGAATGTCGACGATATGCTACAATAGCTCTTTGTAATTTAGCAAATTCTCCTCAAACACAAGTGCAAGTAATTGTTCATGGTGGCCTTGCACCTATCATGGCAATGGCAAATTCTGATGATATTGATTGCCAAAGACAGGCTATCATGGCGATTAATAATTTAGCCGCAAATGAAGAGAATCACGCAGTGATGTTTGGTAAAGATGTTTTGAAACGCGTAATCCAATTGGCACAGTCGCAGGATCAGGACATCATGCAATACAGTGCATTTGCGCTTGCTAATTTCTCCTCAAATCCAGAAAGCCATTTACAACTTGGAAGGGATGGGGCTATACCTCCATTAATTGGCTTAGCCAACTCGGAAGATGATAATTGTCGTTGTCTTGCCATTGCAGCATTAAGACGCTTGGCAGAATATTCAGAAAATCGTTATCAAATCGTTGCAAAAGGTGTGTTGCCTGCATTGGCGATGGCGGGGCGTTCCAGGGAACTAGAAATTCAACGTGAGGTATCGGCATGTTTATGCAATTTATCGTTGAACGATCAAAATAAAGTTGCAATTGCAAAATCTGGTGCATTAAAACCATTATGTGATTTATGTAAAAGTGAAGATGTTGAAGTAGCCAGACAAGCTTGTGGTGGCGTTGCAAATATTGTTGAAAATGTTGAAACCCATGCATATGTCAGTGGTAGTGGTGGTGGATCATTCATGGTTGGATTAATGAACCATGATAACATCGATGTGCATCGTGAAGCATCAAGGGCCATTGCAAATTTATTAACAAGCTTTGGAAATCACGATGCAATTATTCGCGATGGTATCCCAGGGCTAGTTCATTTAGCTGTCAGTGCAGATTTAGAATGTCAGTACCATGGGGCATTGGCATTCCGTAAATTGGCTCCTAATTTGGATTCGCATAAACGCATCATTGATGCTGGTGGTTTGCAATCGTTGTTTACATTGATTGGTGTAAACGATTTGAAAATACAAAGGCAAGCTGCAACTGCATTAAGAGATTTAGCGGCTAATGAATTGTTTAAAATACAATTTGTTGATGAAGGTGGATTAGACGCTATGATTGAATTGTCAAAAGATGACAATGTTGGTTTGAGATGTTTAGCAGTTGCATCATTGCGGCATTTATCTTTAAGCGATGAAGTTAAACGACCTATCGTGGACGCTGGTGCATTAGGGCCATTGTTACGTAATTCTAACTCGAAAAACGAAGATTTATTGATGCAATGCGCTGGTACGCTTGCTAATTTGACTGAAAATATGGAAAATCAAGTATCATTAGTTGAAGAAGGTGCGATGGCATCCTTAATTTACTTGGGTGAACAAGAAAATGATGAAATTCAACAGGATGTTGCTCGATCGTTAGCAAATATCACTGCAAATGAAGAGAATCACGTACCTGCATTTGAACAAGGTGCGTTGAATTGTTTAGTTGCATTGACAAATAGCTCTGACGAAGTATGCCAACGATATGCTGCTATGGGTTTGAGATTTTTATCCTCCAATGCAATGGTACGTGTAGAGATTGTTCGGCAAGGGTTGTTGCAACCATTTTTACATTTGGCTCAATCACCAATTTTGGACTTCCAGCGTACGGCTGGTGCAGCATTTTCTAGTTTCTCATTGAATCAAGCAAATAAATCCAGACTTGTTAAAGAAGGTGCTTTGGCGCAGATATTAAGTTGCATGCGTTATAAAGATTTAGAAGTACAACGTGACTGCTCGTTTGCATTGGCAAATATTGCTGATAGTGTTGAGTATCAAAACGACGTTGTGCGAGAAGGTGGTTTGGAAGTATTAGCGTCAACAGCACCTTGTCCAGACGCAAGAGTACAGCGGGATGTAGCAAGATCTTACTCAACATTAAGTCATGCTGTACATATTCACTTAGCAATTATTGAAAAAGGTGGTTTAGATGCATTATTTACATTGGCCCGTTCATTGGATATTGCATGTCAACGTTATGCAACACTAGCATTGACGAATTTGGCATCTGGCGAGCATAAACGCCGCGTCGTTGAAGGTGGTGCAATTCGTCCATTATTGTTCTTGGCGCGATTCCCTGATATGGAAATTCAACGTTACGCTGCACTTGCAATTGCTGGTTTAGCAATTGGTGGCCATGGTAATAATAAAATCCGTGTCGTTGAAGAAGGCGCAGTAAGGCCTGTAGTTGATTTAGCAAGGTTCCCAGATGTTGAAATACAACGTGCGGCATCATTAGCATTGACTTCTATGGCGATGGGTGAAAATCACGTAACAAAAACGGGTATTATGGCGGAAGATGGCTTATTGCCATTATTGGCATTGGCATCTGGTACGGATACGGATTGTGTACGTAGTAGTGTCTACTGTTTAGGTGCACTGGCTGAAAACGAAGAAGTACGCGCACGTATTGTTGAACTCGGTGGACTTGTTACTGTTGTTACACATGGTAAATCAGATGATTTAGAAATCAAACGCAATTGTGCTTATTTCCTTGCATTGTTATGCGAAGCGATGGAATTCCACGATGCAATTGCACGTGAAGGTGGTATTGATGTAATCATTCAATTGGCATCATTAGAAGACATTGAATGCCAAGAATATGCTGCATTTTCCTTAGCCCATTTGGCAAGTAACCGTGATTACCAAACATATATTACAAAAGCAGGCGGCTTGAAACCTTTAGTGGCAATGATGTCTGTACACGCAGAGCCACGTCATTATGCTGGCTTAGCTTTATTGAAGTTGGCGGATAACTTTGAAAATCATATTTCTATTGCTGAAGAAGGTGGAATTCAAGCATTGTTACGCTTGGCACGTGCAAGATCCACTGATGAAGAGTTACAATACAAAGCAGCACTTACAGTTGGTCATTTAGCTTCAAATGCTGTTAGATTGTTGCCACAAGCAGGTTCAACAAGTGGTGGTGGTGGTAGTGGTGGCCCTGGTAAATTGAAGAAGAGAACAGGTGATAAGACAAAAGAATATTTAGAAAAAGCATTGGCAAAAACAAGAGATTAAAGACGACGGCGAGAGAGAATATTTTATATTTTAAAAACACATGTGTGTGTGCGTGTGTATTTAAAGGAATGCGCTCTCTAAATTTAATGTAAAAAAAAATCAAGAAAGAAAAAATTTGTTTTTAAATTTTATTACACCTTTCTTCTTTTAAAATATACGCGAGTACTCTTCTTCCTTCCGTGTATTTTTAAAAAATACGTTCGCACGAATATACACGTACTTATATTATGTATTTTCAGACAGTATTTTTTATTTAGTGGTTCCCAAAGCACAAGGACCAAGGGACTCAAGAGCAAATTTGATGTGTGTCTTGTGTCGTTGTTATTATGCGACGATAATAATGGGTGGTATGATAATGCCAACAATTACTTTGATGGCGTTTTAAAATCAGCTTTCATTTGTCGGAAACTTTCACTAAAACTCTTTTCTTCTTTTTTTGTAAAACTGCCTTCGGCTAACTGACGTTGAATTTCTTTTTCCACATTTGGAGGTTGCCATCCTTTTGGCTTGATAATTTTACCATCCTCACGTTTTAAAAACGTTCCACTAATTGGATCACGCTTAGCCATGTTGGCGGCGTGTACCATGCCAAAAATACTACTAAGATTTATACCTTTTTTACAAGCAGCGTTTTGAGAATAATAATACACATCAATTAAAGCATCTGCTTGATCAGCAATTTTTTTATATTCTTCTGAACCATCCTTTGCATAAACTTCTTGTGGCAAGTCTTTTGAATCTTTAATCATGTTGATCATCTTCTCCTTTGCTTCTTTTGGTGGCAATATTGTCGCCATGAACTCCATTGTTTCATCAAGAATCATCTTTGTGAGGAAAAGAACTTCTTCATTTGTCATAGAAGTTGGTTGATTTGGTGTTGGTTGTCCAGCGCCTGCGGTGAATTCTCTTACCGCTTCAGAATTTGTTTGGAAGCTTGTCATAGATGCCATGGTGATTGTTAGTATTATTTTTTGTTTGTTTGTTTGTTTGTTTGTTTGTTTGTCGATTATATATCTAGTTGTTTCTTATTATTATGTACTTATTGAACTTAGTAATATATATTTTTTTTTTAAATTGGTGCATTGTGCCATCATTTTGTTCTTCCCGCCTGTTTTTCTATATTGCCGTTCTCAAAAATCAT
>MDTB01029625.1_pt1 | contig 12855 bp, 12 predicted proteins | sample 811161 | NCBI WGS metagenome assembly MDTB01 (sample SAMN05326650, study PRJNA326480) | marine metagenome | isolation source: seawater | place: Mediterranean Sea | collected 2009 | reverse complement strand
CTTGCAAACGTCACTGTGCTCGTAGATATAAAGATTAATGAGATAAGAAGCCCTACTATCGCCGGCGCTCCCCGTTTTGTGTGACTTTGACTTACTGAAATATGTGACATAAATTTCCTCTCAATATTTTCATATTTTTTAGATAGGAAGCGTTAACGGAAAAGTCAACAAAGTCGCGATGATTTATCTGCCTGCATCAGAGCCACACTCAAAATTCGTTCAAAAATCTAGTCGTGTCAGCCCCTAATTAACCAAATCAAGCTTACGCCTAATATAGCGGCAATTAGTCCAGTAGAGCGCACTTTGGAGGATGGCATTTTCAGGATATTTGTCATCATTCGCTTCATTCCGTCAGGAAAGATGGCGTAGGCAAAACCCTCAATGGCCATGGCTAACGCTAATGCCGTCCAAAAATCATTCATATCTAACTAGTGTGAATGCACAAATTATTTTTCTGCAGAAGGTTTTGGAATATCATTAAAAAACTGAAATAGTTCTGAACTCGGACTTAACACCATTGTAGTTCCTTCTTTAACTGAATTACCAAGCGCATCCATTGACCGATAGAAATCAAAAAACGAAGCATCTTGACCATACGCATCATTGAGAATTTTTGTACGTAACCCATCTCCCTGACCACGCAGTATTTCGGATGATTTTGTTGCTTCTGAAATTATAATAGTTCGGGTTTTGTTTGCTTTTGCCTGAATATTTAATTTTTCCTTTTCGCCATTCGCTCGCAGTTCTGCGGCGTGTGCAACTCGGTCTGAGCGCATCCTATTATAAACAGCTTGGGCAGTTGTATCTGGTAAATCAGTTCTGCCAATACGCACATCGATTACCTCTGTTCCAAATTCAGATGCTTGGGCTTTCATTTGTTTGGTTATAAAACTCATCACTTCGGCTCGTTTCTCGGTGAGCATATCGCCCAAAAGGATTTTTCCAATGTTTTCTCTGACAGAGGAGTTTAACCGATTCCCGAACACTTGACGAAAGTTTGCGTCTGTAAGCGCTTTTTTGCGGAATTCTAGCGGGTCTACGATCTTATAACGAGCAAATGCATCAACATTTACACGTTTTTGATCTGCCAGAATTACTTCTTGAGCGGGAGGGTCTAGGTCCAGAATACGACGATCATAAAACTCAACGTTTTGAATGAAAGGTACCTTGATTTGTAAGCCAGGCTCTGCAATGACTCTGACAGGATTACCAAATTGGAGAATCAATGCCTGTTCTCTTTGATGAACCGTAAAAAGTGTTCCCAGACCAAAAATGGCTAAGACGATTACTGTTCCGATAACAATAGCTAACGATTTATTCATTTTGCCCTCTTACGTTACGTTTTTTCAACTCAGGCAATGGTAGGTATGGCACAACCCCTTGAGCCCCAGACTTGCCTTGATCGATTATAATTTTTTCAGTATCACCAAGAACGGATTGCATTTTTTCCAGATAAATCCGCCGGCGTGTTACCATTTTGTTTTCCTTGTACGCGTTGTAAACTGATAGGAATCTTTGCGCCTCACCTTCTGCTTCATTAATCATTTGCTGCTTATAGGCTTCGGCATCCTGGATCATCTTTTGTGACTCTCCTCGTGCCTTTGGAACGATATCATTACTGTAGGCAATAGCTTCATTTACCTTGCGTTCTTGGTCTTGTTTGGCTCTCTGGACATCATTGAAAGCATCAATAACCTCTTGAGGAGGATCTACTTTTTGTAATTGAATTTTCGCTATCGATACTCCAGCACCATAATCGTCCAAAATTTGTTGAAGTAGAAGTAAAGTTTGATCTTGGACTTGCTGCCGCCGAATCGTAAGCGCATCTTCTAGAGATGTTTTTCCGATAACCTCACGCATTGCACTTTCGGATGCTATTTTAATTGTTGCTTCAGGATTTCTTATGTTAAATAGGAAATCCGCTGCATTTTTGATCCGCCATTGAATCACAAAATCAATGTCTATGATATTCTGATCCCCAGTCAGCATAAGGCTCTCCTGCGACACATCACGCTGTCCTGAACCCCTCCCGAGTTCACCAGCGCTCCGGAAGCCAACATTGATAGTATTTGTTCTATCGACATTAACTTTGATTACATCGCCAATTGGAGCTGGAAGCCAAAAATTTAACCCTGGATTGGTTCTCTTCACATACTTGCCGAATAACAATTCAACGCCAACTTCACCAGGTTTAACTTGGTAAGGCACATTTACCCCAAACCAAAAAACTATTACTGCCAAACCAATTAAAAGTAAATTTCGAGCACTCCCTCCACCGCTGGGTAAAAACCGCTTTACTTTTTCCTGACTTTTTCTGATTAACTCATCTATATCAGGTGGCTGTGGCCCTCTGGGCCCTCCCCCACCTTGTCCACTTCCACCCCAAGGGCCATCACCGTCCGAATTCCATGCCATCGTCTATAATTCCTCATTTTTACATACTGGATTAATCTTAAATTTTTAACGGCCCATCATCAAGGCTTGAAACTAAAAAACAAAATTATTACTTCTTAACATGGGACTAATAGTTTATAAGCTAGCTTGGCCCCATTCGCAATGGGTGTTCTGCATCTGTGCATTAATATTGTATATTTTCTGGAGTTTGCAAGGTATGGCTGAAATTAACATTGAAAAAATTGAGAAAGTTTTGAAGACGGTAATTGATCCTGATAGTGGTAAAGACCTCATTTCAAATGGGATGATTTCAGGCTTGCAGACTCAAAATGGACACGTTGCATTTGCAATCCAAGTTGACCCGGCCAAGGGAGCTGAGATGGAGCCACTTCGAAAGCAAGCTGAGAAAGTAGTTTTTGAAATGGAAGGCGTCCTAACTGCAACGGTTGTTCTTACCGCGGAAAAAGCAGTGCAAGGAGCAACTTCACAGGCTCCAAATTCGCAACAGACTAATAATTCAGGTCAAAGTTCTCAGGCTGGAGAGCAGGCGTCAAAAAATATGTTGCCTGGAGTCCGCTCGATAATTGCGGTCGCATCCGGCAAGGGCGGTGTTGGAAAATCAACGACCGCAGTAAATATAGCGCTTGGAATTGCGGCTAGTGGAAAAAAGGTGGGTCTGCTGGATGCTGATATATATGGTCCATCTATGCCGCGAATGATGGGGATATCAGGTCAGCCGTCCTCATCTGACGGAAAGACTCTAGATCCAATGGAAAATTATGGCATCAAAGTCATGTCGATGGGTTTTTTAGTGGAGGAAGATACTCCAATGATTTGGCGAGGTCCGATGGTGCAATCAGCATTGGAGCAAATGTTGCGCGATGTGGCTTGGGGTGAGCTTGACGTGCTCGTTGTTGATATGCCTCCGGGAACTGGTGATGTTCAATTAACCATGGCGCAAAGAGTCCCATTGACCGGAGCAGTCATTGTCTCTACTCCTCAAGACATAGCGCTCTTGGATGCGCGAAAGGGATTAAATATGTTTCTGAAAGTAGATGTGCCAGTTTTTGGTATTGTTGAAAATATGAGCTATTTTTCTTGCCCAAATTGTGGGGAAAGGGCAGAAATTTTTGGTCATGGAGGTGCCCGAGAAGAGGCGGGTAGACTTGGAATTGAATTTCTTGGAGAAGTCCCTCTGCACATGGATATTAGGGCAAACTCAGATAGCGGTAATCCGATAGTAATTTCTAACCCAAACGGAGAGCATGCCAATAGCTATAAGCATATCGCAGAGAATATCTGGAAACAGATTGAAGAAAAAACGAATTCAAGCAAGCCTGCTGGGCCCCGAATAGTTATGAGCTGAGACCGTACACCAACTATTTTATTTTCCTAGTGAATAAAGCTAACTCGTAATGTAAAACATAGATGGAAGAATTAATACGGCAGTAATTTTTTCTAAATGTTTGTGAATTGTAAAGGTTGTGTCACCATTCCGGAATAATAAAACTGTCTATTTCAGATAGTGACACGACGAGTTTTTGACGACAGAATATTACTGTTTTTTTATTATTAGATGCGCTGGAAGGTGATTATTTGTAATTTGTCTCCAAACTACGCGTCAAAGATTTTATGACTTAGTTACAAATGATCAATATATTTCTTTATATCAACTGTGATAATTACGTTATCTTTTAAGTTTTTTTTAAATCAATAAAATAAGGCTTGAGTATCGGTGTCAAGAGCTGTCATCCAAAATGCAGCGATAAAGAGCGCGCACAAAGAGATAAAAGTCCATGAGTGGAGAGTTTCTGATGTATTTGATGAAAACACCGATCTTAAAATAATTGGATATAGAACCAAAGTTGTGATTATGGTAATGTAGCCATACAATGTTGGTCCCCAAATTATTGTACTCATTGACGTTTCTCCATTTCTGAGCAGTTCATTTTGTTTCTTTAAGTATTTTCTCAATCAGTTAATGAAGTAATCTTGATCCCGGCAAATAGTTACCAGGCTGTTTAACGGCATAACTTTTTGAATTTGTGATTTTTCTTCGTCTGACACTATGGCCAGCGGCCTTAAAACTAAGTGCGATATCACAGAAATATGTCTCTGCACAACGAGCAGCAGCTGGTGGTAAAAAGTCTAATTTTGTAAATTGGGGTGCCGTCATGTAGTTTTCGTTTATCCAAAAGCTCACAGCATCTATTAAAATATGCTCATCAAATGTGATCACATCACTTCCGACACAATTAATTTCTACGTCTCGTGTAGCAGAGCTAGCAATAATCGTCATTAATCGGTCAAGAGCAACATATGCATTTTCAACACCCGCCAACTTCAGACCGTGTGAAAGAAGGTTATTTGTATTTTGCTCCGTTTTAAATCCTTGGACCCAAAGTCTCACACTCCATAAAATTAACTGTTCACCGAATGGAAGTGCTGAAAGGTCTTCAAAGTAGTTTTTGTTTGTGCTGCACGCCACTGTTAACCTACTAGGTCTTTAGAATGGTTTAAATTTGGTTTAGAATTTTCAAATTCGCCTTGCAGACCATTTATAAATGAGGTTAAACCCATTGATTGAAGAACAACACATGGCTTCATAGCTGTCTCGCATAAACGTTTTACACGGCGTGCTGCGCTGTAACTTAAGCAATCGCTTGGGAAAACAACGACATCTGCTTTATTTATTGCTTGATTCAAATCATTGATTGATTGATTTTTTCCTCCATCATGATGACTTAGAAATCCATTCCATCCACTCACTATTGTTTGAAGGGGTCCAATGACTCTGAGCCGGCCACCAACATAGAGTATGCGCTTTGAGTTTAAGTCGAAGCTTTGATTCTTAGTTGTAGTGATAAGTCCTTTATCTGATCGTTCTCCATCACATAGACTGATCTTATTACTAATATCATCACGTGCTTCTTTCGAAATTTCATTTCCTTCTCTTAATGTATTAAGTTTGTCATCAGATCCGACAGACCCGACCGATATTTTTTGTAATTCTTTGACATTATTAGCGGTGCCACATAATAAATTTCTAGCTACAATAGCACTTCTTGGCTGGATTTCATTTTGTTGTTTAGAGGCGCTGTCCGTGATTATAGCCTTCTCTGATGACAATTTCTTCTGTACAATATCCAATTTCATTTTTTTTTCTTTCATTGACCAAGCAGATTTTTTCATGGACTCCATATCAGTTTTGTCTGATCTCTTTATCTTGCCCAGTTGATTTTCCTGGGCCGAAAAAAATATCAAAAACAAGTCAGAATTTATAAATCTAATTGAAGCCATGCTTTTTATGGTAATAGTGATTTTGAGGTAAAATGGGCTTACATTGATAGTTGATGTAAGCCCACTGTAAATTGGTTATTATAATCCGCGCTAAATCACTGTATGATTTCTCCATGCTGATTTATATCAAGTCCCTCTGACTCAGAGTCTGCGTCAACACGAATACCAATAGTTTTATCAACGATAAAAATTATTATTGCTGTGGCTACTCCTGACCAGACAATAGTGGCCACAATACCGTAGATCTGCGTCATTATTTGAGGAATGTTTCCCTCAAGTGCACCGGCTGTCCCTCCAATTGCTTCAACTGCAAATATTCCTGTAAGTATAGCTCCAGTTATTCCACCAAGGCCGTGTACAGCAAAGACATCGAAGCTGTCATCATAGCCAAGGCGGTGTTTTAATGACGTTGCGCCCCAGAAACAAATTAATCCAGAGAGAACCCCAATTGCTAATGCGCCCATTGGATTGACAAATCCTGCAGCTGGTGTGATCGCAACCAGACCTGCTACAGCTCCGGAGGCTATTCCTAGTATAGTTGGTTTTTTGTGCACTTTCCATTCAACAAACATCCAAGCCAAACCTGCGGCGGCGGCGGCTATTTGCGTTACAATCATTGCCATCGCAGCTCCTCCGTTTGCACCTAGTGCAGATCCAGCGTTGAAGCCAAACCAGCCAACCCATAATAAGGACGCACCTACTACAGTAAGAATAAGGTTATGTGGTGCTAGGTTTTCAACGCCATATCCTTTTCTTTTACCGAGCATAATGCATGCCACAAGTGCGGCGACGCCAGAATTAATATGGACTACGGTACCACCCGCAAAATCAAGTACGCCAGCATCAGCTAAAAAACCGCCACCCCAAACCCAGAAGGTCACAGGTGAGTAAACCACAATTGACCATATTCCTATAAAGCACAGTAAGGCAGAGAATTTCATTCGTTCTGCCAATGCACCCGTAATGAGCGCAGCCGTAATTATTGCGAAGGTCATTTGGAAAGCTACGAACAACGAATCTGGTATAGTACCATTTATTGCATCTGTTGTTAAATTCGATAAAAAGGCAAGATCTAGGTTTCCGAAATAGGAGTTGCTACCTTTTGAGAAAGCAATACTGTATCCAACAATTACCCAGATAATGGATACGGCACATGTTATTGAGAAACTATGCATGAGTACAGACAAAACATTTTTCTTTCGTGCCATACCACCATAGAAGAGTGCAACCCCAGGAATTGTCATTAGTAATACAATTGCAGTGGAAGTTAATATCCACGCTGTATCACCAGTGTCGATACTTGGGGTGTCTGCTAGAGAAGGGCTGCAAAAAAATAGAATTACTATTAATGTTGATGTGGGAATTGTTTTTAAAAAAAACGACATTTGGTTACTCCTTTGATAAGTTAGAGCGCTTCATTACTAGAATCGCCGGTACGGATTCTCACGGCTTGGTCAAGATCAAAAACAAATATTTTGCCATCACCAATTTTACCTGTTCTTGCACTTTCGCTGATTGCCTCGATCACAGTTTTTTCTTGATCATCTGCGACTGCTACTTCAATTTTGATTTTTGGGATAAAACTAATATCGTATTCAGCTCCACGATAAATTTCGGTATGCCCTTTTTGGCGCCCAAACCCGGAAACCTCGCTGGTAGTTAATCCAAGAATACCTGCATCAACAAGAGCTGAGCGCACTGCTTCTAATCTCGAAGGTTTTACAACTGCTATGATATACTTCATATATCAATATCCTTTCTTAGTTGTGGATATAAAATCTCTATAGTTACAAGAACTATGCCAAAACTAAGAATTTAATAATTTCAATATGTTAGATAGGGTTTTATTTTAAAAATTCTCAAATATGCACAAAATATGTGCATTTTTTAATTAAGAAACATAAATGCTCAAAAATTAAGCAAAAATGCATTTTTTTATTAGAATTGTTTATTGTGTTTCAGTGTTACCTAATATGTGAGTCAATATGAAAATTCTCGGCTGATCCTTTTTCAGCATTGCTTTGGGATTACTTTTATTTGTTATCCTGTGAATTATTAATTAAAATTGAAATGTGCAAATCAACCTTCAATCTCTGTTCCATAACGTCTATGTATTTAAGATCAAAAAGAGAGGATTAAATGAAAACCCGAATCACGGAACTCTTTGGCATTGAACATCCAATTATTCAGGGTGGGATGCATTATGTAGGGTTTGCTCAATTGGCGGCTGCCGTTTCAAATGCAGGTGGCCTTGGAACAATTACGGGTTTAACGCAAAGCACTGCTGATGATCTGTCTAATGAAATAGCTAAATGTAAAGATATGACGGACAAACCTTTTGCGGTAAATATAACATTTTTACCAACAGTAAATGTGCACGATTATGGCAGTTATATAGATGCTGTTATAAAGGGCGGTGTTAGAATAGTCGAAACAGCAGGACACAATCCAGCAGATATTGTGCCTCAATTGCAAGATGCTGGTATCAAAATAATTCATAAGTGCACATCCGTGCGTCATGCTATTAAAGCCCAAAATATTGGCTGTGATGCAGTATCAGTTGATGGTTTTGAATGTGGCGGTCATCCGGGTGAAGATGATATTCCTAATATGATCTTATTGCCAAGGGCGGCTGATGAACTCGAGATCCCATTTGTCTCATCGGGCGGTCAGGCGGATGCTCGTTCGCTCGTAGCATCACTAGCACTCGGTGCCGATGGAATAAATATGGGGACTCGTTTTATTTGTACACAGGAAGCTCCAATTCATCAAAATGTTAAAGATGCGATTGTTGCAGCTTCAGAGCTCGATACTCGGCTTATCATGCGTCCGCTTCGCAACACCGAGAGAGTACTTAATAATGAAGCAGTTGAAAAAGTATTAGCCACCGAAAAAGAGAAAGGAAGGTGTATCTCATTTGATGATATTTTTAGCAAAGTTGTGGGCGTTTATCCGAGAGTAATGATTGAAGGTGAGGTGAATATTGGAGCTTGGTCTTGTGGAATGGTAGCTGGCCTTATTGACGATATCCCAACCTGCAAAGAGCTTATTGATCGTATAATGTTTGAAGCTAAAATAATTATTAATGAGAAGTTAGAAAAAATGCTTTAAAGCTCTATTTGACTAAACGCAATAGCTAGTTTTTTATGTAGATTTGGCGCGAGACGCACAGGTGTCTCTCTTTATATCTTCACTAAAGGATCATGAGCTAAGAAGCCACCTGATTGGCGTGCCCAGAGTTGAGCATAAAGGCCATTTTTTTGAAGTAATTGTGTGTGATCACCTTCTTCAATAATACGCCCATTATCCATTACAATAAGCCGATCCATGGCTTTAATTGTCGAAAGTCGATGAGCAATTGCAATCACCGTTTTTCCCTCCATTAAATTATAAAGACTGTCTTGAATTGCTGACTCGACCTCAGAGTCTAGTGAACTAGTTGCTTCATCAAGAATCAGAATAGGTGCATCCTTTAAAAGCACTCTGGCAATAGCGATACGTTGGCGTTGTCCCCCGGACAACTTTACGCCTCGTTCTCCCACGTGAGCATTGTAACCTGTGCGCCCGGCACTATCCTCAAGTCCTTGTATAAATGCGTGTGCATGTGCTTTTTTTGCCACAGCTATCACATCGTCCTGCGTTGCCGCAGGTTTTCCATAACGGATATTCTCCATTACTGATCTGTGCAGTAGAGAAGTGTCTTGAGTCACCATACCGATATTGGCGCGCAAGCTTTTCTGCGTAATCTTTCCAATATCTTGACCGTCGATCAGAATGCGGCCATCGTCTAAATTATAGAAACGCAACAACAGACTGACTAAAGTAGATTTTCCAGCACCTGATCGGCCTATTAGTCCAATTTTTTCTGTTGGCTTTATCGAAAGAGAAAGGTTGTCAATAATTCGAGCATCTTTGATGTCAAATTTAATCCCATAGTTGAATTGTAAATTTTCGTAGCGGATTTCACCATGGTTTACAATTAACTGTTTAGCATGCTGTTCATCAATAACTGTTCGGTCACGAGCAATAGTATCTATTCCATCCTTGACCACTCCAATATCCTCAAATACCCTCGCTACTTCCCACATTACCCACTGTGACATTCCTTGTAGGCGAAGGACTAGGCCTAAGCTGAAGGCGATTACTCCTATGGAAACAGCATCCAATTGCCATAGCCAAATTGATAATCCAGCAGTCGAAAAAATTAAGGTGCCGTTAAGAACTGCTAAGGTGGTAATTAATGCAGTTGACATCCGCATTTGGCGATAAACGTTATTAAGAAAGTTATCCATTCCTTCCCTAGCGTAGCGGTCTTCATAATCAGTATCAGCAAACATTTTAACTGTTGATATATTGGAGTAGCTATCAACAACTCGACCTGTAACAAGTGATCGTGCATCTGCTTGTTCCATTGAAATATCTCGTAATCGCGGAACAAAATATTTTAAGGCAAATAGATAACCTACCAGCCAACATATCATTGGTATCATGAGCCGCAAATCATTTAGAGCAAATAGCAAGACTGCAGCGCTAAAATATACGGATACATATAGAAACACCTCTGTAAATCGCATTACTAAATCACGGACGGAGAGCGCAGTTTGCATCATTTTAGTAGCAACTCGGCCTGCAAAATCGTTCTCAAAAAAAGAAATGCTTTGTCTTAAAAGGTAGCGGTGAGCTTGCCAGCGTGTTCGCATGGCAAAGTTCCCATATAACCCTTGATGGCGGATGCATTCATAGAAAAACTTCAATACCGGGATTGCTATGAGAATCAGTATCCCCATCAGGGCCAGCCAATGAGCATTATTGGATATAAAGTTATCTCGTTCTGAAGTTTCTAATAAGTCGACTAAGTCACCAACAAATGAGAATAAATAAACTTCAATAAGCGCAATTGCAGTGCCAAAAATGCAGCCAGAAAGAATTAATGGCCAAAAAGGATAGGTGTAGTGTATGACAAATTTAAAAAGAGAAGTTGGCGGTTTATCAGGCAAAAACGAGGGAAAGGGATCGCTTCGCGACTCTAACCATTGGAAGAATCTTTTAATCATCACTCATTTCCATGTGGATCTTATAAAGATTGGTTTTCTCTCATACAAGCACCACAACTAACTTTTAATTTTTGATGACTCCTACATTAGTTTTTTAAGCTGAGTCACAACCATTTTTTTGGCGATAGATCGTGTTTTTCCACCCTAATTGTTGGAATTTTCAGGTAATGTAAATTCGTCATTGAGATTCTGGAATCAACAAGGTAAAAAATTATTCTTAATGCAAACGGTCGTCTTTAAATTACTATGTTTACGGTGGTCATAGACTCGTTATTTAATAATTTCTACCCTATATCTATCGTTAATCACCTTTGGTGATGATTTCGCGAAAGACATGATTGCAGATTTTAATTTTTCATATTTATCAGGTGGCGACACTGGAATGAAAAGAGTATTTGGTGATACTCGACAACGAATGATTGGCAAACAATTATGAAGGTCAATTAATGAGTGCATCTTTTCTCTGACTTCTTTTGCCTTATTAAACGGATTGCATTGTCTCGCAAATTGGATTGATATTACAGCAATATCATTTGCGTAATAATCTGCAATATGGGAATAATCTGCGTATTTGGCAACTTGTCTGCCCGTTGCACTTGGAACCTCTAATCCATTATCGGGATCGAGAAAAACAAAATCGCAGTTATGGCCTTTGAATTTTTGCACCGCTTCTTCATGCCAGACATTTCGAGATGAATGTAAAGTAGGAACTTTAGGGTCATAGTAGATGATATGATTGCCTAAAATATCAAGGTCATAATAATTTTTTAATTTTCTATTGGCCTTTGATTTGAATGTTTTTAGTTTTTTTGACAATTGTTCGTCCCATTTTGACCATTGGTTTGCGTTTGGACCTGTCAAATGAAAGCGTTTCTCGCCATCGTTTGTTTTTATTTTGTCGACTTCTTTCGGGTCGGTTAAATACCAATTTAGACCAAGTCTGAAATCCGTTGTCCTTTTAAGATGTAACAAAAATTTGTATTTTAAAAAATCATGAACATCACCCAGGTATCTCTCTTGCAATGTGCCTCTCCAAGAATAGTGGTGCTGTCCCAATTACTTTTTGAATAATATTCGCGACCAAAGCAATGGATTGTTAAACTGTTTAAAAGCACGCTGTTATATTATGGCTATAAGTTTGTTTGCCCTTACTATACCGACATAGTTAATCGAATATCTTAATTGATTTGCGACGATATAACAATTAGTAAAAAAATTTGATATGGTAAGAAAAAAACTAGGATTCTACTATTTATACTAATTAGAAAGTGACTAATAAAGTGAGAAATACAAATATTTAGTCGAGATATTTATAACCTAAAGCTGGCTAACCTATTTTTTTTTGCTTAGTTTTGCTTTTGCCTAATAATGACCGATTGTATTTTTTTGTGAGTAGTAATGACATTAATAATGGCAAGTCAAAAGAAGTATTTTATACAAGGAATAACGTCTTGCTATGTTGATAATGGTAATGGTTTGCAAATGCATGTGCTCGATAGTGGAGCGAGGCACAATAATCGAGAAACTATACTATTGCTTCATGGTTTTCCAGAAATTGCTTATTCATGGCGCAAGGTTATGCCACAGTTGGCAGAGGCGGGTTACCGTGTGATTGCACCAGACCTTAGAGGTTTTGGTTTAACTGCTGGTTGGGATGCTAAATATGATTGCGACCTCAGTCTTTTTAGACCTTTAAACGTAATTCGTGATATTCTTGGATTATTAATAGGCCTTAATATAGGGCGCGTTAAAATGCTAGTTGGGCATGATTATGGAGCTACTGTGGCGGCTTATTGTTCTTTAATAAGACCAGATATATTCCAGTCTCTGACTTTAATGAGTGCGCCATTTAGTGGACCTCCCTCGCTTGATCAAGAGAGACCAGATGTTGATATTATGTCTGACCTCCGCCAACTTGCGCGACCCAGAAAACACTATCAACAGTATTTCTCAACTCGTAATGCAAATAAAGATATGTTAAATTGCCCAGAGGGGGTCCATAATTTTTTGCGTGCCTACTTCCATTATAAAAGCGCTGATTGGACTAAAAACACACCATTTAGATTGGGATCTTGGTCTGCAGATGAGCTAGAAAAAATGCCAACTT
>MDTB01055460.1_pt1 | contig 12856 bp, 9 predicted proteins | sample 811161 | NCBI WGS metagenome assembly MDTB01 (sample SAMN05326650, study PRJNA326480) | marine metagenome | isolation source: seawater | place: Mediterranean Sea | collected 2009 | reverse complement strand
GATAATAAATCTCTTAATGAAAAAATTTCTAATATCCAACAGCAGAATAATAATTTAGCTGATGATAAAAAATCTCTAACTGAGGAAATTTCCAATGTTCAGCAGCAGAATAATACTCTAGCTGATGATAAAAACTCTCTAACTGAAAAAATTTCTAATGTCCAACAGCAGAACAATACTTTAGCTGATGATAATAAATCTCTTAATGAAAAAATTTCTAATATCCAACAGCAGAATAATACTTTAGCTCATGATAATAAATCTCTAACCAAGGAAATTTCTAATATTCAGCAGCAGAATAATACATTGGCTTTATCTAATACAAATCAAAAAAATATTATTAATAATGTTTCAAAGAAATTTGATGATCAAACATTGGATAACGAAAAATTAAAAATTCACATACTTGATATCGAAGAGAAGATGGAGTCACTCTTAATATCAAATAAAAAACTTAGGGAGTTAAGTAATATTCAACAAAAACAGCTTGCGAGAACAAAAGAATTATTCTTTAAATTAAATAAAGTCAGAGAATTCAAATCTTTATTTTTAACAGTTTCAGAAGTGGAAATTTTAAATAAAAAATAAAATTATAATTTATTAAAAATTTTCTTATAGAAGAATTTAGAGAAGGGAAATCTAAAAACTGGTTTTGCTTTTATGGCTAAAAGATTATCAACATTACTTTCTATTTCTTTGAGGATATTATCGAAATTATTGGCTTCTAAAATCATTTCATTCAAATTACTATTATTATCTAAGAAAAAGTTTTCATCATTTTGATTATTTTTTAATAAATCATTTTGAGGAGAAATGTTTATAGATTTAAGTATTATTGTCTCACCTTGTGAAATCAATTTTTTTCCTTCTTTATCAAAAGTAAACCAAATTTCTTTTTCAAAGTATGATTCATCAAGATCAGATATAAACAATTCGAATCCGCAGTATGATGAAGGAAATAAACCAAATAAATCTTCCCTGAATTTATCACACTTAATTTCTAGGGGAGTTTTATCATTAGTTTGCATCCAGATAATATTATATTTCTTATTACTATATGCCCAACCTGTAATAGAATTTATAGTCTCATAATCATCTATACTACCCTGAAAAATTTGCTGATTAAAATTATATGGATTTAGAAATTTTATATTTCTATGTTTTTTTAAGAATTTCAGTTTTACATAATATTTTTTATTGGAATCAGAGACCTCAAAAATTAATTTATTAATATCAACCTTTTCATTTAGATTAGAAATTGATAATCTGAATCCAGTTGATATATTTATATCTAATTCCTCACGGACATCATATCTTTCTTCTGTAATAGAAGTCTCAGCAAGTACTCTATTTTGATAAATTAATCTTATAGCGTTAATTTCTTTCCCAGATATATAAACCCATCCAATTAGCTCTGAACCAGTAAAAAATTCTAGCCAACCTTTGTGAGGAGTATAATTTCTAATATTTAAATTATTTTTTAACTTCTCAAAGTATTTGAATTTCCGATAGCTCATAAAATCTAAAAATTAAATATTTACCTTAATCTTAAATTTTTGTTTATATTAGCAGATAAACCCCCTTTTTCATTGATAAGAGACAAATTTGGATTAAAGTAAGGATCACTCCTAATAATATTTCTCCATCTTTTTTTTAGATAGAAAGCTTCAAGTTTCCATTGAATATAGCTTCTTCCTATAGGTCTTCCTCTACTTTTTGATTCAAAGTGAAAAGCAAGTACTTGAGGTAAAATAATATTTCTCAGACCTAATTCTCTACACCTTAAGCATAAATCTACATCGTTATAATTAACTTTTAAATTTTTTGAATCAAGCCCATTCAAAACCATCCAATTTTCTCTACTAATTGCTAAACAAGCCCCCGTTACAGCACTGTACTCTCTTTGAGAGTTTATTTTATGCATCAATTTATTATTGTTTTCCAAATATTTGTAAATATGACCCGCAACACCACCCATACCTAATATTATTCCAGAATGTTGTATTGTTTTATCATGAAATAACAGTTTACTTCCAACGCATCCAATATCATTTCTTAAAGCATTTGAAGCTAATTCTTTACCCCAATAAGGACTTGCAAATACCACATCATTATTTAACAAAAGTATTACATCTCCACTAGTTTGCTGAAAGCCAATATTATTTAATTTTGAAAAATTAAATTCACCACTTACTTTAATTACTTTTCTTTTATAAAAAATATTTTTGTTTTGTATAAAATCATTTAAAAACGATATAGTTTTTCTACATTTACTATCATTATCTATAATGATCACTTCAATATCTATACCAGGCTTGCATATCTCAAAAGAATTCAAACATTGTTTTAAAAGTTCTACTTTATCTCGAATTGGAATTAAGATACTTAATTTAGAACTATTTTTTAACTCCCAATTATACTTTATGTTAGACAAATCATTATTTATTTCAAATCCATTGCAATGAAGAAACTTTTTATTTGTTTTAAGTTGTTCATTAAAAATTGAATATCTTAATTCACTATTTTTATTATTTAGATTTTTACTTTTGCTCAATTTTTTATGTGCCAATATCATTGGTAAATGATATATTTTATTTTGACTATTAGAGTCTGACTCAATAATTTTAATAATTTCTAGTAGAACAGATAAAAATTCATTTTTAAACCTGTTTTTCTTATTTTTATCAAATGCAGTATTCCAAATATTTGATTTTATTATCCAAGTTCCAGAAAAATTCGGCCATGTGAAGAATAATTCTTTATCCCAAGAACTTTTAAAATCAGGATTAATTCTTTCTCCTTTAATATTAATTTGATCCTCATCAGTATAAATAATATTTACGTTATCGTTTGTACTTAAAAAGAAATTCAAAATATCTTTTGCGTAATCCTTAAATCTAAAATCTAAATCATAAAACATTAACCATTTATCATTAGGAAACTTTTTTACATTTGAAAAAGGGATTATTAAAAAATTATCTAAGGAAAATTTATTCTTATTTTTTTTTCTTAAATTTTGAAAGACTTTTTTTTCTACTTCAGTAATCCATTTTTGATATCTTACAAAAGATTTTTTTTGAAGATTCATAAAATGAATTTTATTATATATTTTCCAATATTCTTTTAAGGTTCCAAATCTATTTGTGCTTAAAATATTTCTATATACTCTAATATAAGTGTGAATTCTTAAATATACAAGAATAGTAGGTATTTTTATTAACCAAATATTTTTTAATTTAATATTGTGCTCGACATTATCAATAGAAACGTTTAAAAAATCATTTTTCGAAATTCTTATTATTCTCCATCTATTCCTATTTGGATAAAAATCTCTTTTTTGTATAAATTTTCTTTTTTTAGTAAAAACTTTAATAGAACAATTTCTATTTAGACTATTTTGATTTAAACCAATAAAATACCAACCAGATTTTAACTTTCTATCGCTTATTAAATTTATTATCGTTGAATTATTATTTTTTAAATTATCATCTCTTGATATTTTTAAAAATTTATCTTTGCCAATAATAACTTTACTTTTAATTCTCCATATACGGATACTATAAATTGAAAAAAGCTCTAATATTTTTAAAATATTTAAATTATTTTTCATATAGAAAACTTATAAAAATCATTTAATTTCTTCTTCCAAAAGCAAGATTATTTAAAAAATTATATAAACCTGCTATTAATAATAAAATTGCCAAAGAACTAAAAAATCCTTTAGAACGCCAATTTGAGGAAGGCTCTTCCGGCATAAAAGGTTCTGAAATAATTGCTATAAATCTTTGCTGCTGTAATGAATTAATTCTAGTTTTTTCATAAGTTGTAATAGCTGCTTTATACAAATCTAGTGCAAACTTGAGCTTATTCTCTAATTCAGATACCTTTAATATTTTTAAATTCAGATTATCACCCCTTGGGTTTACTAAATTTATTCGTTCTTCTTTAATTTGTGCAGACAACTCTAGTATTTGATTTGAAATGTCTAATATTTCTGGTACATCTAAACTTACAAATCTCCTTTTAAGCATTGCTAAATCTACCTTAAGTTTGACTAATTCACTTTCTAAAGCTGATAGATATGAACTTTTAGTTTGACTTTCAATTTTAGGATCTAGTATTATGTTTAGTCTTTGAAAATCCAAAAGTTCTTTACTGGCTGCTTCGACATTCTTAGCACTTTCCTGAACTTGATCACTAACGAAGTTTAATTGTCTTTTAAAAACATCTTGATTTAAAGCATTCGAAAAATTTTCTGAATTAATCACCAAAAAAGAATTTAATTCATATGCCGTTTTAGGATCATATCCAATTACATTTATTTGTAGGATATTAGAAGATTCTTTATATTGAATTTTTACAACTTTTCTAAAAAATTGAAAAATTTCATTTTTATTAGCACCTTTAGATAATCCAGAAATTAAATCCGGTAATTCTCTTCGATAATTTTTCAGAAAACCTAATTTTTTTTCTGCTTCATCTAACATTTGAGGAGATTTTAAATATGATTGCAAAAATTTCGCATCTTCTCTAGAAGAAAAATTTCCTGAACCTAAAATATTTGCAAAATTGAGATCTGTTTGAAAATTATCTCTGGCTTTTCTTATCACCAATTCAGAACTTATTAAATATCTATCCCTAGCAATTACATAAAAGTACAAAAAAGAGAGGAAAACAGGTATTATTATTAATAAATATTTTCTTAATTTAGATTTATTTAAGAAAAATTTATACATTCTCATTTATATTTTCTTATCACTTTCAAAAGATTGCTTATGTATTTTGACTGCTTCATCAATATCACTGTACAACTTTATGGAATTATCTTTGATTAATAATGCTTTATCGCAATATTTTGATAATGCATTGAGATTATGATCAACCATTATAAAGTTAGAATTTTTTAATTTCTGTTCCATCAATATAGCACTTCTTTCTCTGAAGGATACATCTCCAGCACTAGTAATTTCATCAATCAAATAAAATTCAAAATCAAATGCCATCGAGAGTGCAAATGCTACCCTAGCTTTCATTCCGGCAGAATAAAATTTAAATGGCCTATCAAAAAAATCACCAATATCGGCAAATTCCTCAATGAATGAAATCTTTTTATTCATTTCTCTTTCATTCTTGCCTAAAAATAATCTACAAGTAAATATGATATTTTGCCTCGCAGAAATTTGAGGATGAAATCCATCCCTACTTCCAATAGGCCAACTAATAGACCTATTAGTTATTATTTCGCCAGAGTCTGGTAAATCTATACCTGACAAAAGCCTTAATAAAGTACTTTTACCGGCTCCATTACGTCCAATTAAAGCTATTGATTGTTTACCTTTTATTTGAAAACTTACATCTTTAAAAATACAAATTTTTTCTCGATTATGATAATAATATTTACTTAAATTTTTAACTTCAATCATTTTTTAATTAAATTACTTTCAGCATATCCGTAAATAACAATTGAAAACAGTAAAAAGGTAGTTACTGAAATAACTAAATATCTCAATGATATATATGGATCTAAAATATAGTTTATATCCAAAGATTTTCGTGAAAGTTCAATTGACTGCAATATTGGATTCCAGCTTAAGTATGGCTTTATAAATGATGGTAGTGATGAAAGAGGAAAAAAGGTTCCTGAAATAAAAAATAATACTCTTGAAATCCAAGTCAAGAAATTCTTAAAAAATGGAACTAAGTAACAAAAATATCTTAAAAATAAACTAACTGAGAAGTTAAATATTACTAATAAAAAAAAAGCAAATATTAGTAAGCCAATATTAGAAATTATTATTTGACCTCTTATAAAGAAAACGAAAAGTATCGTTATTAAATATAAAATTACAATCAAAACTCCTTCAAAAAATGCGCACGAAATAAATAAGTCAATTGGTTTTATTTGTCTGAAATTAAATAAAGAACTAAAAGACAGATAACTGATATTAGGAACGATTGCTATCATCCTAAAATTATAGACATAAAGGATTCCGGTTGATAGAAACAAAATATTGTCTAGGTTAGCTATTTGATTACCTTGGGATATTAATATCCTTATTAATATAAATATTAATAAGGTACCAAATGGTTCTATAAATAATCCTAAAAAACCAAAATTATTCCTAACAACTCTTAAAACAAATAATTGATAGTTGATTGACTGTATAACATTTATTTGAATTTTTATATTTTTAAATAATTGCCAATTAAATTTATTAAAAATTAAATTACTAATTACATAATCAGTTAAATTTTTATTTAAAAAAAAAGAATTATATGTGGGTAATTTAACTTTAAGATTATGCCAATTTATCATTAACCAAAGTCTATAGTAGTTATTCTTTGGACTATCCCATTTCGTTTTATGATGAGGGTTAATTTCCCAGATTATATATATTATTAAAGGGATAGTATTACGTTTATATGATTCATATGGTTCTGACAACCATTTCAAAATTTCATTAGTTTTAAAATCACCCTTAAGTAATCCTTGATAAATAAATTGTCCCTCTTTAAATATCCAACGGACTAGTTGAGTTATTTGTTCATCTTTATGGAAACCCAATCTTAATAAGTCTTTCCTATCTGCTAGTATTATCTTTAATTTTTTAGGAATTTTACTTTTATCTAATTCATCTAAAAGAGTTTGTGACATATCTTCTAAACCTAATAATTTTAATAATTTAATATTAGATTATTTAATATATACTAAAACCAAATTAATATTATTTATTTAATTAAAAATTTTTTTTAATAAAATTGAATATTTTATTGAAAATTTTGCTGCTAAATCAAAATATTTTATTAATATAAAGACTTTTTGAACTATTTAATATTATCGCTTAAAAAGCAAACAAATTATTCAACAGCCTGTTTAATAGTATAGTTTTAAATAGAAGTAAATATTTTAATTTTTAAAATTTAATTATGAAATGCATAATTCATGTTGGGCCTCATCAAACTGGTACTTCTTCGATACAAAATTTTTTTAATAATCAAAAATATCAACTAGCTAAGCACAAAATTTTATATCCGCAAACAGGATTATATTCAAAACAACATTCATTAATTCCTGGTTGTTTTATAAAAAACCACTTTCATCTTCCAAAAGATAGAATTAAGAATATTGATTATTATATAGATAAAATTAAGGAGGAAATTAAACAATCAAATTTTGAAATTTGTTTAATTAGCAGTGAAGTATTTACAGAGCTTTTAGCAAAAGATTCGAAAAAATTAAACTTAATTTTTGAGAAATTTGATCAAACTTTCGCCAGTCTGGAAATTCTCATGACCGAAAGGAATGCAGAAAGTAAAGCATTAAGTGCATTAAAAGCACATATAAGATTATCTAATAAAAGAGAGAACTTCCGAATTGAAATCTTTGAAGCTGCAAAATTATTCAAAAAAAAAGTAAATTCCTCCAAAAATTTTAAAAAATATTGGTGTCAATTTAATAGAAAATTAAATATTATTAATTATGAAGAAACAAATTTGATTGAAAAATATATTGATTTTATCGGAACTAGATTAAGTAAATCAAATGCTGAAATTTTTAAAAAAAAATTTGTAAATAATCCCGAAATAATTAAAAACTATATTATAAATAAGGACAATTTATCACAATATTTCTATCTTATTTTAATTTTAATAGGATTAGAAATCTATAAAAAAGATAAGGATTTAGAAGATAAACTTACACTTGAAAAAATTATTTTTTATTGTAATGATCTTAGTTCAAAAGAGACAAAAGTTCTCTCTAAAATAAATTCATTGGATATTTTAAATTTTCTTATTCTTTATGAAGAAAATTCTTCTAAAAATAATATTAGCAATTTCATTTCATTAACTGAATTAGTAAATATATTTAATTTCAAGTACGAAGTTGCTTTTTTATTAAATAAAGCAAAAAATGAAATTATTGAGAGTCTAATATTTTCCTAATAAAGATTTCTTAATCAAATATATTAAGAATAGAAGCTCCTCTTAAAATTGGATCAGTAATTTCATTGAAATTCTTTTTGGTCTTTGCCCAATTACTTGAATTTACAACAATAACATCTCTATCTTTTAGCAAATATTTGGTTTTATTGTTTTCAATTAAATCCTTATATTTAAATTTCTTTTCAAATAATGTGCCATCATCATTTAATCTTAATAATCTAATATCTTTTAAATTAGCATCTCTAGTTAACCCACCTCCAGCTAAAATACCTGCTAGAGGTATAGAGTTTGCTTTTATCTTTTGAGATCCAGGTCTTCTAAATTCTCCTACTAAATTTATTATTATTGTAGAAGGAGATAAATTTGATTTTGAAATAAAATCTCGCCTATCTTCACTAATAGAATTGGCCTTACCAACAAAAATATTATCTCCATCAAATACATAATAATTTTCTATATTTTTCCCTTCCTCAAAAAATTCCCATAAATTAATATCAATATTTTGTGACTTTCCAGAATTTGATTTATTTCTCTTAAGGATTATCTTTGTAAGATCAGCATCATTAGAAATTCCTCCAGCTTTTTGAATAGCATCAATTACAGTAGGCCAGCCCTCTGAATTTATAGTAAATGAATTAGTTTTGGTGTCACTAGAAATTACATTTTGCCTAAGCATACCCAAAGTATAAGATCCTGGTTGATTAACTTGTCCCGATATTGTTGTTCTTACTGGTTTAAAAGAAACTAGATCAATAAAAAGGATAGGATTTTTTAAAATCTTCTTATAATCAACCAATAATTTTTGTTCCATCTCATTTAAAGTTAAATCTGCTACCCTTATCTTCCCAATTCTCGGTAAGTTTATTGTCCCATCAGGTAAGATCTTAGTCTCAGCATTAAAATCATCCATTTTATAAACATTAATTTTTATTTTATCTCCTGGGCCAAAAACATATTCAGGGAATTTCAAATCATTTGATATTTTTTCTGCTTTTAACGAGGATAAATTTAAACCTAAAAAAATGCTTAATAAGAGAAAATAAAAGAATCTCAAAATAAAATATTTATATTTATTAAATTATAAATTTCTATATTTAATTAATCAAATTATATACATATATGTATATTTCTTAAAAAACAATATGAATTAATTTTAAAAAATTTTTTAGTTTGTTTTAACCCTATCAAAATTAATCTTAAATAATTAACCCAAAAAACTAATTAGATCATATGTCAAATAGATTATTAAAGAAGAATATATTTTTTAAAGAATTTTTTGAGTGTTAAATTTTTACTTAAGATATTTAATTAAGAGTCCCATCACCAACTCTCCATAGATTTAATCCTGATTCTAAAACCTCTTGCTCATTAACTATTAATCTTGTATCAAAAACCCAAGCAGGGGATCGTAATTTATTTGATATTACCTTCCAATCCAACTTTGAGTAAATAACCCACTCAGTTAAAATAACAATTGCATCAACATCATTAAAAAAATCTTCTGTCAGAGAATATTTATTCCATTTTTTGTCACTATACAATTTATTAAATTCTGGGTTTTTAATGCATTCATCTTCCGGTGGAATACTTAAATCATTAGAAATTTGTTTTTTTGAAACTTTAGGATCGTGGATTTTTAAATTAGCACCCTCTTCAAGCAAACTTTTACAAATTTGAATAGCTGGTGACTCTCTCGTATCATTTGTATTTGCTTTAAAAGCAAATCCTAAAATAGCAATTTTTTTACCAGTCAAGGTACCAAATAATTTTTGTAAAATTATTCGGGACATCCTATTCTGATTCCAAGAATTTAATAGAACAACACTTTCCCAAAAATCACCAACTTCAGGAAGTCCAAAATAATTTGCTAAGTAAACAAGATTTAAGATGTCTTTTTTAAAGCAACTTCCTCCGAAACCTGGGCCACAATTAATAAATTTAGCCCCTATTCGACTATCTTTGCCAATAGCTCTTGATACTTCCCTTATATCAGCACCAGTTGCTTCACATAAAGCTCCTATTGAATTAATAGAACTCACCCTTTGCGCGAGAAATGCATTAGCAGTTAGTTTGGATAACTCACTACTCCATAAATTAGTATGAATTATCTTTTCTTCAGGGATCCAATTTTTATAAATAGAATGTAATTCGTTTATTGCATCTTGATTTTCACCCCCAATTAAAACTCTATCAGGATTTAAAAGATCATTAATAGCAGTACCCTCTGCTAAGAACTCAGGATTAGAGAGGATATCAAATGTAGAGTTTTTGTTTTCTAAAGGTTTAGAAGAATCAAGAATTTCTTTTATTACTTCTCCAGTCCTAACTGGTAAAGTGCTTTTTTCAACTACAATTGTATGTAGAGTTGCATACTTTGAGATTTGTCTTGCACAAGATTCCACCCACTTTAAATCGCTAGCCTTACCTGCTCCTATTCCTTTAGTTTTTGTTGGTGTATTAACAGATATAAAAATCATATCTGCTTCGGCAATGCACTTTTTAACTTCACATGAAAAAAAGAGATTATTACCTCTACACCTTTCAACTATTTCATCTAAGCCAGGTTCATATATAGGTAGTTTGTCTAAATCATCTGAGTTCCATGCTTCAATTCTCTCTTCATTAACATCGACAACATTAAAGACTATGTCTTTGCACTTGTCTGAGAAGACTGACATAGTTGGTCCTCCTACATATCCAGCACCAATACAACAAACATTTTTAATCACTTCGTTTAAATTTAATTGTTTAATAAATTTATTACAATAAAAAGACAATTTATTGTTTTATGTATATTTAATATTAATTTTTAATAGTAAACAATAAAGTTTCTCCAAAAATTGAAAATTTATTTTTATAAATTTGGTCCTGATACTCTTAACTTCATATTAAACGGTTAAACCATAACCCATTAAATCATTTTTTATATACCATCTAGCGAATTCCTTTCTTTTGAATAGCTTAGAAAGGTTCATAATTACTTTCTAATAAAATAGTCTTAAGATCAATATAAATATCAGAGTATTTATAGCATTCACAAAAAAGCTCTCATATCGATCAAAACTTTAATACTTAATTATTTCTTCCGTAAAGGTCTTCAAACCTTACAATATCGTCTTCTCCAACATAAGATCCACTTTGGACCTCAATAATTTCTAGAGGAATTTTACCAGGATTAACTAGTCTATGCTTAGAGCCTATTGGAATATAAGTACCTTCATTTTCGCTCAAAATTGTAATCTTATTATTAATCTCAACCTCAGCTGTACCTTTGACAACAACCCAATGCTCAGATCTATGATGATGCATTTGAAGTGATAATTTTGCTCCGGGTTTTACATGGATAATTTTAACCTGAAATCTAGAATCCTCTGATATTGATAAATAAAAACCCCAAGGTCGATAAACTCTCTTGTGCGAAACTGCTTCTTTTAAATCTCTAACTTGCAAATCTTTAACTATTTTTTTTATACTTTCAGATTCATTTTTATCAGCTACTAAAGTCACATCATCTGTATCTATGATTACTAAATTTTTTACACCAAGACATACTAGAAGCCTATTTTCACTAGTTAAATAACAATTTTGGTTTTTTTCACTTATTACTCTACCCTTTCTAAAATTACCATCCTTATCTTTTTCTGAATTCTCCCAAAGTGATTTCCAACTTCCAATATCACTCCACTCTGCCTCCAAGGGTATAACAATACCTTTTTTAGTATTCTCCATGACGGCATTATCTATAGAAATATTTGGACAATCTTTAAAATATTCTTCATTTAATCGAAGGAAATCGAGATCTTTTTTACTTTTAAAAAAAGTTTTTTCGCAAACTTTAAACATATCTGGACACATATCCTTTATTTCATTAATGATATTTTTTGCTTTAAACATAAATATCCCACTATTCCATGTAAAGGATGGATCTTTAATAAGTTCTTTTGCCTTATTTAAATTTGGTTTTTCTATAAACTCAGAAATCTTGATCCCCTCAATATTTTTCATATTAAATGGCTTCTCAGATTTTATATATCCATAACCTGTTTCAGGAGATGTTGGAATCACTCCAAAAGTGACCAATTTATTATCAGTGGAATACTTTTTACCGATTTCAATCATATCTCTGAACTTTTTCTCATTATTAATTTGATGATCAGAGGAAAGTATCAACAAGTGTGGGTCTTTTTCAATCTCTAAAGCTTTAAATGCCGCAAAAAGTATCGCAGGACCAGTATTTCTTCCAAAAGGTTCAAGAATAATTGATTTAGGAATAACATTTATTTCTCGCATTTGTTCTGCGACTATAAATCTATGTTCACTATTACAGATCAATATTGGATCTATTAAGCCGTTTATACCTTCAAGCCTTTTTTGAGTATTCTGTAGTAGAGATTTCTTATTAGAGCTATTAATTGATAAAAATTGTTTAGGAAAACTTTTTCGTGATAAAGGCCATAATCTAGTTCCTTGACCTCCGCACAATATTACCGGCAAAACTTGAGACTTATCTTTGGAATTAATATGTAAATCTTCCATAACTTATTTACTAAGAAATATATTTTTTTTATAAAATTGACTATACATCTATTATTTCAAAATAAAAGAGAATTTGATGAAAATATTATGAATAGAGAAACAATTTGAAAATAAATCTTTAATCTTAAAACTATCTTCTAAAGTGAAAATTTTTTTATTGCCTCAAAATATTTTTATTTTTTAAATATCTATAATTTTTGATGGTTAAATCTAATCCCTCATCAAAGCTTGTTTTTGGTTGCCAGCCTAATCTTATTATTTTTGAAATATCTAGTTGTTTTTTAGGAGTCCCATCTGGCTTAGAAGAATCCCATATTATCTCACCATTAAATCCACATTTTTCACTTATAACTTCAGCAATTTTTTTTATTTGCAT
>MDTB01209635.1_pt1 | contig 12858 bp, 15 predicted proteins | sample 811161 | NCBI WGS metagenome assembly MDTB01 (sample SAMN05326650, study PRJNA326480) | marine metagenome | isolation source: seawater | place: Mediterranean Sea | collected 2009 | reverse complement strand
TTGGCTCTATGCATGGTCATAAAGTGATTTGTTGTCAGGGTCGGCCTCATTGGTATGAAGGAAGAGAAAGTCAGGATTTTCTAGATTTTATTCAGTTTTTCAAGAATCAAGGGGTAGAGAATTTAATTATAACCAATGCATCTGGTGGGTTATCGTCAAAATTGAATCCAGGAGATGTTGTATTGATTAATGATCATATCAACTTTCAGTTGCAAACTCCTCTTATTGGAAAAAGAGACGCCGACTCAAAGCACTTTTTGAGTCAAGATGCCGTGTACGATGAAACAATGCGTAGTCGTATTCAATCCTCTGCAAAAAAGCTGGATATTCACTTGCCGACAGGGGTATATATGTCTGTTTTAGGTCCTTGCTTTGAAACACCTGCTGAAGTCAATGCCTTTAGAATGCTAGGTGCTGATGTGATCGGCATGTCTTCAGTCCCAGAGGTCATTGTTGCAAAGTATTTGGGCTTAAAAGTTGCGATGGTTTCGGTCATTGTGAATATGGGTGCAGGGATGTCAAATGCTTTACTGTCACACGCTCATACGTTAGAAATGGCTAAGCAGTCTGATACCAAGCTTGCAGATCTTCTTGAAGGTTACTTCAAGGCTCTTTAATGGACAATGTTATTTTACTAACAACGCTCTCGATTATGTTTGGATTCATAATGGCTTGGGCCGTGGGTGCTAACGATGTGGCAAACGCGATGGGAACCTCAGTTGGTGCAGGGGTTTTAACCATTCAACAGGCAATTGTATTAGCCGGTGTTTTTGAAGTTTTAGGGGCGTTACTGGCAAGTGATGGGGTTACCAATACTTTAAGTAAGGGATTAGTTCATCTAGAGGGGTTAGCAAACGCTGATATTTTAATTGTTTATGGTATGTTATCTGCATTGGCAGCATCTGCGACGTGGTTGATTTTTGCTACTGCAATGGGTTGGCCAGTTTCAACAACACATAGTATTGTGGGTGCGATTTTAGGGTACGGCTGGTTCGTTGCAGGAACACAAAATGTAAATTGGCATGTTTTAATCAGTATTTTTTCAAGTTGGGTGATAACGCCAACGCTTTCTGCGTTACTTTCAGCGGGTATTTTTATATCAGTTCAACAACTCATTTTGAACCATGAAAATCCTGACGTAAGAGCAAAAACAATTGTACCGATGTATTTGTTTATTGTCTCACTGATCATAGTATATATTTCTTTATCTCTTGTTTGGATGCATACGAATGGATCATTGTTTGAAATGGTGGTCATCGCATGTTCATCCAGTGTACTTCTAACAGTTGTTGGTTATGGCATTATAAGAAAAGTTAAGACAAAGATACTCATCAAGCATAAAGATTACGTAAGTGCGTACAATCACGTTGAACAGATGTTCGGTGTTTTAGCGATATTTACTGCATCTGCTATGGCATTTGCGCATGGTGGAAATGACGTGGCAAATGCAATTGGTCCATTAGCAAGAATCATCATTACACTTCATCCTCACTATGCAAATCAATATCCATATTGGGTAACGTGTATAGGTGCACTGGGTGTTGTGCTTGGATTAAGTATGTATGGATATAAAATCATTAAAACGGTTGGCAATAAGATCACAGCATTGACACCAATACGGGGATTTTCAGCACAATTTTCAACGGCATTTGTGGTAGTGACTTCTAGTGCGTTTGGGTTGCCAATTTCCACAACGCATACTTTGGTCGGTGCGGTTATTGGAGTTGGAATCGTTGGGGGGCTTGGGGCGTTAGATACAAGGGTCATTAAGGGTATTTTTTCGTCTTGGTTCATAACGTTACCAATTGGTGCGGCACTATCAATTATCTATTTTTTGATTTTAGCGCACGTCATGCACTTTCAATTTTAGCGTTTTCTGATACTTGAATTCACAGTATAGATCGTTTTGTCTTCTACTCTCAAACCAACAAGTGCATTACCATAAACACATCCACCATCTAAACACCAGACGTTCTTGTGATGTAGTGCTTTAAGCATAGACCAGTGTCCAAAATAGACGTTTAAGTCTGGGCTGTATTTTGGTGTTGGCTCAAACCATGGAATACTATCCGGGTAGAGGCGTTTTTCTGGAGCATGAAAATCTTTAATTAACTTATTTGTTTTTTTATCTATGAATCGAATATTGACTAATACATTTACCCAAAAATGTGGATCATTTTGTGCTGGATATAGATGATCGTGCATCACTTCAAAGTGTTTTTTGAGGAAGTTTGGCTCTATTAAAGAGGGTGTTTCACTAGCAATTTTCTTAAGGTCGTTATCGTCCCATTCATGATACAATCCAGCATGAACAAAGCAGTGTGAAGGCTCAATCATGATGAGAGGTTGATTTCTGAGCCAATCAACAATGAGCGAGAAGTGCTTAGAGGATTTTAATGTCTTAAGCCACTCTTTGGGGTTAAATACAGGGGATACTAAAATATCATGTAAGAGTATTAAATCGTGGTTCCCAAGGATTGAACGTATGTTCCGATTGCAGACAAGCCATTCTAACATTTTGACTCCATCAGGCCCTTTAGAGGCTAAATCCCCTAGTAGAATTAATTGATCGGATGGGCCTAGCGGCATTTTTTCAATCAGTTGAATAAAGTCTTCGAAGCAGCCGTGAATATCACCGATTAAATATGTATTACTCATCGTTTGTGTCCAAGTTTGCCATCAATCGAGCTTTATTTTCTACAGTCAGTGCCTCAACAAGTTCATTAAGGCTACCTGCTAATATTTCGTCAAGCTTATAAAGTGTAAGATTGATTCGGTGATCTGTTACCCGGCCTTGTGGAAAATTGTACGTTCTAATACGTTCTGAGCGATCTCCAGAGCCCACTTGCACTTTTCTCTCCATAGCTTGTTCTTGTTGTTGAGCATCAATTTTGTGTTGCAGGATCTTACTGTTTAATAGTTTCATTGCTTTTGCTTTATTTTTGTGTTGGGACCTTTCATCTTGGCACTCAACAACAACACCCGATGGAATATGGGTAATTCTTACCGCGGAATCAGTGGTATTCACATGTTGGCCACCCGCTCCTGAAGAGCGAAAAGTATCAACCCTTAAATCTTGGGGATTGATGTCTACTTCAGTTACGTCTGAGACCTCTGGTAATACAGCCACTGTACATGCAGACGTATGAATACGTCCTTGAGATTCAGTTTTTGGAACACGCTGTACTCGATGTGCACCACTTTCAAATTTTAATTTTGCGTAAACATTCTTTCCTGAAATGAGTGCAACCGCTTCTTTAACCCCGCCTTGACCTGTGATAGCAGTCTGAATAGGCTCAACTTGCCATCTGTTTTGATCCGCAAAATGTAAGTACATGTCGTAGAGATTTTGTGCAAATAGTGCAGCTTCGTCTCCGCCGGTACCTGCACGAATTTCTAAAAAAACATTTTTGTCATTGTCTGGATCTTCCGGAACTAAGGCAACCATAATTTCTTCAATTATTTTCTCAGTCGAACGATCTAGCTCAATGATTTCTAGTTGTGCTAGTTCTTGCATTTGAGGATCTTCAAGAAGGCGTTGAGCCTCTTCTCGTTCAACTTTTTTCTCAAGAAGATTTTGATAAAGTGTTACTACCGGAGAGATTTTTGCAAGCTCTTTAGAGGCTTCAATCATAGCTTTTGGCTCTATATTGTGCTCATTAATGGTATCGGTAAGGTTGTCGTGTTTAGAAGTGAGTATTTCAAGCTTTTGTATCAATGAGGATGATAGAGATTTCATTTTAGTCTTCCAGGCTAAACAGGTCTTTCAAGTGCTTTAATGTATGAACATCTTCATTTAGTAGAGCAGATCGTAATAAGGCTGTTGGGAGGTGAAGTAAGCGGTTTGTTAATTGATTGAGGTTTTCATTTAACACATCAGTAGGATTTTGTCCTTGAGTTAGTTGTTGCTGTGCTTTTTTTAATTGAATGTTTTTTAGATCGTGCATTTTTTCTCTAAGGGACACTATGATGCCTTGTTGATCTTTAATTGTAAGCTCTTTCATTAGGTGTGGAATGGCATCGGATATAGCTTTTTCAGCTGCTTTAACTCTTGTTTCTCGTTGCATTTCAGTGTGACTAATAAATGATTGAACTTGGTCAATATTATATAATGTGATGCCTTTAAGTGATGCAATTTCTGGCTCAATATCGCGAGGCATTGCTAAATCGAACAGGGTTAATCCATTGCGATCTTTCAAAATGGTTTCAATCATCCCTTTTCCAATAATAGGTAATTGACTTGCTGAGGCGCTAATGACAATATCTGCATGCTTGATTGCGTTTGGTACATCCTGAATGCGAATGCCTTTTCCATGATGTGGTTTTGCAAACTCAATGGCTCGTTGTAAAGAGCGGCTCGCAATGGTGATGGAATTTGGGAGCTCTTTACCTAAGTAGTCAATGGCAACAGAAATAATTTCACCCGTACCAATAAAAAGAAGGTTTGAAGATTGAATGGTTTGATTATTGGATTGAACGATTTTTTTAATAGCGTATCCCATTGACTCAGAATTATGACTGATTTTTGTTGTATGTCGAATGGCCTTTGCAATACTAAACACTTCTTGTAAAATCCAGTCCATTGATCCATCAAGCGTTCCAGCATCCTTTGCAATCGAATAGGCTGTTTTAAATTGGCCAAAAACTTGGGTCTCTCCAACCAGTTTTGAATCTAGCCCGCTGCACACACGCAATAAATGATGGATGGCTTTTTCTTTTGTGTAAAGATAATGATGTTTTTCTAAGATCGACATTTCAATATTACAATGAGCGCTTAACCAATTTAGAAGTACTTTTTTGGGTATGTCATTGTTAGATCCAATGACAAGCTCCGTACGATTACATGTACTAAAAAATAAAACATCTTCACATTGAGTTAATTGTTGTACTTTTCGTAGAACAGAACAAAATTGATCCTGAGGGAGACTAACTCTTTCTCTAAAATCAACGGAGCATCGATGGTGGCTAAATCCAAATATTGATATCATAATATATAATGATATTGTACTCCAAAGCGATCCTTTTTTCTAGTGTTTATAAGGGTTTAATTGAAAAGTGCGTTCCCAATTCGGATTAATGTACTCCCGTGCGAGAGGGCCAAACGATAATCGGAACTGATTCCCATCGATAATGTATCAAGCCGATATTGTCTTTGATACGAGAGAAATAGCTTTTGGATGAGATGAAATTGGTCAGTAATATTCGTATGTTGATTGGCCATGTACATCAATCCACGAAGGTGAATGTTTTTATTTTCCATTGCATGTCGCAATAATTCATCCAACTGATCAGGCTGTGTTCCGCCCCTATGTGCTTGTTCATCTAGAGTCACCTGAATGCAAGTATTCATAGGCGCTTTAAGAGGCAATTTTGCAATGGCATCGATATGTTTTTTTTGATCAATACTATGAATCCAATGGAAGTTTTGACAAATTGCTTTTATTTTTCGAGATTGAATTTGTCCAATGAAATGCCATGTTATATCGCAGGATTCTAATTCAGTGATTTTGACTAACGCTTCTTGTACATAGTTTTCAGCAAAATGATTTTGGCCGTTCTCGTACAACGTGATAATGTCTTTTGTTGAGCGTTTTTTTGATACTACGACTAGGCCAGGAGAAATCTGTTGCGTTGCAGATTTTAGCTCAGACAATAACGGTAGGTTTACAGGCATATTATTGAAAGAGTATACTGCAAGAGTAGGTTAATACAAGTAGCATATGACAAACAGGTAAACATATAATGAATATTGATAAATTGCTAAACAAGATCAAAGATCCTATCTTTAACGAGCCTCTCTCAAAGATTTCAACATCAGTCGTTCAAGGCGACCAACTCACACTCAAGACAAAAGTTCCATTGGAAACCAGTGTTGAAGAGTTAACGGCCAGTATTTTAGAAAAAACTAATCCTGACATTAAAACGGTTAAAATAAAAAAGGCCATTACTACGTATCAAACACAAATCCCCAATACTAAAATTGATGGAGTGAAGAACATCATTGCTGTTGCTTCTGGTAAAGGCGGGGTAGGTAAGACAACTTGTGCGGTTAATCTTGCTTTGGCTTTAAGTGCCCTTGGAGCTAACGTTGGTATATTTGACGCTGACATTTATGGTCCAAATGTTCCTTTGAAGCTGGGAATCAAAACAGAACAGGCGGAGGTGACAAAAAACAATCGTTTCCTTCCTATTCGTATTCAAGGTCTTCAGGTGATGTCGATTGCATTGTTGATGGACCAAGAAAAGCCGATGATTTGGCGTGGACCTATTCTAAGCAACACATTGCAACAGTTAATTAAACAAACTGCCTGGGATGATTTAGATTATTTGATTGTAGATTTGCCTCCAGGTACGGGTGATACGCAGCTAACGCTGTCTCAAAAAATTCCTGTTGTGGGTGTGGTGGTTGTTACAACGCCCCATGATATGGCCAATCAAGATGCTTTAAAAGGCATTAAGATGTTTGAGAAGCTCACGATTCCTGTGTTAGGTTTAATCCAAAATATGGATTATTTTGAGTGTCCAAAGTGTCAACATCGAGAGGATTTATTGAATCATGTCGGAGGTAGTAAACTTGAAAAAGAGCATAAGATAAAAACGTTTGCAAAATTACCTATTGCAAAAGAAATGGCGCTCAGTTTATATTCCAGTAACAAGGGGTTTGATCAGTATAAGGTATTATTTGATCAAATCGCGGTAAAGTTGTTGAAAGGGTTGATGTTAATTAAGCCACACCCCTCAGCAAATATGCCTAATATTACAATTGTTTAAATAGGAGAGGTTATGTCTGTGCAACCGGATCGATGGATTAAAGAAATGGCAGAAAAGGGAATGATTACACCTTTTGAACCATCACAAGTCAGTAAGACAGAAGAAGGAAAGATTGTATCTTATGGAACGTCAAGTTATGGCTATGATGTACGTTGTGCAAATGAATTTAAAATTTTCACAAACATTCACTCTGCAGTTGTCGACCCAAAATCATTTGACCCAAAAAGTTTTGTCAATGTGACAGGGGATCATTGCATCATTCCTCCAAATAGCTTTGCTTTAGCAAGAACGGTAGAATATTTTAATATTCCAAGAGATATTCTAACAATTTGTCTTGGTAAATCTACTTATGCTCGCTGCGGTATTATTGTTAATGTGACCCCATTAGAGCCTGAGTGGCACGGTCATGTGACGCTAGAGTTTTCGAATACAACAAATCTACCAGCAAAAATCTACGCCAATGAGGGAGTCGCACAAATGATCTTCTTAAAAGCAGTTTCAGTTTGCGAAACGTCTTATAAGGATCGTACTGGAAAATATCAGGGGCAAACAGGCGTAACAGAGCCTATAACTTAATCGCTTTCTACTAGGTTAGGATTAATAGCATCACGTAGCTTTTTACTAGAACGATAATGTACTTTATTTCTGCCAGGTGTCTGGATGGTTTGTCGTGTTTGTGGGTTCATCGCAACGCGTGGCTTTAGGTATTTGATGTTTAAGCTGCCAAATCCTCTAATTTCGATTCGCTTGCCATTGGATAATCCGTTAATCATTGTTCTGATAATAAAATCTGTCATTGATTCTATTTCCCTTTGATTAAACTGAGGATTTTTTTCACTAAGTAATTCTATAAATTCTGATTTGACCATAAGTTAGATCTTACAAATTATAATTTGATTGTCAATGTTGAATGGATAGAATTTGAAAAAAACATTTATTCAACAAAAAAGCTTGTTTCTCATAAATTATTTATGTAATATGAAAAACTTACTTTAGGTGTTAAATTATGAGCAGACAGTGCGAAATAACCAAAAAAAAGCCAATGACAGGTAATCACGTTTCTCACGCAAGAAACCATGTTAAGCGTCGGTTTTTCCCTAACCTACAAAATAAGCGTTTTTGGGATCCTGTATCTAAACAGTACATTCGTTTGAGAGTTACGGCTAGAGCAATTAGACTAATTGATAAAATTGGCCTTACTGAAGCTTTAAAGCGTGTAAAAGATGGTATGTTAGTAAGCTAAGGTTGGATTTTATATGGCTAAAAAAAGTAACGCAAGAATAAATATTAAGTTGGTTTCTTCTGAAAAAACAGGAGTGTTTTATACTACTTCAGTCAATCAAAGAAATAACGAAGGTAAGCTTAAGTTAAAAAAATATGATAAGAAGCTTCGCCGTTCAGTATGGTTTAATGAAGAGAAATTAAAGTAAAGAGTAATCAATCTTTATTTGTTTAGTTAGCACTTTATCTAGATCCTCTGTATATTCCCAGATATCTTCTCCTGCAAGCTGCCTTACACTAATATATGAAGAAAGGTAATTGTATCTAGCATTTGCAGCGCTAGCTTGTGCATCCATTAAATCTTGAAGACTATCTAAAATATCTAAAATTGTTGCTGCGCCAACATCAAACGATGCTTTTGACGCTTTGAGTGATATTTCTGCACTTAAGACGGTTTGGTCAAATTTCTCAATTGATCGTGCGCTAGCGATTGTTCCAAGGTAGGCATTTGCTACATTACTATAAAAATGACTTATTTCATTATTGAGGCGATTTTCAACGATCTTTCTTTGCGCTATTTGAGTCTTCATTTTACCGTAACGATCACCACCAAAAGTGTAGATAATACTTGCCGTCGCTCGTTTATTTCTTGAAATATCGAACGAAGTTGGTTCGTCTGAACTAGCAAAATCTGTCTCGCTATATTGGCCTGTGATCTGAAGATATGGTAAATACTGTAGTTGCGCAGCCCGTTGTACTGCAGTTTGGAACTCAACGCCTTTTCTTAACTGTTTTAAAACCAAATTATTTTTAAAGCCTTCTTCTTGATAAAAGCGTAAAGGTTTCAGTTGTAGTTCTTTAGAAGCATTAATGTCTTCAGGTAACTTAGGCAAGGACTTATAGTGCGTTCCCGTTAGAGCTTTCAGCGTATTTAAGCTCATGATGATGTTCATGCGACTTTTGATGCTATTTGCAGTTGCTTTATCAAGATTTGCTTTAGCTTGAGCAACATTGGTTTGTGTTGAAGCACCAGCATCCATCTTTTGCGTTTCTTGACTGTATACATTATCTAAGTATTTGATTTGTGCCTTTTGTGTGTAGTAAATTTCGTAATTTACGACCGCACCTTTGTATGCTTCAAATACATTAAGAAGTAATGTTTGTTTGTCGTTTAAAAAATTCAGTATTTGTATTTCAATGTTTTTATTAGCTGCCCGTAGCCCATAAAATGCTGCGAGAGAAATGGTGCTTGTGGCTGTGGCTCGTTTAATCGTAGGTTGTTGTCTAAATTCTGTACCGGATGCCAGCGTTGTTGTGTTATCTCGAGATTCATATTCAAATTTTGCAGCGGGTAACAGTGTACCAATTGCCTGATATTGCTCCCCGATTGCTGAGTCAATCCCATAATAAGAGGATTTTAGTCCATAGTTGCAACCTATAGCATCTGAAAATATTGTACCCATGGTTACTGCAAAGGGTGTTTGCATAACAAGTAAAATAATTAAATAAAATGAATAACGCACTTTATAAGGAACCCCATATCAATATTAATATATAGCATAGTTCCTTGTTTTTATCCCTGATTAAGAGTCCTCTTTTCTAACCCATGTAATGGGGGCGCAAAATTCAAGTTCAACATCATGAAGGTTTGCATGGCGGTCTAAGGTTAACGGGTTTAGTGCTATTAAATGATATGCATTTTCTTTGCTTGATTTACGCACCAATTTGATTTGTTGAGGCCACTCAATAGGTTTTACAATACATATATGCCCAATACACTGCGAGATAGCTTCTGCTTTATGTATGGTGCCCGCAACGAGTTCACCTTTTGAATAATAAGGGGTCATTGTGTCATCGTTCACATACATGTGAATGGTATTTTCGTTCAGTTGCTTAAATACATTTAAATCATCATCAATAGATGTCGTTTTGGTTCTTTTGGAGGGAGCGTCATTTGGGACGAGTAAAGCACCGATGTTAGGGCCAGTCCCTGCTCCATACATTAACCACTCAAAATTACAATGAATGCCTTCGTTTTTTAACGCTTTTAAAATGATATGTGCGCCTTTCTCAGTAAGACCTCCAAAACGTGCGGTTTCCCAGTTTTGAAGTGTGCCCTGTGAAATACCATATAGCTCTGAAAATGCTTTACGCGATTTTCTAGTCATCTTTCTAAGTCTTTTTAAACGATTCGCTCGAGAGCTTCTTGAAGAAACAACGTCGTCTGGTCGTGAGAATGTGCTCATCTGTTTACCCTGTAGTATATGTCTTACAAACAATGAGGCGGATGGATTATTGAGCAGAGTTCTGTTTTTGCATACAATATGTGCAAAATATACACAATATTGAATTAATCTGGCTAAATACCATACCTCAATAGAAAAATAACATAAATTATGGTTGTTTTGATAGTTTTTTTTTCTAAAGGGTGTGAGTTTTTGTAAGGCTTTTTTTACAATCAAGGGGTGTTAAGTGTTAATTTTTGCGAGGTTAAAGCGATTTTTCGCATCAAAGGCAGTATTGTTTGGTATGGGGCGTGGGACACGTGTGCGATTTTACACCGTTTGGTGGATGCGAAAACACGAGATGACGGCCCATGATATCGTACACAACCATTATTTGTTGAATCAGTTTTCTAAGAAGGAGCAGCTCATTCTTATTCATCTTGCTAAGCGGAGCGTACAAAAAGTAAGCGTTGGTTAGAGGATTGAGACGGCTCGAACGTGTAACCTGATGCATTAAAATGTTTGAGGTCCTCAATGTTCTCTGCTCTATTCTTTGCAATAAAAGCTGCCATCATGCCTCTGGCTCTTTTAGCATTCACAGCAATGGTTTTTAGAGCCCCGTCTCGCTTCTCTTTAAATTCGACGGAAATGGTGTTGAGTTCTTTTGTGTTTATCGCTGCAGAATATTCATTGGAGCATAATAATATGACAGGGCTGGAGTCATTTGGTAGTAATGTTTTGATGTGTTTGGAAAGCTTTTGATGCCAATAATGAGTTAGTAGTGTTTCATCAATATACAATTTGTTCTTCATTTCTAATCGATACGGTAACATTTTATCAAGAGGTTTAAGAATGCCGTAAAGGCCCGTAATGATTGCAAAGTGGGATTGTATATAATGTAGGGTGTCTTCATCGAATTGAGACGGTTCAAAGTAGCGATAAACATCACCAGCGTATGTGAAAAGTGCTGCAGTACCGTGTTGTTCCAGATTGGTTTTGTTGAATGCTTTATATCGTTTGATATTTTGCTCTGTAATGCTTTGACTTGTGTGAAGAAGCTGATGGAGCTGACTCGAGGAGTACGACTGTAGTTTCTCAGCAATAATTAATGACTCTTTTGTAAAAAGAGGCAGTGTTTGCCCTGAGCGCGCGGTTTGAAGTTTTTTTGCAGGAGAAAGTAGGACGAACATATTTACCTCACGTTAAAGATGTAATATAACGGTTTTGGCCGCTTTTTACTAGTTGATTTACCATATTGAGGGATGTGAGCCAATTTGTTACAATATAAGTATCAGTTAGTAAAAATATGAGTCTTATAAATGAACGAAAATACTAAAGTTTCTGAAATCGTACAGCCTGGAGTCACCTTGACGTCTAGTGCGTATCGTAAAGTGCAAGAGCTACTTGATGATGTAAATGAGCCAAGTACGGCACTTAGAATATATATACAAGGTGGGGGATGCGCAGGATACGAGTATGGTTTCCAGTTTGACACAAACGTCGGAGAAGACGAGTGGCTATCTTTACATGTTACTGATGGAAAAGGGACAGTGCAGGCCTCAAGTGATTGGGTAACTGCATGGGAAAAACCTCTTGTTATAAAAAGTGGATCAGGGTTTCCATCTGAAAATGTATATGTTGTCGTTGACCCATATAGTTATCCTTTAATTGATGGGGCTATTTTAGACTATGTGGATAATGATCCATCCGGTCGGCGTTTCATTTTTAAAAATCCCAGGGCAAAAACAACGTGCGGCTGCGGATCCTCTTTTTCAACGTGAAATATTTAAACTTAGTTTTTGATAAATCTTCACCAACGAATCGTGAGCTTCCAGAAGATAGTGGCTACGAAGTAGCGATTATGGGGCGCTCTAATGTTGGGAAGTCTAGTCTTATCAATGCAATATCCAATAGAAAAAAATTAGCTCGGTCTAGTCAGAAGCCAGGATGTACTAACTATTTTAATTGTTACACGATTGGTGATGAGAAACGATTGATTGATTTGCCAGGTTATGGTTACGCTAAACGTTCTAAAAGTATGCAACAGCATTGGGACCGTGAATTTGAGCGTTACATCGAATCACGTCAGTCATTATCTGCGGTGGTAGTGGTTATTGATGCCAGGCATGCTCCAAAGTTAATTGATCTCGATTTAATGGAGCGTTTGAGTATCAAAAAAATTCCAATACATTTGGTTGCAAACAAAGCAGATCAGTTAACTCAAAAAATTAAAAATGAGCGTCTTAAAGAGTTTGAAGGGATGTGTTCATCTTTTGAAAATTGTACATGGCAGCTGTCCTCGACTGTGCGTTCGATGAATATCGATAAACTCATTACATATATAAAAGCTGCTGTTCAATGCGGCACATTAAAGTGATCTGAATCTAGCTAAAACGCTTGTAATTTAGGTATTTCCATCCGCGCCGCATATAAATAAAAAAAAAGATCATAATAAGTGTTGACAACATGTTTTTCGGCGGTATAATAAGAAACTATTCCTTCAGGGAATTTGTTTTTTAAATTTTAGTCAGCTAAAGCAATTTGTGTGGGCACTTAGTACAGTACAAAATCTGTCACTAAGTGACAAAACGTCTTATATGAATGAAGAGTTTGATCCTGGCTCAGATTGAACGCTGGCGGC
>MDTB01205761.1_pt1 | contig 12858 bp, 11 predicted proteins | sample 811161 | NCBI WGS metagenome assembly MDTB01 (sample SAMN05326650, study PRJNA326480) | marine metagenome | isolation source: seawater | place: Mediterranean Sea | collected 2009 | reverse complement strand
CTCGCTGCGGCGGTGATCGGCGTTGATCTAACCCTCTCGCAGGCACTGGCGCTGTCGGTCGCTGGCGCGATCACGGTGGCAATCGGGTTCTTCCCCGGCGGCCTCGGTGTCCGTGAGGCCCTGATTGCTGCGCTCAGCCCGCTGATCGGCCTAGATCTCAAAACCGGTGTGCTCCTGGGAGCCGTCGACTGGGTGGTGTGGCTCAGCTTTCTCGCACTCGCTGGAGTCGGGCTGACAGTGAACCGACGACGCACGAGCGTTGTCTCGCCGAGTTAAGCCAGGGACGACATTCGACCCGCAGCCCGGTGACGAGCGAACTCGATGCGCAGCAGGACACCCTGCGCAATTGCACCAGCCGACGTGGCGGCGAGCAGACCGACCTCGACCTGCAGGAACGGCTCGTTCGGGAACTGCAACGCGATTGGAAAGACGGCAACGGCGACGAGGAAGCCGACAATGGCCAGCCGAGTGTGGTTGAGGGCGACCAAGCCGAGCGACAGCGACAGCATCAACATGAGGCCTCCGCCGGATGCCGCCAGCAGGCCCATGTCGCGGCTGCCGAGTTGATCAGAGAACGCCGTCTCGACAATCCACGGCCCGACGAGGGCGGTCGCCGCCGTGGATCCCGCAGCGACGACCGCTACTGCGCCCACCAGGCGAAGTTGGACCTCGCGGAACCCGTCGAGATCGTCGTCGGCGGCACGGGCAGCGAGCGCTGGAAGGAGCGAGGCCTTCACCGCCTGGAAGAAGAACAGTGGAATTCGAGAGATGATCAAGCCGTTGAGGAAGACCCCCGGCGCCTCCTCGCCGAGTTCGTCCCCGATGATGGCGAGAGCAACAGGCCCGACGTTGAGAAGGAAGGCCTCCGAGATCGAGGTGGCGAGCAGCAGGCCGAGTGCCGGGGAGAGCTCGTTGAGATGTGAGGGGGGTCCCGGGTTGACGAACGGTCGAACCGTGAAGCCCGCTGCGAGAGTGCCGAGGAGGAACGCCACAGCCAGGGTGATCGCATAGGCGCCGACAATCTCGATGCCGAGAATCACGAGCGCGCCGGCGATGAGCATGCGGCTGATGCCTTCGGCCGCAAAGTACCGGCCGTACTCGGTGAACAGGTGACGACCCGACAAGATGCCGCGGCCGAGTTCGGCGAACGCGAAGGCAGCGAGGCCAAGCAGGAGGGCGGCGAACAGATCGGGGCGGTCGTCAAGCATGCCCGACAGTCCCAAGGGCCACGAGACGAGCACACCGGTGAAGACGAGGGCGAGGAAGACAGCGCCGATGTTGGCGGCTTGGCGCAGCACCGGGGCACTGCCCTTCCCCAGCGAGCCGCGAGCGGCGGTCGCGCGCGCGACCTCCTGCTCGAGCGGCTGGAAGAGGCCGGGCCCGAGGATGTAGACGAGCGACCAGACGATGGCAAGGCCGCCGTAGGCCTCATCGCCAACAGCACGCCGGGCGAGAACCAGGAACCCGTACGTGCTGATGCCGTTGATCGCGAGCCCGAGCGCGATGGCGGGCGTGCCATCGGGCAATGGGCTGCGTTCACGCATGCGCTTGAGGAACGGACTGATGGCGGGGCTCCAGGTCAACGGATGGCCTAAAATCAGGGCCGCCAGAGCGTATCGGCCGAGATCGTCGTGGTGGCGGTTCTCGCCGTCACGCGCTGCGGAGGGCCGGCATGCACAGACCCTCCAAATCAACCACGTCGACGCGGTCTCGGTTCTCCCAGGTGACCTCGTTGCCGGGGTTCGCCTTGAGGGTGAACTCTCGGAACGACAGATCAAGCGCGTCGAACACGAGGAGACGGCCCCGGAGCGGCTCGCCGATGCCGAGCACCAGTTTGAGCGCCTCGAGCGCCTGAAGACTGCCGATGATGCCGGGGAGCACCCCGATCACGCCGGCCTCTGCGCATGACGGAGCGAACTCCGGCGGCGGCGGTTCGGGCAGCATGTCGCGGTAGGTCGGGCCCTGCCGGGGATCGAAGACGGTGACCTGTCCCTCGAAACGGAAGATCGAGCCGTGCACAACAGGAATGCCGAGTTTCACCGAGGCGTCGTTGAGGAGATATCGCGATGGGAAGTTGTCGGCGCCGTCGATGATGACGTCGTAGCCGTCGATCACATCGAGCACGTTGTCGGCGCTCAGGCGCATGTCGTAGGTGTGGACGGTGACGTAGGGGTTCAGCGCCGCAATCGATGCCCGGGCTGATTCGACCTTGCGCTCACCGACCTGGTCGAGGCGGTGGATGATCTGACGCTGCAGGTTCGATTCGTCGACCTCGTCCATGTCGATGATGCCGAGCGTGCCAACCCCTGCGGCGGCGAGGTACAGCGCAGCTGGCGATCCCAGGCCACCGGCACCAAGCAGGAGCACCTTGGCGTCGAGAAGGACGATTTGACCCTCCTCCCCTACCTCGGGCAAGAGCAGGTGACGCTGATAGCGATTGCGTTCGACCGGCCCGAGCGAGCGCGGGCGAGTCCAGGGCTTTCCGGCGTCTTTCCAGCCGTTGAAGCCACCGCCCATCGACACGATGTTGGTGTAGCCGAGCTGCTTCAGGGTCTGAACGGCAAAGGCCGACCGGGCGCCACCGGCGCACATCACGACCATTGGCTGGTCCTGATCGGGCACCCGCTGTTCGATCACGGTCTCGAGGGTGCCGCGGGGGATGTGGAGCGATCCGGGGATCGCTCCCTGGTCGTACTCGTCGGGCTCTCGAACGTCGAGCAGTAGGTGGCCCCCGTCGAGCAACTGCGCGCCACTGACGATGTCGACCTCGTCGATCTCGGCCTTGACGGCCCGAAGGAGCTCCCGGAAGCTGGCCATGCCTCAGGCTACGGCGCGAACGATCCGGGGCAGCGTCTCGGAGATCCCGGCGTGGAGCACGACATCGGCGATCGAGTCGAACACCGTCACCTCACCGTTGAGGATGATCACCTTAGAACCGGTCTGGTGCGCAACCTTGACCGTCTCGTTGATCGGGAATACCGCAAGCGAGGTACCGATCGCAAGGAAGAGATCGCACTCCACCGCAGCGCGTTCGGCCCGCTGAAGATCCTCGGCAATCAGGCTCTGACCGAAACTGATCGTGGCGGATTTGAGAATCCCGCCACACGTCACGCACAGCGGGTCGGCCTCACCGGCCCGGACCCGGTCGAGCACTACCTCCATGTCGTCGCGATAGTCACACTCAAGACAGGCGACCTTGCGGGTGGTGCCGTGGATCTCGACGACTCGGCCCGGAGAGGAACCCGCCCGCTGGTGCAGTTCGTCGACATTTTGCGTGATTAAGGTGTGGAGTTTCGCCCGCCGCTCCAGTTCGACGAGCGCCTGATGACCGGCGTTGGGATCAACGTTCGCCCACAACGAACCCTCGGCTCGTTGGGCCCAGTTGGCGCGCCGGACCGCCGGGTCACCAACGTAAAAGTTGATGTTCGACGCCCTCTCGGCAGCAGGGTCCCTGGTCCAAAGTCCGTTCGGACCCCGAAAGTCAGGGATGCCGGAGTCGGTGGAGATACCGGCACCGGTCAAAACGGTGATCACCTGAGCCTCGTCGATCAGGCTCCGAGCGGCATCGATCGACTCGTCGAGGATGTGCATGGCGGCATAGTAGATCGACGGCGACGATTTCGGCCTCGCCAACAGGGATACGACGACGACTGCCTCTTGACCCGGTTGTATGGAATACTACGAAATATATTCAGCTTCCCCGGCCATCATCGCACTGACAGGAAGCGTCATGTCCAACCCACTCGCCGAGTCACCGTCTGACTCGACCATCCCGCAGCCACTGCTCCACGTTCTGCGCTGGCACGATCCGCTGATCGATCGGCTCGGCCACGATCCCCGCTCTCGCTATATCGAGCGGTTCTGGCTCGGAGTTCTCGGCCCGTCAACCACTCTCTTGCTGCGGGTGTTCGCCGATGCGCACGACGAACACAGAGGCGTGGCCCATCTCGATCTCGGAGATGTTGCCGTCCAGATCGGTGTCGGCAACCACGGCGGGCGCAACAGCCCGCTCTCCCGGTCGATTCAGCGGGCGATCCGGCTCGGGGCAGCCCGACCAGCCGGTGCCGACTCGATCGAGGTACGCCATCGTCTCGCTCCCCTCAGCCGTAGCCAGATTGAGCGCCTGCCTTTCGCCCTCCAAGCCGAGCACCAGCGCCGCCACGAGCAGCCGGTGACTACCGGTACCGCTCGTTCGAGGGCACGCCGCCTGGCGTTGAGTCTGATTGAATGCGGCGACAGCTTCGCCAAGACCGAACGTCAGCTCGATCAGTGGCGAGTCACGGGACCAATTGCGGCCGAGGCGGTCAACTGGGCGTGGGAGTGCGATCGAATCGAAGCCGAACACGGGCCCGAAGCAGCCTGAGGCGCCATGAGCGCAGCCGACGTCTACGGCCACTCGATCGTGCGCTCGAGGGCGGCCCTCCGGGGCCGTCCGGCTCCGCTACGGGGCGGTGAAATTGGTGGCCAGCTCGGCGAGCAATCGCACGCCGAAGCCGGTGCCTCCCTTGGTGATCTCGGCATCATCACTATCAGTGAACGCCGGACCGGCGATGTCGAGGTGCGCCCACGGGATGCCGTCGGCGACGAACTCCTGGAGAATCAGGCCAGCGGTCAGTGCCCCACCGTGCGGACCACCGATGTTCTTCATGTCGGCGACCGACGAATCGACCTGCTTGTGGTAGTCGGACGGCAACGGAAGGTGCCAGACCCGCTCACCGGTCAGTTCTGATGCCGCCTCGATCTGTTCGATCCACGAAGCCTTGTTGCCCATCAAGCCGGCAATCTTCGGGCCGAGGGCGACCACGCACGCACCGGTGAGGGTTGCGAGATCGATCATTGCGTCGGGCTTGGCCTCCGAGGCAAGCGAGAGCGCATCGGCAAGGATCAGGCGACCCTCCGCATCGGTATTGAGTACTTCAATGGTCTTGCCGTTGCGGATTTCGAGCACATCACCTGGCCGGGTGGCGTCGCCGCCGAGCATGTTGTCGGTCATGGGGACGAAGGCGCGAACGCGACACCCGACACCGAGATCCTTGAGCACCGACATCGCTCCGATCACCGCAGCGGCACCGCCCATGTCGCACTTCATCGTCATCATGCCGGCGCCGGTCTTGATCGAAAGACCCCCGGCATCGAAGGTGATGCCCTTCCCGATCAACGCAAGCGTGCCCTTCGGCTTCGACTTCGGGATGTAGGTGAGTTCAACGAAGCGAGGCGGCTGAGTCGAGCCGCGATTCACACCGAGGAGGCCTCCGAGCTTACCTTTCTTGATCGCCGCCTCATCCCACACCTTGACGATGAGACCATGCTCTTTAGCCACCGCCTGAGCACGACGGGCGAATACGGCCGGCGTGAGCACGCCGCCGGGCTCGTTCACGAAGTCCCGAGCGAGCATTTGGCCCCGGGCGATCGCAGCACCACGGTCGAGCGCCGCCTGGTTCTTCGCACCGGAGCCACCGGCGACCTCGACGGCTGCGAGCTTCGGAGGCTTGGCATCGGACTTGTAGGTAGTGAACGTGTAGGTCGAGAGGGCAACGCCCTCAACCAGCGCTTGGCGAGCGGCCGCACCGTCGAGTTCGGTCTCGGGCAACTCGACACCGAGCTTGCCGTAGCGACCGAACCTGCGGCCGACTGCGGCGGCAGCGCGCCGAACCGCATCGGTGTCGACATCGGCGGCATCGCCGATACCGATCAGTGCCTCGATGCGCTTGCCATCAGGGTGAACATGCGTATCTCCCAACTTCCCGGCGAAGCCGGCCGACGTGAGTTGACCGTCCAGGATGCCTGCAACACCGGCCTCGACAGCACCGGTAGTGACGATGCGGACACGGACCTTGGTAGACTTGGGAATGGATCGGGTGGCGGTGAAGGTGATGGCCATTCGGCGATCGTAGTCACCCTGCGCCTCGGGTCGAGTGCTGGGCCCGACCCTTCGAACAAGGACGAAGGGTCGTCAGCCGAGCGAGACGTACCACGAGCGAAGAACGTCGTAGGCGAGCTTCTTCTCGCCCTCCTCACTGACCAGCCCCTTGCGGTTGTAACCGTCCTGGATGCCGGGCAGAACCCGCATCGGCGTGCGGAAGTCTTTCAGGATCCACGGACTAAGTCCGGCGCAGTCGTCGTTGGCGGCGATCATCTCGATCTGGGCCTCGTAGACGGCAGCCTGGAACTCCTCGGTCCAGATCTCGCCGTCGTCACCGTGGTTGCCGTGCTTTGCGCCGGCCCCGAGTTCGCTGAAGATAATCGGTTTCCCCCAGTCCGATGTCCAACGCTTCGAGGCGATCTCGGCACGCTCGCTGTAGTACCAGCCGTAGTACTGGTTTACGCCAATCACATCGATCAGCTCGCCGAGCGGGTCCTCGATATGGGTCTCGATGCCCTGCCCTGGCAGCGTGAAGAGCGCGCAGGTGACGAGGCGGGTCGGGTCGAGCGAGCGCACCCGCTCAATCAAGGAACCGATGAACGCTGTGCGTTCGTCGCCGGGGAACGTCTCGTTGGCAACCGACCACAGCACGACCGACGGGCGACAGCGATCACGCAACACAAGTTCGTCGGCCTGCTCGAGCGTGTTGGCCAGTGTGGCCTCGTTGGACCACTCGATACCCCAGTAGACTGGAAGTTCGACCCAGGCGAGCACCCCTCGCTTATCGGCCTCCGCTACCATCGCTTCGTCGTGCTGATAGTGCGCCAACCGAACGAAGTTGGCACCGAGTTCCTCGGCCCAATCGAACAACGTGGCGGCGTCCTCTGCACCCGAGGCCCGCTTGCCGCCGGTCGGGCCTTCGGCGTGCATCGAAATGCCTTTCAAGAAAACAACTTCGCCATTGACGACGATGTCGCTGCCCCGCGTCTCGACGGTGCGAAAGCCGACCAAATCGACCACACGGTCATCGCCCGCGTCGAAGACGACCTCGTACAGCCGAGGGGTACCCGGGTGCCAGCGCTCGTGCTCGGGAACGTCCGTTGCCGAAACGGTGAAGCGCTCATTGGTCTTCACCTCGAGCGACCATCCGAGCTCGGCGATCTCGAGACGAGCCGTGGTCGGGGCGCCACCGTCGACATTGACTTCACCGACGAGCGAGCCGTCGACGCCCATGGTGATCCACGCGCTGGAGATGAACGTGCTCGGAACCCTAACGAGGTCGACGCTGCGGTGAAGGCCGCCGAAGTTGAACCAGTCGGTGCGCATTGCCGGAACCCGCTCGGGCTTGCGGATGCAGTCGACGAGAACCACCAGCGAGTGCTCGCCTGCACCGATGCGGCCGGTAATCTCGACGGCGAACGGGCCATAGCCGCCTTCGTGCGAGGCAAGCATGTGGCCATCGAGATAGATCGTGCACGAGTGGTTGACCGCACCGAAATGGACGAACGTGCGGCCGGACTTCTCCTCGGTCGTGGTGAAGCGTCGGCGGTACCAGAGCGAAGCCTCGTAGTAGTGCAACTCGGGAATCTGGGTGTTCCAGTCGCCGGGCACCTCCAAGTCGAGGGATCCGTCGAAGTCGTATTCGATGCGTTCGGCCGGATGCTGGGGCTTGCGGTCGCGGAACCAGCCGTCTCTGGCGGGCCCAAGGATGCTGAACCCGCCCACGTCGTACGGGTCGGGGATGGCCTTCCACGTGCCGTCGAGAGACGTGGTCTCCCCCGCTGCCCTGCGGCTCAGGAGATGACTCAGTGAGGTGGTTCCGGTCGTCGGCATGCCCGGAAGGTAGCGGTGGCGTCGGCGACGCGCCGCATGCTCACCGGGCGGGTCACGGCGAGAGGAGCACGCGGGCGACGATGTCTTGCCCGAAGCCGGTGAGGATCGCCAGGTACATGAGACCGGTGGCGGCCATCACGGCGGAGTACTGGCGCTCCTTGAGCGCAAGCCGACAGACGAGGATCAGCACGCCCGTGCCCAGCACGGACGCGACCCAGAACCAGCCGAGCAGTCCATTGTAGGCATCATCGATGTCGCCATTGAGCACCGACCACATACCGGTCGGGATCACGAAGACGATCGTCTCGGGCACCCAGAGGATCTGCGCCCACCTGACCTGTTCGAGGATCGGCGCTCGGGCAAGGCCAGGCTGAACAAGGTACCAGTGGCCGAGCAGCATCGCGTCGGAAAGCACCCCGAGAAAGAGCGCCGAGGTGACGCCCCGCAGGATCGACAGGAGTTCGACACCCTCCGCCGAGCCGGCCTCCCACGAAGCGACGAAAACGGCGACCATGCCGATGATCGCCGCAACGAGGTCGAGACTCGGCGGGAACTCCTCTGCGCTCTTGTCGAAGCGCTGCTCCTCACGGTCGATGCCGGTCATGGCGACAACCCGAGCGCTACGGCGTTCAACGACCTCGCGCTGACCGGCGACGCCTGCGGACTTGCGGGCGATCGAGACGATCAGGGCGACGACGCCAACCGCCATGAACGTCATCGTCACGATCTCGCGCTCCCACGTCGGCGACGTGGAGAACGCTGCCACCAACGAAAGGGCACCGAGGACGAGGAAGGTCAGTCGCTGCAACCAGCCGTAGCCGAGGCCGACTTCGCGCCGACGCGTCGTGACCCAGAGAAACAGCCAGCCGCCGGCGGCCCACTGCAGGAGCACGGTTGCGCCGTCGAGTTCGATCACAGAACGAATGCGCCAGCGGCGGCAACGAGGAACAGGCCGAGCAGTGACGGAGCGAGCAGATGCCCCGGCATCGCGCCGCTCTGTCGGGCGAGCACCACGCCCACCGACGCAATGAGCGCAAGGACGATGGCGACGATGCCGAACACGCCAGGTTCACCGGCACCGACGAGGAGTCGACCGAGAATAGCCAGGCCGACTGCCGTGGCGATGACGTTGCGGACGGGGCGCAGCGAGGGCGCCGGAGGACGACTCATCCGAGAACGGCGAGATGGTGGTCCGCGCGGTTGAGCGGGTCGGGGCCGTCGTCGTCAGCGGCGACGATGTCCTCGAGGCGCATCCCCCATTTCCCTTCGATATAGATCCCGGGCTCTACCGAGAACGCATTGCCGTGGGCGAGCGGCTGACTATTGCCCTCGACGATGTAGGGATCCTCGTGTGCCTCGACGCCGATGCCGTGGCCGGTTCGGTGCACGAAGTACGAACCGAAACCCGCATCGACGATGCGCTGCCGGGCGGCACGATCGACGTCCTGACACGGCGTACCCACCGTGGCGGTCCGCACCGCAGCGGCCTGGGCCTCGTGGAGCACGGCGTACGCCTCGAGGTATTCGCGGTCGGGGCGATCGTCGGTCCAGATGTTGCGAGTGATGTCGGAGCAGTAGCCGATGTCGTCGTCGCCGATCATCGTGCCGCCGAAGTCGCAGAGCACCGGTTCTCCGGCCCGGATGACGCGCTCACCGGCGTGATGATGAGGGCTGGCGGCGTTTTCCCCGGCGGCGACGATGGCGAAATTCACGCGGTCGTGGCCCTCCTCGAGGATCTGGCGTCCGAGTTCGGCCGATACCGCCGCCTCGGTTTGCCCAACGAGCGGGATCTCGCCACGCTGCAGCCTTGCGGCGATGCGGTCAACGGCGGCGCCGGCCTCGCGGAGACGGGCGATCTCCTCGGCGTCCTTCACCTGCCGGATCGGGCTCGTAATGCTCGACGCCCGACAAAACGAGGTGTTGGGCATCTGGTTGGTGAGATCGACGAGAAAGCCCGCCCACATGTGATCGCCGATGGCGACGGTGTCAGCGGCGCTTGCGAGATCGGCGATCTTTGCGATCGGATCCTCGGTTTCGCCCCACGGCGCAACCGAGAAGATCTCGGGCCGTTCGTGCACACGGGCGCGTTCTAGGCCCGGGATGACGAGCGTGGCATCACCCTCCCGAGGCACGACGAGCATGGTGATGCGTTCGAGCGGCATCGCCTCGTAGCCGCAGAAGTACGGGAGGTCGCTGCCCACCGACAGCATGAGCACGTCGACGCCGTCGACCTCCATGCGGGCCCGGGCTCGGTCCAAGCGAGTTGCGAACATGTCTACTGAGGCTAGACGCGTCCTCTGCTTCATTCGGCGTCCGGGATGCGCAGATCGCAGGCGCAGTGGGCTTCGACGTCGTGATGGATCGCTGCGCGAAGATCGAACACGCACGCCCACCGGCGGTCTCCACCTCGCGAGGTTCAACACGGGCGTCATCACCGCAAGGCGATGAACTCGACAGCGTTGGTTTTCACCCTCGTTCTGCAGCATCTGCCGCCTCTCGAGCGTGGTAGCTCGAGCGGGTCAGCGGACTGGCCTCAACGTGGTCGATGCCCATCGCCTCGCCCTGCTGCTTCCACTCGCCGAAAATCGACGGCGGCCACCAGGTGACGACGGGAAGATGGTGCGAGGTTGGGCGCAGGTACTGGCCGATCGTGACGATGTCGCAATCAATGGCGGCGAGGTCGGCCATGGTCTGGACGACCTCGGTATCGGTCTCGCCCATGCCGACGATGATCGACGACTTGGTGACAAGTCCCGCCTGCGCAGCCCGGGCAAGGACCGATAGCGACCGGGCGTACGACGCCGAGGGACGGACTGCCCGCTGAAGTCGGGCGACGGTCTCGATGTTGTGGTTGAAGACGTCGGGTCGGGCGTCGAAGACGACCTGCAACGACGCATCGTCGCCCTTGAAGTCCGAGACGAGCACCTCCACCCGGCAGCCCGGCACACGACCTCGGATCGCCTGGACCGTGTCGGCAACGTGCTGCGCCCCACCGTCGGCGAGATCGTCGCGGGCGACCATCGTCACGACGGCGTGGGTAAGCCCCATCCGCTCGGCCGCCTCGGCGACACGAGCCGGCTCATCCGGATCGGCTGCTGCCGGCTTGCGCGTGTCGACGTGACAGAACCCGCATGCGCGGGTGCACCGCTCCCCCAGCACCATGAACGTCGCAGTGCCGTCATTCCAGCACTCGGAGATGTTCGGACACCCCGCCTCCTCACACACGGTGACGAGATCGAGGTCGCGCATCGTCTTCTTGATCTCCCGGTACGTCGGACCCGTGTCAAGTGGGACCCGCATCCATTCGGGTTTGCGCGCCTTCAACCGAACCGGATCGGCCGACACGCCAGCTTCGGCAAGTCGACCAAGCAACCGCACTGACGTGCCGTCGGACTGTTCGGCGAATGAGAGTTCTGGATTCACTTCGCCGTGTCCCACGCCCCGTCGCCCGACCGGCGTACCCGGGCCCTCGCCACGGGTGAAGGGCGCGAGATCAGTCGTTGGCACGCGCCACGCTATCTCGGCCCGATCGACAGGCTGACCGCCACCCCAACGCTGGGCGGCCGCAGCAGCGACGAGATCAACAACAGCGTGCATCGAGACATCGACCCCCTCGGCGGCGAGCGAGCTAACACCCTTGTCGGTGATCCCGCAGGGCACGATGCGATCGAACCAGGAAAGGTCGGGGTCGACGTTGAGGGCGAAGCCGTGCATCGATCGCCCCTGGGTGATCCGGACGCCGATCGCTGCAATCTTGCGGGGCCGCGGCGAGTCGCAATCGACCCAGACACCGGTGCAGCGTGTAAGTCGCCCTGCCTCCACCCCGAGATCGGCGAGCACATCGATCAACAGTTGTTCGATCCCTTCGACGTAAGCGGCCGTGTCGGCCATGCCGCCACGCCGCTTCCCGGGCACGGTGAGAATCGGGTAGCCCACGAGTTGACCCGGACCGTGATAGGTGATGTCTCCGCCCCGGTCCGTGTCGACGACGGCGGCGCCCATCGCCTCGACGTCGACGAGGAGGTGGTCTCGCGGCGTGCGCCGACTCATTGTTACGACATGGTCGTGCTCGAGCAGGAGCAGGTGGTCCCTGGTCGAGTGATCTCGCAACTGGCGCTGCAGGGCGAAGGCGTCTCGATAGTCGACTCGGCCGAGCCAGCGAACTCCAAGGCCGGTGGACGCGACATCGGGCATCTCCATGACTCCATGATGCCGTGCCGCCGGGCTTTTCGACAGGTGCCCGATGCCGCTCACGAGTGGGGGAACGAGGCCGCCCGGATCACCGAATCTCGGCTTCCCAGTCGCGCGTCTCGAGGATCTCCTGAATCCGGTTGAGGAATGCCGCGGCGTAGGCGCCATCGAAGGCCCGGTGGTCCCAGGCTAGGGCGAGCACTCCAACCGAGTGAATGGCGATCGACTCGTTCCCAAACTCGTCGGTGACGACGACCGGCTTGCGCTTCACCCCGTCGGTGCTGAGGATTGCGACCTGGGGCTGGTTGATGATCGGGAACTGCATCATCGTGCCGTACTGCCCGGCATTGGTCAGCGTGAAGGTGCCACCGTTCAAGTCGTCGGGCGTGAGCTGCTTCGTGCGGGTGCGGCCGGCGACATCCGTGATGTCGCGGGCGATCTGCCGCAGACGCTTGCCATCGACATTCTTCACGACCGGGGCGAGCAACCCTTCGAAGTCGATGTCGACCGCAATCGCCATGTTGACTTCATCGTGCACGACCAGATGGTCGCCGCCAAAGCTGGCGTTGAGATGCGGGAAATCACGCAACGCGTCGGCAACGGCGCGGGCAATGAACGGCAGGTAGGTCAGCGAGAAGCCCTCTTCCGCCTTCCATGCGCCCTTGTGTATCTTGCGCACCTGCTCGACCCGCTCGTAGTCAACTTCCATCGCCGTGAGGACGTGCGGCGAGGTCGACTTCGACATCACCATGTGTTCGGCGGTGCGCTTGCGAATGTTCGTGAGCGGCACAACCTGATCTCGAGCACCCACGGCCGGAGTGGGCGCTGCAGCGACGGGCGCCGGTGCCGTGGGCGCGGCAGCGGCCGGAGCGACAGGCGCCGCAAGAGCTGGGGCGGAAGGCGCCGCAGGAGCTGGGGCGGAAGGCGCCGCAGGAGCTGGGGCGGAAGGCGCCGCAGGTTCGGGAGTCGAG
>MDTB01163596.1_pt1 | contig 12858 bp, 9 predicted proteins | sample 811161 | NCBI WGS metagenome assembly MDTB01 (sample SAMN05326650, study PRJNA326480) | marine metagenome | isolation source: seawater | place: Mediterranean Sea | collected 2009 | reverse complement strand
AGCGGCAAATTTCCACGACCTTGCTGGAGTAACTGGTATTGTCATTACCAAATTAGACGGTACTGCTAGAGGTGGTGGTGCTCTTTCAGCAGTTGCTGCAACCGGTGCCCCTATTGTACACATTGGTGTTGGAGAAAAGGTAAGTGACCTTGAAAAATTTGAATCTGATAGATTCATATCTCGACTTCTTGGAATGGGCGATATTCAAGGATTAATCGACCTTGCACCAGAGGATTTAGATGAAGAAGAAGCAATGCGATTGACTCAAAGAATGATGAGTGGTAGATTTACTCTGAATGATATGTATAAGCAAATGGAGATGATGTCAAAAGTTGGAACTATTGATAAATTGATGTCCTTTTTACCAGGTAATATGCTTGGCGGACTTGGAGGAATGTCAAAATCTCAAAAGCATGCTATGCAAGGGAACTTGGACCGCTACCGAACAATCATGGATAGTATGACAGGTTGGGAAAAGAATGAACCAGCTAAAATTAAGGCTGATAGGATTAAGAGAATTGCTAGAGGTTCTGGCGTCCGTGAAAAAGATGTTAGAGAATTGATCGGTCAGTGGAATCGTTCAAGAAAGATGATGAAAGGAATGGGCGGTAACCGTAAATTGAACAAACAAATGAGAAAAATGATGAAAGATGGAGATATGGATATGGACCCATCTTCTTTTGGAATGTGATTATTTCTAATCATCCAATGGTGGCAGGTCTGGAATTACTTTCGTATCTTTCTCTGCCTCGGCCTCTGCTTCAGCAGCAATTCTAGCATTCTCTTCAGCCAATCTCTTCGCTTCTTGTTCTTGTGTAATCCTAGCATTTTCTTCTGCTAATATCTTTTCTTCCTGCTCTTTGATCGCTCTTGCTTCTTCATCAGCCAATCTTTGAATTTCTTCTAACTCAGAATTAATCTTCGCCTCATCAGCCAACCGCTGCTCTTCAGCGATTCTAATAGATTCTTCAACCATCTTCAAATGTGCTTCTTTAGCAAACCGATTTTTAGCTTCTTCTTCGGCACTAATTTTAGCAGCCTGCTCAGCCTTGACTCTTTCCTCTTCTTCGATTCTCTTCCTTTCTTCTTCAGCAGCAGCAGCCTTTCTTTCCTCTTCGATTCGTGATTTCTCTGCAGCTAAATTCAGCGCTTCCTGTTCAACCTTTCTCAATCTTTCAACTTCTTCTCTGACTCTAGATTCTTCCTCAGCTCTCGCTCTAGCGTCTTCTTCTATACGAAGTTCTTCAGCTTCCTTAAGTCTCTTAGTCTCTTCTTCAGCAGCAATTAGTCTTTCATGCTCTTCCTGCTTTGCCCTCTCAACAGCACGTTTGGTTGCTTCTTCAGCATCTCTTACTCGTTGTTCAGCCTCTGCAGTCAAGCGTTCTTCTTCTTCAATCCTCGCTTTTGCTCTAGCAACTAACTCTTGACGAGTTTCTTCTTCAGCTTTTAATCTTGCTTCAGATAAACTTCTAGCCTCTTGTTCAGCTTTTAATCTTGCTTCAGCCTCTTCTTTTGCTTTGGATTCAGCCATCATACGTAATTTCGCCTTTACTTCAAGTTCTTTCTCTAGCAAAGCTTCATCCTCTAATCTTTGAGTAATAGTGTACCTTTCCATTACTGCATTGTAAATTTCACTGTAGTCCTCATCACTAAGTTCCAATGTTTCTGTTCGTGCTAGAAGTAAGAATTGCTGAATATCTAGGTCGGAAAATGTACCGTCATGTGTGCTTAAAACAGTCCTTAGTACTTGGTAAAATTTACGTTGTTCCGATTTAATCATACCATCAGAGGTGATGAAATCTTGAACCAGAGTTAATATCTCCGTCATGTTCAAATCATCGGACATAGTAATTCCATCACTCACTGGTTTTTGTTATTTGCTCCTATAAGTTATAATGAGATTCAATAGGTTTTTGCCAGAATGACTTTTCTTGAAGTAGGTTTTCCTGACATGTGGCAAGGTCTTTCTGACTCAAATTCTTCGGTGGCATCACCTAAGAATGTCAGTCCAGTATGCCTCTCAATTACTTCTGCATGAGCATCAGTTCCATCAAATGGAATTTGGTATATTTTTCCTTCTTCAATAGTGCCATTCATCGACCATTGACCATTATTTTCCACGAATTCTGGTAATGGTTGAATTACATCATCCATGTGAGCAGATGAACGCTTTCTTAATTCATCAGCGATATCTTTGAGCGCAGTTCTACAACTATCGACTATAGTATCCATTGGCAATGGTTCTTTTCCACCGGTTCTTTTAGCGGCAAAAACAGTCCCTTGCGCAATATCTCTTGGACCTATATCCAATCTTAGAGGTACTCCTTTTATCTCCCAATCATAATATTTCTGCCCTGCACGTATGTCTCTTGAATCAACTTTTACTCTAAATCCATTTTTGCGTAAAGTATCAGCGATATCGTTGGCTGCACCAATTGTATCAACTTCTGAATTTTTCTTTATCATCGGACATATAACAATTTGATGAGGGGCAATTGCAGGTGGCATTATCAGACCATTATCATCTCCATGCATTCCAACGATTGCTCCCAATAATCTCTCTGACATACCATAAGTAGTTTGATGACAATGTTGTTGTTTGGCTTCAAGATTTTCATATGTTATATCGAATGCTTTAGCCCATTGGTCACGGTAGTGGTGGCATGAAGCAACTTGAAGAGTGCGACCATTTGGCATTACTGCATCGATTCCAATAGTATACCAGGCGCCTGGGAAGGTATCCCAAACAGGTCTTTTTGCCTTGATAATTGGCAAACATAAATCATTCATAATTCTGTCAACTATCTCTAAATCTTCGCTTATTTGACGTGAAGCATCTTCCTCATCAGCGTGAGCTGTATGTGCTTCAAAGAAATGAATTTCTCTAACGCGAATAAAAGATCTAGTTTGTTTGGTTTCATATCTAAAGGTATTAACCATCTGATATATTTTCAATGGCAAATCCTTGTGCGACCTTATCCATAAAGGGAACATGGTATACATTGCTGTCTCTGAAGTTGGTCGTAAGAACATAGGTATGTCTAACTCATTGTCACCAGCGTGCTTGACCCAATAAACTTCTTTCTTGAACCCACCTTCTTCATCTTCATCTCGTAATTCATCAGGGTCTACACCTTCTTCTCTTGCTCTCTTTAGTCTGGCGACAAGCGCATTCTCTTTTTCGAGAAGGTTCTCTGGTATCAATAGATGGAAATTAACTTCTTCATGACCGGTTCTTTCCATTTCATTATGAGTTAAATTATCTATTAATCTCATCGTTTTCCAACCATAAGGTCTCCAGACATCCATACCCTTGATAGGATATCTTTTGTCCACAAGATCAGAGGCTTCAACTATGAATGGATACCATTCATTGAAATTATCAACCTTAGACGGTATTCCCCTCTTGGCTTTACCCGGACCTTGGCTCATATTTTCAACTGCAATCATCTCTCTCATCAAGATGACGCTTAAAAAATAAAAATTAAGCGGTTATCTATTCTTTTTTATCAATGCCATAATAGCGGCTATACACCATACAATTTCTAAAACCAAGAAAGCCCATTCATAAATCAATAACGCACGTATCGCCAGTAGGCCAGACCCAATAGCCATCAGTGACAGATATTTGGAATCTTTACTACCCAATACATCTCTTGTTTCAAGTAAAAAGGCAACTAAAATACAAATCATTCCTAAGTATGAGAGTACCTCTGTAAATAGGTCTAAATCCATTCATCTCACTTCTTGCGCAGTAACAATAGAGTTCCTATTAATAATACTACGATTGCAACTACGTCTGGAATTCCAATTCCACCTGCAGTTCCACCAATGCCACTTGAACTATCACTTAACATTGAGAATGACCAGCCGTCTGAAGAGCCCAATTTATGCGGACTCAACAAATTAATTCTAGTTTGCTCAACACCTCGGCACATTTCATCAACATCACAAAACGAGCCAAATACATTAGAAAGAAGGCCGAAAATATTAGCAATAACTAATAAAAATCCAGAAATGAATGTAAACTTCATAATCTTTGAATTACTATTTTTGGCAGATGGTAAATCTGGCATTTCAAGGTGTGGAAGATTACCAGCAGGTAGTCCTACAGGTTCAATGACTTCGATTAACATATTAGTTGGTGGAGCAACTTCAGTAACAGGTGCTCCTGGTTGATGCTCAACAAAATCACGAGATTTAACAGGCTTTACAGGGGCGATTTTGATTCCGTATAAACGGTCTGCTAAACTAACTAAGGCAGCATCATCAGCAATTTCAGATGCGTCGATTTCACCATCCAAAAGTTGCTGAAGTCTATCCCTCATTTCTGACAAAGTCATCCCCCGTAATTAGAGGGTGTACACTTATCATTCAAGAATCCTCCTTTCGAGGGAAAAGTCAATTTTTATCGCTCAAGCATTACCAGCTGCTTCAACATCTGCCCAATCTTTCATGAATCCATCGATTCCTTTATCGGTTAATGGATGTTTCATTAATTGTCTGAAAATCTTAGCTGGCATTGTTGCTGTATGAGCCCCTAACTGGATGCATTGCAGTACGTGAGTGGGATGGCGTATCGAAGCGGCCAGAACCTTAGTAGTAATCTCTGGATAATTATCCCAGGTCGTCATAATTTCTGCAATTAAGTTCATTCCTTCATGGCCAGTATCGTCAATTCTTCCAATGAACGGAGATACATAAGTTGCTCCTGCCTTAGCTGCCATTAGGGCTTGTGATGATGAGAAGATAAGTGTAACATTAGTTTTGATTCCTTTGTCGGTTAGCGCTTTAGTTGCTGCCAATCCCTCAGGCGTGCAAGGGATTTTGATGATCACATTTTCTGGAAGTTCATCTTTTAGAACAAGAGCTTGTTCTATCATTCCGGCAGTATCTAAAGCAGTAACTTCAGCAGAAATAGGGCCATCACAAATCGAAGCTATTTCAGCAACAACTTGTTTAAAATCCCTACCACTTTTCTTGATTAGAGATGGATTTGTCGTAACACCATCTAATATTCCCCAAGCAGCAATTTCACGTATTTCGTCTACATCAGCAGTATCTAAGAAGAACTCCATGATTGAATGGAATAGAAGGCACTCTTTGAATTATCCGCATGAATAATTATTTCTTACTACGATAAAGAAAAATCATAGAACCCACAATTATCATTATAACAGAACCAATATAGAGATATTCTGCTGAAGAAAGGCTAGACTTTGAATAAACTATCAAACCATCATTTTCATTATCGGTTTCATTAGTATTATTATCACTACTTGAATCAACTTCTTGCTCACAATAATCAGGAATTGAATCTAAGTCTGAATCTATAGAATCGTTACCTCCAGGGCAAATATCTTCGGCATCACTAACTCCATCCAAATCAGAATCTATCTGATAAGTACTACAACCGTTACTGTCAACAACTTCTTCTCCAAATCGAGTTAAGCTATTTGGACATAAGTCAATATCATCTGCAACCCCGTCAAAGTCAGAATCTAATAATTCATCACAACCATCTGGAATTAAATCATTATCAGTATCTAAGGAGTCATTATGTCCATTACAAATATCAGCATCATTTGAAATACCGTCATTATCAGAATCAATCAACTCATCACAACCATCTGGAATTGAGTCATTATCTTCATCGATATTATCGTCAAAACCATTACATAAGTCGAAATCATCAGCAATTTCATCATTATCGGAATCGATTAAATCATCACAGTCATCAGGGACCATATCTCCGTCAACATCGATAAGGTCATCAAACCCATTACATATGTCTAAATTATCACTCACAGTATCAAGGTCTGTATCATCTAAGCAACCGTCTCCGTCTTTATCCCAAGGAATAGAATCTTCATTGGGGCATAAATCAGTCCAAGACTCAATATAATCTCCATACGTCAATATTTTATTTGTGAAGGCAATATGATTCGTATCATACCTTCGGACTTTGAAAACCTTATTTCCATTACCAGTATAGATAGAATCTCCTTGAGAGAGAGTATTTCCCGAGTTTATCGGACTGATATATTTCCAAACAATTTCCCCTTGTAAGTTGACTTCAATGAATGTACCTTGAGTTCCATAAGTGATTAGAGTATTTCCGTTTGGAAGTCTTTCAACTCCAGATATTGATGGAGCATACATGTCAGTACCGATATCCCAACTCCAACTAAAATTCGAAGGACCGTATGGTTCACTTAGATTTTTCAAATAACTTCCATTACTAATTGGGGGTGAAATAATATCAACACTTGAAAATAGAATATCTCTTCCATTCCCATTATTAAATACAATTAGTTCACCAGAATTTGGTCTGTTACTTTCTATCCATTGAACATCATGTTGTCCAAATAATTTCTGGTCATTATTAGTCCCTGCACGATATGCTTCTGGATTACCCCATCTGTAGAGTATATCTCCACCCATACCGCTATTTCCCCCACTATGTTCTGAAGCTTCAAGGGTTGTAGTGCTGTGGTCAATAATATATATTTCATTCATATTTTTACACGATAGTGCGATTTGGTCTAGTTCTAGATTGTAGTCAATTCCATTACAATGCATCCAATCACGACCACCCGATGCACCTCCTGTGGCATCATTGAAATTTACATCTAATAATTCGGGATGTAGACTAACATCTCCATAATTATCTTTTGAGGAATCAAAGTCTTGAATTAAATGGTCCCAAGCATGCCACTCCCAAACAATTTCCACATCATCTTTTCCAATCGGTTTGATTTCCAGTATCAAATCTGGCCATAAAGTCGATGAAGACACAGTTTTATCTGAATTACCTGATTCAGAATTTCTTCCCGATTGTGCGACCTCTTGTTCATCTTTTTCTTCCCAAGCAATCACCAAGATATTTCCATTTGGCATCGGCTCAATATCGTGGTGACTCCTGTAATCTCTAGATGAATAATTCCATGACCATTCTAATTCCCCATCCCATGAAATTCTTTCTATATGTCCTGCTGCCCCTCCAGCGGAAAAGTCACCAAGAGCATTGTTTCCCAAATTACCAGTTCTTAGTAAGTCTCCATCATCCAAAAGATATGAAGATAATCCCGGCCTTAAACCACTGACAGATTCCCAGTTGTGAACTTCTCTACCATGTTCGTCAATGAGGTAAGTTGTGGTTGAGGATATTGGAGAAAATAATGTATATCCTGGACTCATCTCTGAATTACAATATATCAAACCGACAGACCAAGTGTCATTCCTGTCAGCATTGCATAGTGGTATAGAATTATCTTGAGGCTCGGATGCTGTAGAATTCGGGGTGATAAGTAATATTGAAAGAATGATAATTACGAACAAAAAATACGCTTTAGAAGATGTTCGCATATCTATTACTCTCAAATCATCATTTTCATTATTTTCTACTAATTGCTCTCTTTACGGCATCTGCAATGAATGGGCTGGATATTTCGAGCAAATCTAGCATTTCATCAGATTGACCAGATTCACCAAATCTATCTTTAACTCCAACCATTTCTAACGGTGCCGGACAATTTGAAGATAGATATTCCGCTACAGCGCCACCAAGGCCACCGATTACATTGTGGTCTTCAGCAGTGACGACAACTCCACATTTTTCTACTAATGATTTGATAAGATCAGTATCGAGTGGTTTGAGAGTATGCATATCCACAACCGTAACAGATAATCCATTTGCGGCCAAAACTTCAGCAGCTTTCATAGATTCAGATACCATTACTCCACAAGCAATAATCACAGCATCATTTCCTTCTCGCAGAACCATTCCCTTTCCGATTTTGATTTCTTTTTCTCTTCCGTCATACATTACAGGAGTCTTATTTCTTGCAGTCCTCATGTAGGATGGTTTTCCAAGTTCAGGAAGTTGCATTGTCAATTCTCTTGTACTGACATCATCACATGGATGCATGACAACTACATTTGGCAGAGTTCTGTATATTGCTAAATCTTCTATGGATTGCGCAGATGAGCCGTCAGTTCCTGTGTGAGTACCACCGTGACTTCCGCAAAGGTGTACTGCTAAATTTGGTCTTGCCACTCCATTTCGCATTTGTTCAAATGCTCTCTCGGTGAATATTGCAAATGTGCTGGCAAATGGAATGTATCCTGAAGATGCCAGTCCAGCCCCAACAAGTAGCATATTTTGTTCACCAATACCGCATGAAACGGTTCGCTCAGGGTATTGTTTTCTGAAGTGAAGAGACTTGGTTGACTTACCCAAATCAGCTTCTAATACAACCACTTTAGGATTGCTGGCTAAATCCAGTAATGCTTGGCCGTAACCATCTCGTGTTGCTGCCATTCTGCTCATGCTTCCACCTCTCCGAGTTCCACCATCGCTTGATGAAATTGTTCATCATTAGGTGCAGCACCATGGAATGAAGGATTATTTTCCATATATGATATTCCTGCTCCTTTTATTGTGTGAGCAATTAGAATTGCAGGGCCATCATTTGTATTTTCTAGGAAATCTAAACCCTCAGAAATTTCACCCATATTATGACCATCAATTTCCTTAACAGACCAGCCAAAAGCCCTCCACTTTGCTGGAATATCAAACATTCTCATCTGTACTTCACAGAAATCATCATTTTGAATACGATTTCTGTCTAAAATCACTTTGAGATTACCAAGTTCATGGTGTCTTGCAGCCATTGCTGCTTCCCAAACACTTCCCTCTTGAATTTCACCATCTCCCAGCATTACAAATATCCTTCTATCACTGTTCTCTAGTCTTGCTGCTACTGCACAACCCATTCCAAATGATAGACCCATACCTAAAGAACCAGCAGAAAAGTCAACTCCAGGGCACCATTTCATATCGACGTGACCTTGACAAACTCCGCCCAAAACACGATATGATTCTAGGTCTGCATGAGATATGAATCCCATCTCTGCTAAGACAGCATACATTCCAGGTGAAGCATGACCTTTAGAAAGAATGAATCTGTCTCTATCTTCCCACTTAGGTTCATCTGGTTTGACACGCATTCTTGTAGCATACAATGCTGAAATCAAATCTATCTCTGAAAGAGAGCCCCCCGGATGGCCGGCTTGGGCTCTATGTACCATCTTGACGATTTCAACTCTGCATTTACGCGCGAATTCTTCTACTTCCTCATTACTCATGGCCATTTAGACACCCTCAAAAACTGGCCATGGCCGACGACCTTTGATGCTTTTGTTAGTAAATCAAATTATTATAATATGATTATTTTCTATTTGGAAGGAAAATCCCGACAAATTTAGAAACACTATCTTTGAACACAGTCAACGATTCAAGAAGTAAATTACCACCACTTGGAAGCGCTCTAGTAGCAAGCCAAATGAAAATTCCAACAAACCATGCAAAGAATGCTAGAGATAGGAAATTACCTAGTGTTCCGGTACCAAAAATATCTGGTAGATCAATTCCACCAACAATTAATAGAGCAACAAATACTCCAAGAATTGATTCACCTGCAATAAAACCAGCACCGATTAGAACCCCTCTATTTTCAACTTCTTTTGCGGCTTCTTTGGCCTTTTTAGACGGCACGTCTCTAATTTCACCATCAATTCTTAGGTGAGCGCTACGTAAGGTGAAGTAGGAAATAATTCCTCCAAGCATAATTGGAACCGATAGTCCAAGAGGTAGATAGATACCAATTGCTACGCTCATAACTGGCATCTTTAGACGTATTAGAATAATGGCGATAACTACACCCAGAGCGATCATTTGTAAATTTACATCACCAATAAATGCACCCTTGACTATATCTCCTATCAGTTCAGCCTGTGGCGCATATAGTGCATTTGAACAATCACGGCCATTAGGATATAATATCTCATTTCCAGCATCTCTAAGACATGCTGTTTCTGTAATTCCAAATGCACTATGGAGTAATTTTAGTGTTGGAGCGATTACAAGTGCGCCAGTAATTACTCCAATGATTTCAGCGATTTGTTGAAGACGTGGTGTAGCACCAACCATGTGTCCAGTTTTCAAATCCTGCATTACATCTCCAGCAATTGCAGCTGATGAAGCCACAATCGATGCTATTAGCATAGTAGCAAGCATCAATGTCGAGGTATCAAGATTTAGTAATCCATCACCAATAAGTAAAACAAGTACTACTGTGAATAATAATGTGGCGATTGTCATGCCTGAAACTGGTGAATTTGACGACCCTACGACTCCAGCGATATATCCTGCAACCGCAGCAAAGAAGAAAGCAGTCATTGCCAAGAATAGCCCTCCAGCAAATGCTAAGATGAATGAACCAGTTTTAGCCCAATAGAACAAGATTGTTAGGATAACTAAAAAGCCTGAGAAAATGAATACTTTGTTCATTGGTAAGTCTATCTCGGTCCTCAGTAATTCGGAGTCATCAGAAGACTTCGATCTTATTGCCTTAGATATTCCAATGATGATAGTTTTTCTCATTGACCACAGTGTATACAATCCACCAACAACCATTGTTCCAACACCGACATAACGGATTTGTTGTTTCCAAACTGCCAAAAACATATCTACATTACTTCCGCCTTCACCCCAACCATTAATCAAACCATACATTGGAGTGAGAATTCCAAAACCTAGTAATCCACCGAGGAAAATAAACGATGCAATGCGTATACCGACAATGAAACCAACTGACAGTAATGCAATGGATAAATCCATTCCGGCATAAATTTTAGTTCCAAGGAATGTGAATGCGCTTTCAACTGTGTGGTGAGTTGCTTGGAACCCTTTAACAACCAATCCATAAATGGCGCCAATTCCTAAGGCGTAAAGTATTGCTTGAGCACCTTCTCCCCCTTCTTCTCCTGCAACTAGAACTTCACGACAGGCAACCCCTTCAGGGTAAGGCAAGGCTTCTTCGACAATGAATAATCTTCTTAGTGCAATAGTAAACATCGTACCTAGTAATCCGCCAAGAAGTGCAATAATAGTAGTTTCAACCAATTTTATATCATCCCAAACATTTGGTATGACAAGTAGAGCAGGTACAGTAAAAATAATTCCAGCAGCCAAAGATTCTCCAGCACTTGCCATTGTTTGAACAGAATTATTTTCCAGAATACTTACATCTTTGAAAAGAGAGCGTAAAATAATCATCGACATCACAGCGGCAGGAATACTTGCCGATACAGTCATACCCGCATACAAACCGAGGTAAGCATTCGCTGCAGTCATTAGTATTCCAAGTAAAATACCTACTATCACCACTCTTAGTGTCAGTTCAAGTGGCGTTTCAGAGGCCGGAATATAAGGCTCTCCGAGTTCGGACATGGTATCGGCAACATTAACCACTTGTTGAAAACATCGTTGAAAAACATGGGATTTCCACCATCATTATGATAAGTTTGTTAGTGCTCGCAATAATAATCAATGGTGATTAACTTGGCAATTACTTGGCATAATATTTCTACCGATGAAGCAATGACAGAACTTGAAGTTACAAAATCTGGACTAAGTCAAGAAGAGGTCAAATCAAGACGCTCTAAATATGGAGAAAATAAACTCGCTGAACCTGTACAAACACCTGGCTGGATTAGATTTCTATCTCAATATAATGACCCTCTAAACTACCTATTGATAGGGGCGGCAATCGTCGCTCTACTAATTCATCCTGATGAACCAGGCGATGCTATTTTCATCTTCATGGTACTAACAGCGAATGCGTTCTTTGGTTACTGGCAGGAAGGTCAAGCTGAACAAGCCATGGAATCGTTGAAACAAATGTCACTCTCACAATGTGTCGTTGTCCGTAATGATACAGATATGGAAATACCGACTCAGGAATTAGTTCCTGGTGATATTGTCAATCTCTATGAAGGATTGAATGTTCCAGCAGATCTTAGAATTCTTGAATCTTACCAGTGTAAAATTGATGAATCTGCTCTGACTGGAGAATCATTGACTATAGAAAAGAAGCCTGATTCTCTTGTCGATGATACACTTCTTGCAGACCGTAAGAATATGGCTTTTATGGGCACTTGTGTAGCATCAGGACGAGCGATAGGTGTTGTTGTTTCAACAGGTATGCAAACACAACTAGGAAAGATTGCAAGTGACATTGCTAGTTCAGATACACCAAAAACACCGCTCGAGTTAAAATTAGAATCACTCGGTAAGTTTCTTGGTTTCATAGCTTTAGTGGTTGCAGTATTATTGGTCTCTTTAGAGATGATTATTGCATATGGTGAACCAAATGTAGACTTAAAAGAAGCAGCAGTAGACCAATTCATAATCGCTATCGCTATCTTTGTCGCCATTGTTCCTGAAGGTTTACCGATAATTCTGGTGATCACACTTGCCTTGGGTATGCGAAATATGGCGAAACACAAAGCGATTATTCGAAGAATGAAGGCAGTAGAAACTTTGGGCTCTACAACCGTAATTTGCTCTGATAAAACGGGTACATTAACTAAAAATCAGATGACTGCTAGACAAATTTCTACTACCGAAGGTAACTTTCAGATTACTGGAGAAGGCTTCAAACCGAAAGGTGAAATTCTTTTTGAGGGTAAACCTCTCGGCGATGATGGTTTCTCACAGCATCAAAATAATTTAGGTTTTAGACTCGCTGCAGCATGTTTGAGTCTTTGTCATAATTCTCAGATATCCAAGATTGATGGCCAATGGCAAGCACTTGGCGACCCGACTGATTCTGCTTGTGCTGTCGCTGGTTGGAAGATTAATGGTGATGTCCAAAAATTTGCTCAACGACACAGTAGAATACACGAGTTCTTTTTTGATACCAAAAGAAAACGTATGTCAGTAATACATGAGTATGAAGGAGAAAAGTGGATATTCTCTAAAGGTGGTGCTGGTGGTTTTATTGACTTGGT
>MDTB01106675.1_pt1 | contig 12858 bp, 9 predicted proteins | sample 811161 | NCBI WGS metagenome assembly MDTB01 (sample SAMN05326650, study PRJNA326480) | marine metagenome | isolation source: seawater | place: Mediterranean Sea | collected 2009 | reverse complement strand
CGGATTGAAAGCTTCATTTTAGGTAAGGGTTTGAATGACGGACTTAAGCGTGCAAAAGCTTATTCCGAAGCTGGCGCGGATCTTATTTTAATTCACAGCAAGGAGAAAAGCCCCAAAGAAATATTTTCTTTTTCAAAAACTTTTAGAAAAACTAAATATTACAAACCTTTAGTTTCAGTGCCTTCTACATATTCAAAAACGACAGAGTCAATTTTGATAAAAAATGGATTTAAAATAGTTATTTATGCTAATCACATGTTGAGAGCTGCTTACCCGGCAATGGAAAGTGCCGCTAAAAATATTTTAAAAAACCAAAGATCCTTCGAATTAGAAAACAAGATAAGTTCAGTAAAAGAAGTGATTAATTTAATTAAATAATGATTCTAGTAGAAAATTTATTCAATACTCTTAAGAAAAATAAAATAGATTTTTTTACAGGTGTGCCAGATAGTATTCTAAAAGAGTTTTCCTCTTTTTTAGAAAAACTTACTATCAAGCAACACATGATAGCTGTCAATGAAGGTTCAGCCGCTTCAATAGGAATTGGGTATTATTTATCTACTAAAAAAATTCCATGCATATACCTTCAAAACTCAGGATTGAGTAATGCAATAAACCCACTAATTTCAATTGCTAGCAAGGAAGTATATTCAATACCTCTTCTTTTAATGATTGGTTGGAGAGGTTCGCCTAAAATTAAAGATGAGCCTCAACATATGGTAAAAGGGAAAATTACTCCAAAATTACTTAAATTATTAAAAATTGAATATTGTGTATTAAGAGATACTAAGGATTTATTGAAATTGAGTAAGCTAATTAAAAAGGCTAACAAAAATAAAAAAATTATTGCATGCTTAGTTGAAAGGGATATTTTAAAGAGTAATTTACTAAAAAAAAATTATGTATCAAATAAAAATAGCCTTTTAAGAGGAGATTTTATTGAAGAATTTTTAAAACACATTCCTTTACACTCTAAAATAATTTCGACTACTGGTTACAGTTCAAGAGAATTAATGCAAATACGAAAAGGGAAAAAACTAATCAGAGGTAAGGATTTCTATATGGTGGGAGGAATGGGGCACTCGTCTATGGTTGCTCTGGGCTACACAATTAATTCCAACAATATAGTTTTTTGTTTAGACGGCGATGGCTCTGCATTAATGCATCTTGGTTCTTTGAGGACAGTAGGTTTTAGTAGTTCTAAGAAATTCAAACACATCCTTTTTAACAACAACTCGCACGAATCCGTAGGTGGGCAATCAACAAATGCCGAAGGTATTGACTTTAAAAGTTTAGTGAAAAGTCTTGGGTATAAAAGCTATTTTAAAATTAAAAAAAAATCGGAAACAAAAAATATCATAAGAAAATTTATTAAATCAAGAGGCCCCTCATTTTTAGAAGTTAAAATAAAAAATGGTTCTTTAAAAAATTTATCTAGACCAAAAAACCTTCTTCGAATTAAAAAATATTTTATGGGAAAATAATGATTGAGAAATATAGCTTAAAAGAGTTTAAAAGTCTTCTGTCCAAAAAAAAATATAGTAAAATTTTTTTAATAACAGGAAAGAAATCCTTCATAAAATCTGGTGCTAGTAAATTAATTTCTAGCAAAATAAAAAAAAAAATTAAATTTTTTTTCAAAAAAAATTCAATTCCAGAATTAAAAGAGCTTAAAAAAATTGTATTAGCCATAAAAGATTACAAACCAGATCTTATAGTTGCTATTGGGGGCGGGGCAGTAATTGATTATGCAAAAGTAGCTAGCGTAGTTGACGACTTAAAAAATATTAAAACTTTAGTTGTTAAAAATAAAATTCCAAACTCAAAAGACTGTCCTTTAGTAGCTGTGCCAACAACATCCGGTTCTGGCGCTGAAGTTACTCCAAATGCCGTTATGTATATAAATAAAATTAAATATACAGTGGATAAAAAAATAATTCTTCCAGATAAGTATTTTTTGATACCAAAGTTAACTTTTTCAGCTTCAAAAAGAGTTAAAGCCTCTTCAGGTTTTGATGCTATTGCTCAATCAATTGAATCACTGATCTCGGTTAAGTCAAGCAAACTTAGTGTAAATTTTGCAAAAAAATCATTACAACTATCACTTAAAAGTTATGTAAATTTTGTAAATAGGCCAAACAATTTTAATGGTAATAAAATGTCTTTAGCTGCAAACATTTCGGGAAGAGCTATCGCAATTTCTAAGACTACTGCTCCTCATGCCATTTCATATCCATTCACTGCTCATTTTGGAATACCACATGGCCACGCGGTTTCTTTGACCCTTGAAAAATTATTGTTATTTAATTTTCAGAACGCTAAGTTAGCAAAAGTAAATTTTGATTTATTAAGTCGTTATAAGTTAATATTTAAGCTTACGAAAACAAAAAATATTTTCGATTTAGTTAATTTTATAGGGCAACTAAAAAAATTGTCAGGCTTAGAAGACAATCTAGAAACGCTAGGAATTAATTTAAAAAAAGAAAAAAGTAAAATACTTTCTGGGGTTAATGAACAACGACTTTCCAATAACCCAGTCAAGATAAAAACAAAGGATATAATTTCAATTATCTCATGAATATCATCTCATCTTTTTCTGGATATTTATATTTTCTAAAAAAAATAAAACTAACAAAAAAGAAAAAGATTATTTTTTATTCTGAGTCTAAAAATTATAGAAATTATTTTATTAATTTGATAAATGCATTAAGCAAAAATGATTATGTTACAGTTATTTATTTAACTTCAGATCAAAATGATATGGACTTGATAGAGCAAAATGTTAAACCAATATTTATAGGAAATGGTTTTTTTAGATTGCTACTTTTCATTTTTTTAAAATGCGATATGTTAATTATGACTTTAACGGACTTAGACAACCATGAAATAAAAAAATCAAAAAATTGTAAAAATTATTTATATGTCTTTCACTCATTAGTTAGTACACACAAAACTTACACGCATAATGCCTTTAAGAACTTTGACGTAATTCTTACTAATGGGGAATATCAAAAAACTGAGTTACAGTATTGTGAAAAATTATATAACCTTCCTCCGAAAAAAATAGTCAATACTGGCTACATGTACTTAGAGAAACTAAAAAAAGAGAGAAAAAATAATACAAATTTAAAAAGAATTTTGTTTGCTCCATCATGGAACAAATTACATAACAATTTATTTAATGACCACTCAAATGAAATAATAGATAGATTAATTGATAAAAAATTTATTGTAACTCTGAGAACACACCCAGAATTAATAAAGAGATCTAACAAAACAATAACTTTTTTAAAAAAAAAGTATAAAAATAAGGAAAATTTTGAGTTAAATACAGATATATCAAATTTAGAAACATTAAATAGTTCATTTATTTTAATTACTGATAATGGCGGTATGGCTTTAGAGTATATTCTCGTACAAAAGAAACCTGTAATATTTATTAATTATGCAGACAAGGTTCATAATAATTTTTATGAGAAGATTAAATTAGATGCTCTAGAAGATAAATTTAAAAAAAGGTTTGGTTTTACAATTCAAATAGATGATTTAAAAAATATTGATTTAAAGATACAGGAAGCATTAGTAAATTTTGAAAAAAATAAAAATCTTATAAATAGTTTTGCTCAGGATAACGGGGTGATTCTAGAAAATCAGACATTAAATGCTCAAAAAACAATACTAGATCTTTTGGACTAAAATTAAACGTGTTTGCAACTAGCCTTAAAGTATACTAAATATTCTAAATATGAATTTCAGCAAATTGTTTAGATACATATCATTAACATTAATTATTTACTCTTTCCTAACAAGTAGCTCATTTGCTTACATAGATCCTGGACTGGGTAGCATGCTTCTCCAAGGCCTTCTCGTTGTTATAGGCGCTATTACTACTTTTTTCTACATTCTTAGGGAAAAAGTTAAGAATTTTTTTAAAAAAATTTTCAAAAAAAAAGAAAAATGAATAATTTTTTTAAAGAAAAAGAAACAACTCTATTTTTTTTTCTTTATAATTTACCCTTAATCTTATTTTATCACAAAATTAATTTACAACAAATCCCAATTTACGATCTGGCCTTAGTTTTTCTTTTTCATAGCTTAATTTTTTTTATTCTTTTACAATTGATTATTTTTTTAGGTAAAATTTTAAAAGTAAATAAAAATATATTTTTATTCGCCAGTTTTATAATTTACTATTTACTTTTTTATTATTACAATATTAAAAATACCGTTCTTAATATTACAAATAATTACATCCAGTTAGGGTTTTTGCTGGATTTACTTATTTTATTTTTTTATTTGATAATTTTTATTTTATTTTATAAATCGATCAAAAAGCAAAAATACTTTTATAATTTTAAGATATTTACCATTGTTTTTTTGTCATTAAATTACTCAGTTTTTATATATCAGATTTTTACAACTTATAATATCGTGACTGAAAAAGACTATTTGACAAATAATATTCAAATTAAAAATAATCAAGGAAATATTTATTATATTGTATTTGATGGAATGACTAGTCTAGCAAATGCCGAAGAAAACAATATTATCAATAATAAAGAGGAAATTGAGATTGAATTAAAAAAACTAAATGCAATTTATTTGAAAAATAGTATATCAAATTATAGCAGTTCATACTTAAGCTTGGCAAGCATATTTAGTCTCAACTACCCTGTAAAAGAAAATGATAAACAATACAAAAATAGATTTGATTTTTTTCCATATATGATTACTCATAGCAAAAAAAAAGTTTTACTGTTAGATGTTTTGCGTCAAACTAATAAAAACACTTTTTGGGTTGGTAATAATTGGGCTTCATGTGACTCAGGAAGAAGTAGCTATTTAATAAAGTGTAATCAATATAAAAACAAATATCTCACCTTACTTCTTAATTTCTACTCTATTTCTCCGCTAAAAAAATTTATTGGATTTTTTACAATCAAATCTCAAGATTTAGAATTTATTTCTGATCCTGAAACTTACTTAAATTCTATAAAAAATAAAAATAGTTTCTTTTTTATTCATTTGTTACTCCCGCACGATAATCTTCTAAATAACAATTGTGAAATATCAAAAAACAAAAAAGAAACAATGGATTTAGAGGATTATAAAATTCAATATACATGCTCTATAAATAAAATCTTTGAGATATTAAAAGCAATTAACAAAGTTGATAATAATGAAAAAATTATAATCATAAGTGGAGATCATGGTTGGCATTTATCTCAACACAAAGAAAATATACCTGACACAATTAATGGTAAATTAAATGTTGATAAAAAAATAAATTTTACTGAAAGAAGTGAAATATTTAACCTAATTGTTGCTCCAGAACGATGTAAGCAACAAAATGATATTTCAAGTATAAAGTCTCCAATTAACAATATGAGATTTGCATTGAATTGTATACATGGACTTGATTTACCTTACTTGAACAATAAACACTTTATAAGCTTTTACGAAACATCTAAATCTTATGGCAAGGTTATTGAATTAAAATAGTTTGTGATTATTTTGGTTGATTTTATCTGCACTTACTTGGACTCGAACCAAGAATCTTCTGTTTCGTAGACAGACGCCTTATCCAATTTGGCCATAAGTGCACAAAGATTACAATACTCCTTATATAAGATTTCATAAGTAGATTCAGTTTAAAATTTAATTTTTTTTAACAATCTGTTTTTTGAATTATATTTGTAGTTAAGGTTTAAAATATTCGCAATCTCTAAAGACAAAATCGGAATACCCGCCATATATGAAGTCACTAAACTACCGCTAGGTCTCGGGTTAATTTCTAATAAAATAGGTCTTTTTTTAGAGTCTGTGAGCAAATCAATATCAATCAGAGAATTGATTTTTAATTTTTTCATTATATTTTTACAATAATTTTCTATAACAGTGTTTTTAATTACAATGTTTCCTTTGTAGGGAATGCCACTTGGGTTTATTCTTTTTCTTATTACAACATGTGTTTTGTTTTTAATTCTACAACAGTCAACATCATAGGCTGGCGGCTTAAGCAGATCCATCATTAATAAATCTCCGTGCTTAAAGAGAGTTTTTGTATTTTTATTAATTTTAAAATTTTTAATCATTTTTTCTCTTCTCCCTAATGAAAATTTATTGTATTTTTCATTTTTTTTTGGCAACAAAACAACACCTCTTCCGCCAATACCTTTTGTCGGTTTTATTACAATTCCATTAGAAGGATAATTAAAATGAATTATATTTTTTTTTAAATCTGATGCGTTTCTAATAAGCTTAAATCTAGGTACCCTAATTTTAGCTTTTTTAAGAACAGTATATGTTAAATATTTATTATTAATTTTAGTTAAAATATTCAAATTATTTACTAAAATTTTAATTTTTTTTTTTACAAAAATTTTTTTATATTTTGCGAATATTTTTGCTTCATTATCAGAGTACGGTATAATTAATCTAATTTTCTCTTTTTCACAAATTATTTTAATTTGTTTTAAATAATTAAATGGTTTTTTTTTAACCTGGTAAAATTTATGCAAATAATTATTTTTTGGTATTTTTTTTTTTTGATCAATACCAATAATATTTGAAATATTTAATTGTTCATCTTTTTTTAAAAATTTTGTTAGTGGTTTTACTAAAGGTCCTCCAACTGAGGTAATCAAAATATTCATATAATTATTTTAAAATATCTTTAAATGAAAGAATTTTTTCTTTTTTAATATTCCTTGATGCTTTTTTTCCAACTATTTTAAAAAAATATTTTAATGGAATATACTTATTTTTTGTGTAGGAGCGTTTAAGACATATATTGTTTTTATTTATTTTATCCCCTTTTTTAATAAATATTCGGGCTGTTATTTTTCTATGATAATAATTCCTGCTTACTACCTCTTCGCTGCTTGGGTGTAACTTATTGTTGCCCATTATTTTTTCTAATTCTCTAATTTGATAGACCATTTTTTTAAATTCTTTAGGCTGAATAGAAATTTTATGATCTGCGCCCTTTTGTCGTTTATTTAGAGTAAAATGTTTTTCTATAATCTTTGCTCCCATAGCGACCGAATAAATACTGGGTTTAATGCCGATAGCGTGATCTGAATAACCAACTGGGATATTAAATATATTTTTTAACTTATTGATTCCATTTAAATTAAGTTTTTCTATTGGAGCAGGATAAATAGATGTGCATTTTAATACTGCAATTTTGTTTTGATATTTTTTACATATTTTTATAGCATCAGAAATCTCATTCAAATACGCCATGCCTGTAGATAAAATTATTGGCACTTTCTTCTTTGATGCCTTTAGTATCAAAGGCAGGTTTGTCAACAACCCGGAGGAAATTTTTATTGCTGGCATCTTTAATCTGCAAACTCTATCTAAGCTTTCAAAATCTCCAGGCGTTGCGAATAATGCTATTCCCAATTTATTTGCATATTTAATTAATTCTTTAAGGCAATTGTCACTTAAAAATTTATTTTTAAATTCTTTATAAGAAGTATGTTTTTTAGAATAGCTTAAGTCAGGGTTTGCTATTTGTAATTTTACTGCGTCTGCTCCACTTTTGTGTGCCTGATTAATTAACCTCATACATTTTTTTTTTGAACCATCGTGATTTATTCCAACCTCAGCAATGATATAAGTAGGACTGTTTTCTGAAATTTTTTTATTTTTTATAAAAAATGACTGTGTAGGTTTCATTAAGCTAAATTAATAACAAATTAAGTGTTTTAACTAAAGGCATTTAATTAGTATTGTTATTAATAATTAAAACTCTAGAATTGATGATATGTCTAAAAAAAACTCAGTAGTGATCACTTCTGCTTTAAGAACAGCGGTTGGATCTTTAGGCGGATCTTTAAAAAATATTTCTGCCCATGAACTTGGTGCTGCTGTAATTGATAAATCAATAGATGCTTCGAATATAAAAAAAAATGAAATAGACGAAGTCATCATGGGTCAAGTTTTGACTGGAGGAACTGGGCAAAATCCTGCAAGACAAGCTGCGATTAAATGTAATATTCCAAAAGAAACTCCCGCTTATGTTGTTAATCAAGTTTGTGGATCTGGAATAAGATCTATAGTTTCTGGTTATCAAAGCATTAAATCTAACGACACAAAAATAATTATAGCTGGAGGACAAGAGAGTATGTCGCTAGCTCCTCATGCAATTCACCTTAGAGATGGAAAGAAATTAGGCGATGCTAAAATGGTAGACACCATGATTAAAGATGGTTTGTGGGATGCTTTTCATGGTTATCATATGGGAGTTACTGCTGAAAATGTTGCGACAAAATTTCAAATCACAAGGGAAGAACAGGATAAATTTGCTTTAAATTCTCAAAAAAAAGCACTGAAAGCAAAAAAAGAAAATAGTTTTAAAAATGAAATAATAAATTTTAATATCAAATCAAAAAACTCTGAAATTAATTTTAATAAAGATGAACACCCTCGAGAGGGAATAAGTTTAGATGCTTTAAAAAGATTAAAACCAGTTTTTAAAAAAGATGGATCAGTAACAGCTGGCAATGCTTCAGGAATAAACGATGGTGCAGCTGCGGTAATTATGATGTCTGAAGAAGAAGCAGAAAAAAAAGGATTAAAAAAATTAGTTAAAATAAAATCGTGGGCAAGCTGCGGTGTTGATCCAGCCTTAATGGGAACTGGGCCTATACCGTCTTCAAAAAAAGCAATTGAGATTGCTGGTTGGTCTATTAAAGACATTGATCTGTTTGAGGTCAATGAAGCTTTCGCAGCACAAAGTATTGCAGTTCTTAAGGCACTTTCAATTCCAGAAGAAAAAGTAAATGTAAATGGTGGTGCAATTGCTCTGGGTCATCCTATAGGTGCTTCAGGAACTCGAATACTTGTGACATTGATTCATGAAATGATTAAAAGAGATGTCAACAAAGGTTTGGCAACCTTGTGTATTGGTGGTGGCATGGGAATTGCAATGTGTGTTGAAAGATAAATTATTTTTTCAATGGAATTACCTTTAGTTAACCATCCTGACTATGTAGCAAAAATCAACGATGATAATAAATTTCCTATTAAAAAATTTGGTGCTTTGGCAAAACATTTATTAAATGAAAGAGTAGTCAAACACTTTCATATACCTAAAGAATGCTCTATCGAAACGATGAAGACATCTCACTCTTTAGAGTATATAAATCATATTAAAAACAAAACTTTGGACCAAAAACTTCAAAAAAAAATTGGTTTTCCTATTAATGATAGTGTTGTGAGAAGATCGTTTGTTGCCACAGGTGGAACTGTTTTAGCCAGTAAACTTGCTTTGGACTATAAACTTGCATGTAATACTGCTGGGGGAAGTCATCATGCTGCATTTGATTGTGGGGCTGGTTATTGTGTTTTTAATGATGTGGCTGTAGCAGCCAATTACTTGAAAAATAAAAGATACGCAAAAAAAATACTTATAATCGATCTAGACGTTCATCAAGGAAATGGAAATTCAGAAATATTCAAAAACGACAAAAATGTTTTAACATTTAGTATGCATTGTGCTTCTAATTATCCTGCAAAGAAATCTAGGAGTGATATTGATATTGAGCTTAAAGATCATATGGAAGATGAGGAGTACTTAAATATTCTTCATAAAAATTTAAAAGAGCTAAACAAAAATAAGTATGATTTTGTATTTTATGTAGCTGGAGTTGACATTCATTTTGAAGATCGGTTGGGAAAACTTAAAATTACCGATAATGGAATAAACAAAAGAGATCAAATAGTAATTGAAAATTTTCATTCTAAAAACGTTCCTTTATGTGGTGTTTTAGGCGGAGGTTACAATAAAAGTTTTGAAAAACTTATTGAACTTCACTCAATGCTGCATAAAAATTGTGCAACTTATTTTTAGCATCCGCTTTGATAACTAAATTTTTAATTGAGGTAAATTTTCAAAATATTTAAGAGCCTCCGGATTAGCAATAGCCTCTTTGTTGTTAACAGTTTCCCCGTGGATTACTTTTCTTACAGCTAATTCAACTATTTTACCGCTTTTTGTTCTTGGAATTTCTGGCACCTTAATAATTATTGCTGGAACATGTTTGGGAGAGCAGTTTTTTCGAATTCTCGATTTAATTGATTTTATTTTTTCATTGTCTATTTCCTCATCATTTTTTGTCGTGACAAATAAGATGACTCTGACGTCATCATTATAATCCTGTCCAACAACCAAGCCCTCCGTAATAAAATCAATGTCTTCAACTTGCTGGTAAATTTCCGACGTTCCAATTCTTACTCCTCCTGGATTTAAAGTTGCATCAGATCTTCCTCTCATAATGAATCCATTATTTAAAGTTCGTTCTATAAAATCACCATGATGCCAAATATTTTTAAATCTAGTAAAATAAGCTTTATGATATTTCTCTCCATTTTCATCTCCCCAAAATTTAATTGGCATTGATGGAAAAGGTTGTTTAACTACAAGTTCACCTTTTTCTCCATTTTTTGTACTTTTTCCATCGTCCGTAAATACATCCACATCGATAGCCAAACTCTGCCCTTGAATTTCTCCTTTGTAAACACTTGAATAAAGATTGCCTAGTATTAAACATCCAACCATATCTGTTCCCCCCGCAATTGATGCTAATTGAACATCTTTTTTAATATTGTCATAAATATACTTAAAACTTTCTTCTGCTAATGGAGAACCTGTTGATGTAATAATTTTAATTGAAGTTAAGTCTAAAGATTTGCTATTAAATTTTTCATTTTTAAGATGGTCAATATACTTAGCACTCACACCAAATAAATTAATTTTTTTATTCTGACAGTATTCTAAAAGAACGTCTATTTTTGGATAAGTAGGTGCTCCATCAAATAAAAATATTGATGAACCGGTTGCCAATCCTCCGACTAACCAATTCCACATCATCCATCCTGTCGTTGTATAATAAAATAATTTTTCATTATTTTTGATGTCACAATGCAACATAAACTCTTTATTGTGTTCTATTAAAACATTTCCGGCACCGTGAACAATACATTTTGGTTTGCCTGTAGTGCCACTTGAGTAAAGGATATAAATTGGATGATTGAATTCAAATCTCTCAAAAGTTTCGTCCAATTCTGAATTATTTATTACTTCATCAAAATTAATAAATGTGTTGATTTCAGCATTTTCATTTTTATTATATTTAAAAACTATTGTTTTTTTTAGAGATGGAATTTGGTTTAAAATATTATTAACTTTATCTAAGATATAAATTTTTTTTCCATTATAAAAATAACAATCACTTGTTATTAATATTTTTGGTTCGATTTGTTTAAATCTATCTACTACTCCTTGTATTCCAAAATCAGGAGAACATGATGACCATATAACACCAATTTTTGCACAAGCTAAAAAGCTTATAATAGACTCTATTTTATTTGGAACGTATGCTGCAACTCTATCTCCTTTTTTTAAATTTAAAGATTTTAAATATGAAGAAAATTTACATACTTTTTCATAGAGCAAACTCCAGGTTATGTTCTCTTCGAATCCTTTTTCCGATAAAAAATTAATTGCAATATCCTCTGTTTTTTTCTTGAGAATATTTTCAGAATAATTAATTTTGGAGTCAGGAAAAAATTTAGTTTTATTGAATACTTGATCTTTTCTAATTATTTCTTTTCCTTTATTTCCTATAATTTTTGAGTAATCCCAAAATTTTGACCAAAATATTTCGGGCTTAGTAACGCTCCATTCCCATAATTCTTTAAAATTTTTTTTTGGCTCAAGATTAGCAAACTTTATAAATTCTTCTAAAGATGATTCACGAACTCTCTTTTCAGAAGGTTGCCAAAGTGCTTTATTCATAAAAACTAATCTAACTTTTAAAAATTTATCTTAATAGATATTTTTTTAAAAGAATTTTCTGAATAACCACGGCTTTGGGGGACTTAATTTCTCTTTTTTTGAAGATTAAGTTTATTAACCATTGCATATCTTAAATAACTAAATTTAAATGACTAAAAAGAGCAAAAAATGTGTCAAAATTCAGCTAATTGTTTATTTTGACCTAATCTTTAAAGTTTATTATTCATACAATTTTTAATATGTTTCAATCCAGTTTATAATACCAATATATGGCTCAAAATATTTCAGTACCAGATATAGGAGATTTCAAAGAAGTAGAAGTAATTGAAGTGCTAGTTAAACCTGGTGATCATATAAAAAAAAATGATCCAATAGTTACAATTGAGAGCGATAAATCTAGCGTTGAAATCCCATCAACTGTGTCAGGTGAAATCAAAGATTTAAAAGTAAAAATTGGTGATAAAGTTTCTGAAGGGAGCATATTAGCAACTATTGAAAACGGGCAGGCAGCGCCTGTTAAAAAAGAAATTATAAAAGAAGAACAAAAGAAAGAAATTTCTAGTATAAAAAAGCCTAAAACAAATGGTGAATTAAATCCTGTCAAGCAAGTAAAAAAAATTTTTGCAGAGCCTGTTTACAAAGATGATATTGATCCTATTGAAACCAATGAGTGGATTGAATCTCTGAATTCAGTTATTGAAAATGATGGTTCATCAAGGGCTAGTTATTTATTAAACAAAGTAATTGATCAAGCTTACAAGTCAGGTTTAGTAATACCTGATACTAGAACAACACCATATATAAATACTATTCCACCCGAAGCTGAAACAAAATCTTCTGGTGACCAAAATATTGAAAAAAAAATTAGAGCTTATATTAGATGGAATGCTGCTGCGATGGTGGTAAAAGCTAATAAGAAAAGTCCAGAATTAGGTGGCCACATTGGAACTTTTGCCTCTGCTGCTACACTTTATGATGTTGGAATGAATCATTTTTGGAGAGCAAAAAATAATAAATTTGGTGGAGATTTAATTTATTTTCAAGGACAT
>MDTB01031112.1_pt1 | contig 12859 bp, 15 predicted proteins | sample 811161 | NCBI WGS metagenome assembly MDTB01 (sample SAMN05326650, study PRJNA326480) | marine metagenome | isolation source: seawater | place: Mediterranean Sea | collected 2009 | reverse complement strand
TATATTGAGCCGCTTACCGGTGCAGTGGTAGCCAAAGTGCTGATTCTAGTATTCATCATCCTATTCATCCAGAAGAAACCTAGCGGTATGTTTGCGCTGAAAGGACGTTCGGTAGACTAGCCATGTTTGAAAAATCACTCATTCAAAGATTGCTCCTCAACGATGTCGGGAGTAAAGTGCTTACGCTGGTCGTCATATTGTTGGCCTTTGTGGTGCCGGCACTCAATCTATTAGTGCCTGATGGTTCTTTATTTCACGTCTCTACCTACACAGTTACCTTGGTAGGCAAATATCTGTGTTTCGCATTACTGGCCTTGGCCGTCGATCTTGTGTGGGGTTACCTAGGTATTTTAAGTCTAGGCCATGGCGCCTTTTTCGCCTTGGGTGGCTATGCTATGGGCATGTATTTAATGCGTCAGATTGGTGATCGAGGCGTGTACGGCAATCCTTTGTTGCCCGATTTTATGGTGTTTCTAAATTGGGATAAGTTGCCATGGTATTGGTTTGGCTTTGATTTGTTTCCCTTTGCCTTAGTAATGATCTTTCTTGCACCAGGCATACTCGCTTTTGTCTTTGGCTGGCTCGCTTTTCGCTCGCGGGTAACAGGGGTGTATTTATCAATCATTACACAAGCCATGACCTATGCATTAATGCTGGCCTTCTTCCAGAATAATTTTGGTTTTGGTGGCAATAATGGTCTCACTGATTTCAAAGATTTACTCGGTTTTGATTTACAGGCTAACACCACTCGCTGTGCATTATTTTTTATGTCCGCGTTAGCTTTGTTAGGCGGTTATGCAGTGTGTAAATATATTATTCAATCCAGGCTGGGGAAGGTTGCTATTGCCATTCGTGATTCTGAGAGTCGAGTGCGATTTATGGGTTATCGAGACGAACATATAAAATTATTTGTGTTTGTGGTGTCCGCTATGCTGGCAGGCGTTGCTGGCGCCTTATATGTGCCCCAAGTCGGTATCATTAACCCCAGCGAATTCGCGCCCATCCGCTCTATTGAATTTGTCATCTGGGTTGCTATTGGAGGACGCGGCACACTATATGGTGCAGTGTTAGGTGCGCTGGTGGTCAATTATGCGAAAACTTTCTTTACCGCTTGGCAGCCAGAATCGTGGCTGTTTATCCTGGGGGGTATCTTTGTATTCGTGACAGTCTTTATGCCCAAGGGTCTAGTAGGCATCTACCAGCAATTCCTCGATGGTAAGAGCAAATGGCAAGCCGCGCAAAATAAGGGAAAAGTCACATGACGACTGACCATGAAACAATTCTCTATTTGAATAATGTATCGGTCAGCTTTGATGGTTTCAAAGCGATTGACGACCTCAGTATCGTGGTGGAAAGGAATGAGTTGCGCTGTATTATCGGACCTAATGGCGCAGGTAAAACAACCATGATGGATATCATTACCGGCAAGACAAAATGTGATCAAGGTGAAGTGGTGTTCGGTAAGGACATAGACCTTACCCAAAAAGATGAAGCGCAAATCGCCAATCTCGGTATCGGGCGTAAATTTCAGAAACCAACCGTGTTTGAAAGCATGACGGTGTTCGAAAATCTCAATTTAGCGCTGGAAGGACAACGTACTGTTTTGCAGACACTATTCTATAAATTAACCAATGAACGTCAAGCCAAGATCGAGCAGACACTTGAAATTATAGGCTTGCAGGATCTTGCCGATATGCGAGCAGGTGAACTCTCACATGGGCAAAAGCAATGGTTAGAAATCGGTATGCTAATCTCGCAGAATCCAAAAGTACTCCTAGTCGATGAGCCGGTGGCAGGGATGACGCATCAGGAATCAGAACGCACTGCTGAGTTGTTGATTGCCTTGGCTGACGAATATAAGCATTGCGTGATTGTCGTCGAACACGATATGGAGTTTGTGCGCTCCATTGCCCGTAAAGTCACGGTACTGCATCAAGGGTCGGTGCTGGCCGAAGGCTCTATGGAGAGTATTCAGAATAATCCAAAAGTAAGAGAAGTTTATCTAGGCGATTAACATGCTGAGCGTATCCAAAGTCAATCATTATTACCGCGAAAGTCACACTCTTTGGGACTTGGATTTAGATATCAAGGATCACAGTGTGACCTGCTTAATGGGTCGTAATGGAGTCGGTAAAACGACGCTCTTGAAATGTATTATGGGTCTAGAAAAAATACGAGATGGTGATATCCAATTCAAGGCACAGTCTATTACTGCGCTGAATGCCGAACAGCGTGCGGTCAATAAGATTGCCTATGTGCCGCAGGGCAGGGAAATCTTCTCAAGTCTCACGGTGGCAGAGAATCTACAAACAGGCATGGTGGCCAACAAAACTAAAAAAATACCCGCGTTAGTATTCGAGTTATTTCCAGTATTGCAAGAAATGCTCGATCGTCGTGGCGGTGATCTCTCTGGCGGTCAGCAACAACAATTAGCACTTGGACGAGCGCTCACGCTGGAGCCGGAATTACTTATCTTGGATGAGCCAACCGAGGGTATCCAACCGAATATCGTGCATGAAATTGGCGATATTATTACCCAGTTGAATCAACAGCTTGGTCTCACTGTATTACTGGTCGAGCAAAAATTACCTTTTGCTCGTAGAGTCGCTTCTGACTTTTGTATTCTAGAAAAAGGTCGTAATGTTGCCCAAGGTGAAATTGCCGCATTGGATGACCAACTTATTAATCAATACTTGCGCGTTTAACCAGGAGATATCGCATGAAACAAGTTTTTAAACCCAGTCTAATCGCATGTATAACAGCACTGTATTGCTCAGCAAGCAACGCTCATCAAGGCCATCACCATGTGCTTGGCGAGGTGCATAGTCATATGCCAGTGGAGACCAGTCTGTTGGTCGTAGCAGCGCTAGCAATTGGCGGCTTAATCGCTAGTAAGCTCTAGGTCAATACGATGTCCCAGACGGCTGCAAGCATCAACCAAGAGGCAGGCTGGCAGGCATCACTGGACTTGGCCTATGCTAATAAGAATGGCAAAACTTGCTTAGTGAAAAAACAACATAAAGGGCCACTGATGGTGCAAAAACCATTCTATCCTGAGGCAGAACATTGTTGTCATACGTATTTGATCCATCCTCCAGGCGGCATTGCCGGTGGCGATCAATTACAGATCAACAGCCACTTGCAGGACGCGACCCATGCCTTGATCACGACCCCAGCCGCCACTAAGTTTTATCGCAGTATTGGTCCGCAGGCGCAACAACAACAGACCTTGCATGTGGAAGATAACGCCATACTTGAATGGCTACCTCAGGAAACGGTGTACTTTTGTGCTGCTAATGTATTGAATAAAACTATCATCCACATGAAAGAGAGTAGCTCACTCATGGCGTGGGAAATACAATGCTTGGGCTTAACTGCGCAACAGCAACATTTTGAACATGGCCAGTGTTTGCAGCGCTTAGAAGTGTGGCAAGATGGGCGACCATTGATGCTGGAAATGAATCGCTTCATTGGTGGTGATGACTTTTTACATTCTGCCTGTGGCATGCATAATCACAAAACTTTAGCGACCTTCATCATCAAAGATCCACACCAATATCTGGATGGAGCGATGCTGGACTCATTCAAGCCAACACAGGATGTCATGGTCACGGCATGTACCTACGTGAATGGTTTATATATTATTCGTGCGCTGGGCAAGTATGCGGAAGATATCAAAAATTACTTTATCCAAATTTGGCAACATGTGAGACCGATTATGCTTAATCTGGACCCCTGTTCGCCACGTATCTGGATGACTTGAATATACAATAGGAGTTGCTATGGAACTGTCACCTCGTGAGAAAGATAAGTTGCTGTTATTTACTGCGGGTTTGCTCGCTGAGCGACGCAAGGATAAGGGCTTGAAGCTTAATTACCCTGAGAGTATTGCCTACATCTCCTGCGCAATCTTAGAAGGGGCGCGGGAAGGCAAAACCGTAGCAGAGTTGATGGAGGCCGGGCGTAATTTATTGACTGCCGATGACGTCATGGAAGGTATTGCTGCAATGATTCATGAGGTACAGGTAGAAGCGACATTTCCAGATGGCACTAAACTGGTCACCGTACATAATCCAATTATTTAGCGAGTTAACAGGAGCTGATTGATATGATTCCAGGACAGATGATTACCAAGAGTGGTGACATAGAAATAAATCAGGGCATGGAAACCATAGACGTTGTTGTGGCCAACTTGGGGGATCGACCGATTCAAGTCGGTTCTCACTATCACTTTTATGAGACCAATAGTGCGCTGTCTTTCGAGCGCGAGAAAACCCTCGGTATGCGACTCGATATTCCAGCAGGCACAGCGGTCCGGTTCGAGCCAGGACAGAAACGAACAGTCAGTCTAGTGTCTGTTGGTGGCAGCAAGATAATTTATGGCTTTACAGCTAAGGTCATGGGGCCTTTGGAGAAACATACATGAGTAAGATTAGTCGTCAAGCATATGCTGAAATGTTCGGCCCTACGGTGGGTGACAAGGTTCGTCTAGGCGATACCGATTTATTTATCGAAGTAGAGAAAGATTATGCGCGCTACGGCGACGAGGTTAAATTCGGGGGTGGTAAAGTCATTCGTGATGGTATGGGACAGAGTCAACTGAGTTCTGCAGATGTGGTTGACACTGTAATCACGAATGTCCTTATCCTAGATCATTGGGGCATCGTAAAAGCAGATATTGGGATCAAGAATGGTCGCATAGCAGGCATTGGTAAAGCGGGTAATCCGGATATCCAATCTGATGTTGATATCGCCATCGGGGCGGGTACCGAAGCCATTGCAGGCGAGGGACAAATTATCACAGCAGGAGGGATTGACGCACATATTCATTTCATTTGCCCACAACAAATTGAAGAAGCGTTGATGTCTGGTGTCACAACCATGTTAGGTGGAGGTACTGGGCCGGCAACTGGCACTAATGCAACTACCTGTACGCCAGGGCCATGGAATATTCACAAAATGTTGCAGGCTGCTGATGCTTTCCCTATGAATCTTGGTTTCTTGGGTAAGGGTAACGCTAGTTTGCCATTGCCGCTGGAGGAACAACTGGAAGCTGGCGCGATGGGATTGAAGTTACACGAGGACTGGGGTACGACACCAGCCGCGATTGATAACTGCTTAACTGCGGCAGAAAAGTATGATGTGCAAGTGGCTATTCATACCGATACGCTCAACGAGTCTGGATTTGTTGAAGATACTATTGCTGCGTTCAAGGGACGTGCTATCCACACATATCATACCGAGGGTGCAGGTGGTGGGCATGCGCCCGATATCATCAAAGCGTGTGGTGAGGCGAATGTGTTACCTTCCAGTACTAATCCGACCCGACCTTATACGATTAACACTATCGATGAGCATCTCGACATGTTGATGGTGTGTCATCATCTGGATACTAAAATCCCGGAAGATGTCGCCTTTGCTGAATCACGTATCCGCCGTGAAACCATAGCTGCCGAGGATATTCTGCATGATCTAGGGGCTTTCAGTATGATTGCCTCGGATTCCCAAGCGATGGGGCGCGTCGGCGAGGTCATTTGTCGCACTTGGCAAACCGCAGATAAAATGAAAAAGCAACGCGGTCCCATTGCCGAGGACAGTGATCAAAACGACAATTTCAGAGCGAAACGCTATATTGCTAAATACACCATCAATCCGGCGATTACCCACGGTATTGCCGAACACGTGGGCTCAATAGAGGTTGGTAAAATTGCCGACTTAGTATTATGGAAGCCGGCATTTTTTGGTGCTAAACCGGCCTTGATCCTCAAGGGAGGATTCATTGCAGCCGCGCCAATGGGTGATCCGAACGCGTCGATCCCGACACCACAACCAGTACACTATCGCAACATGTTTGGTGCCTATGATAAAGCCAACTACGCGACTAGTTTCACTTTCATGTCGCAGGCTGCGCTCCAAAATGATGTCGCCAAGACATTAGGTTTAGCTAAGCAATGTTTAGCCACGCGCAATAATCGCAGGGTGACAAAAGCTGATCTGGTGCATAACTTTTATCAGCCTGATATAGAGGTCGATCCACAAAATTACCAGGTCCGGGCAGATGGGGTGTTATTGACCTGCGAACCTGCAGAAGTGGTGTCGCTGGCACAGAGATACTTCCTGTTCTAATTCTCGATAATGATAAAAATAATCGCTAAAGCAAGTCATTCTCAGGCCTGCACTGATAGCTTGACACTGGCCTTTGACTTGCGCCAAAAAGCGCGTTTACAGGCGACTCTGGACAGTGGTGCTGAGGCAGGACTATTTCTGCCGCGCGGCGATATTTTGCGCCATGGTGATGTGTTAAAGACCGACACTGGCGAGTGTATTCAAGTGATAGCGGCTCAGGAACAGGTCAGCACAGTGCGTTGTGCAGATCAGCATTTGTTTGCGCGCGCCTGTTATCACCTGGGTAACCGACATGTGCCGCTGGAAATCAGAGATGCTTATCTGCGCTATCAACATGATCATGTATTAGACGACATGTTGCTGGGATTGGGTTTGCACGTCATCCATGAGCAGGCACCATTTGAGCCAGAGGCGGGTGCCTATGCACATCATCATAGTCATCCTGAACACACGCATGGACATGAATAACCTGGCCTTGTTGCAACTCTTGAGACTCTCCAGCCCGGCGTTGCCGATTGGCGGATATGCCTATTCGCAGGGCTTGGAAGCGGTGTGTGATAACGCCACAATTGATGACGAAGAAAGTCTGTATAACTGGGTCAAAGACGGCCTGCAACAGGCCATGTGTTACCTCGATGTGCCGATCTTTTCGCGCTGTTATGACGCGCATCAAGAGCACGATGCGCACGCCGTCGATTACTGGAATAGTTATTTATTGGCCGCGCGAGAAACAAAAGAACTATTACTAGAGGATACCCAACTGGGCGCTTCCTTGGCACGTCTACTGGCGAGCTTAGACGTTCCCATTACCCCGATAGATAAAAAAAATTGTGCCCTGGTGACGTGTTTCAGTCTGGCCAGTGTGCATTGGCAAATTGATAAAGCAATGGCCGCTCAAGCTTTACTTTGGGCCTGGTGCGAGAATCAAGTCAGCATAGGCATCAAACTCATACCACTGGGGCAAACCAGTGGCCAAATCATACTCTCACGTTTGATGCCAATAATTGATCGCAGTGTCACAAAGGGTCTGAACTTACCTGAGGATGCCATAGGTGCTTCTTGCCCCGGTATGGTAATGGCCAGTATGCAACATGAGCAGCAATACTCGCGATTATTCAGATCGTAACTTCTAATCATTCAGACAAAGACTATAGACCATGACAAAACAAGTGTTGAGAATAGGTGTAGGGGGTCCCGTTGGATCGGGTAAAACAGCATTATTGCGCGCCCTATGTTTGGCCATGCGCGAACAGTATCAGATAGCTGCCGTCACTAATGATATCTACACGCGTGAAGACGCGGATTTTTTAATTCGGCATCAGGCACTCGAGCCGGAGCGCATCCTTGGTGTTGAAACTGGTGGCTGTCCACATACTGCGATTCGTGAGGATGCATCGATGAATTTGGCTGCTGTTGAGAGCTTGTGTGAAAAGTTTGAGCCACTGGACTGCGTGTTCATTGAGAGTGGTGGTGATAATCTGAGCGCTACCTTTAGTCCGGAGCTATCAGATCTGACCATCTATGTGATTGATGTCAGTGCCGGCGATAAAATACCGCGCAAAGGCGGACCAGGCATCACTAAATCAGATTTGCTGATTATCAATAAAGTCGATCTGGCGCCGATAGTGGGCGCATCACTGGACGTGATGGAGCGTGATGCACGCAAAATGCGTGGTGATAAGCCTTTCATCTTCAGTAACCTCAAACAGGGTGTAGGCTTAACGGACATTATTAGTTTCATCCAAAAACAAGGCATGTTAGATAGCGAGTGAGCCGCCACTGATGAGTGTCGCAACAGCGCTTAGCTGAGGTTGAGGATAGTGAGCGTCAGACCGGCAATTGCACTCGCCAAGATAACCAGCATGATATTGTGTTTGAATGTGATCAAACTGATTGCTGCAATGCCAGTAATCGAGGCTGACAGCCAATCAAAATCGCCTGCGAAACCTTCTGGCCACAGTACGTGGTAGGCAAAGAATAATCCCAGATTAACAATCACCCCAACAACAGCTGCGGTAATGGCAGTGAGTGGGGCGGTGAAATTGATATCATTATGGGTTGTTTCAATAAAAGGCGCAGCGCCGAAAATAAATAAAAATGAAGGCAGGAAGGTGAACCAAGTCACGCCACATGCTGCCACGGCTGCGCCAAAGAATAAATTTTCAGGACCGAAAATCTGATGGCTATAGCCACCGACAAAGCCGACAAAAGCAACGATCATGATGAGTGGGCCAGGGGTGGTTTCGCCCAGGGCTAAGCCATCAATCATTTGGTGCGGTGTCGCCCAGCCATAGTGATCAACCGCCCCTTGATAGACATAGGGCAGGACAGCATAGGCGCCACCAAAAGTGACCAGTGCCGCCTTGGTAAAAAACCAGCCCATTTGAGTGAGGGTATGATCCCAGCCCAAGCTGATGTTCAATAAAGCCATGGGTAGACACCATAGGGCCACAGCGATAACCACCACCTTGAATAACTTTTGCAAACTGAATTGGGCATGCTCAGGTAAGGCTGTTTGATCATCAATAATGGCAGGACCATAAGACTTTCGATTGACCTGTTGCGCAGCGTCACGATTAAATTTCGCCGGCAGCAGACGGCCACCAATAAAACCGGTGATGGCCGCAGCAACGACAATCACAGGGAAGGCTAGTTTAAGCACAAATATGGCAATAAATGAGGCCGCGGCAATAGCCAATAAGACCATATTATTGAGCGCGCGTATGCCGATTCGGTAGGCGGCATAAATAACAATTGCAGTGACCGCGGGTTTAATGCCATAAAAGACTCCCGCAACGGCCGGGACATCCGCATAAGCAATATATATCCATGCCAAGCTGATGAGTATGAATAGCGAAGGCAACACAAACAGGATGCCCGCTACAAGTCCGCCCCATGTTTTATGCATCAACCAACCAATATAAGTCGCTAACTGCTGAGCTTCAGGGCCAGGCAGTAACATGCAAAAATTGAGCGCGTGGAGAAAGCGATGTTCGGAAATCCAGTGACGTTTTTCGACCAGTTCCTGATGCATGATAGCGATTTGACCGGCGGGCCCACCAAAACTTACCAAACCTAACTTAAGCCAGAATAGGGTGGCATGCCAAAATGGAATAGCGCTTTTGTCAGTAGTTTCCCCAGATGCTGATGTCATTGTGTCAGTTGGCTAATGATCAAGCCAAACCATACAACACGGTGGCCAACTAATCTATCTTGTGAGCGGGTGGTTTGAACAAGGTCATGCGCAACACCGCATAGCCGGCGAGGCCGGACAGAAAAGACCCTATGATGATGCCAAGACGTTCATCATATAACTGGGTCAAGCCAGTTTCCTGAAAGGCCAGCGAACTGATGAAAAGACTCCTGGTAAATCCAACCCCACACAATAAGGCACTGCCATAAATGTGTCGCCAACCTAAGTCACTGGGTAATTGTGCCACATTGAACACGACCCCCAGCCAGCAAAATAGCATGATGCCTATTTGCTTACCCAGCAGCAGGCCGAGAGTAATACCTAAAGATATCGGATGCAGTACGCTGCTAAAAGTGAGATTTTCCAATGATACTCCGGCATTTGCGAATGCAAACAAAGGCAATATGATAAAGGCCACTGAAGTATGGAGATCATCCTCAAATTCATGCAGTGGCGATACCTCGTCAGGTGTGCGTCGAATAGGTATAAATAATGCGACCATTACACCAGCCAGGGTGGCGTGGACACCAGATTTCAGCATGGCTAGCCACACAATCAGACCAATCAATACATATAGTGACTTGTGTAAAATGCGTCTACGATTCATGATGAACAACACGGGTATACATAAAGTGACGATCATTAAAGAGGCGAGTGAAATCTGATCAGAATAGAATAGTGCAATAATTGCGATGGCGGCGACATCATCAAAAATTGCAATGCTGACTAAAAATATTTTCAGACTAATAGGTACGCGTGACCCAAGTAGGCCCAGAATAGCCAAGGCAAACGCGATGTCGGTCGCGGATGGAATGGCCCAGCCTCTGAGTGCCGTCTCATCACGGTAGTTGAAGGCTACATAAATGAGTGCGGGAACCAGCATGCCACCTACAGCACCTAAGGCTGGTAACACGATGTTACGGATATCAGACAAATGACCTTCGACAACCTCGCGTTTCAGTTCGAGACCCACTAAAAAGAAAAAGATCGCCATCAGTCCATCGTTTATCCATAGGAGCAAGGGTTTGGCGATTACGAAATCACCGACTTTGATAGCCACCGGCAGATTGATTAATAACGAATAAAAAGGATACAGCGCTGAATTAGCAATCAGCATCGCAAGGATGGCCATCATGACTAAGATCAGGCCGCTGGCAGCCTCTAATTTAAGAAAATTTTGTAATGCGCTGATCATACAGTCAGGTATGTTGTTAGGAGGTCAGCTAATTGCACTTGCTAGTCAATCGATTTAGACAATATTGATATATAATAATATTAACATCTATCACTAATCGCTGGGTAGCTGTGTGTTACCTCTAGCGGCTGCGCAGTTCGCTTGTTGAATAGTCACTGGCAGGCTATATTATTCAGTTTTCAGGGTTATGAGGGTTGGACGCGATGTTGTCATGGAAGCGGGGGGTTTTCCCCACCTTATTACTGCTGCTGGTGATTATTATTGAATTTTCGTTGCTCACCTCATATCGATTACTCGCCTTGCCTTATTATGCGGGTGAACTGTGTGATCTTAATAGGCCGGACAGTGCGGCCTGTGTGACGCGCCTGACGCTTGAAATCCTCTACCAAACTGAGTGGCGCATGATCACCTTCATGATTTATGCCCTGACAACCATAGGGATATTTTGGTTAACCTTGAGGAACTCTCAAATAAGTCCTGCAAACCATTGTATTGTCAACGGCATTATTGCTTTCGCCATGCTCAGCGTGATGATTGATAGCAGCCAAGTTGAGGTCATCACGGTCGAACCAATAGCCTGTCTGACTGGCGCGCTAATAGCTGCTCTGCTGATTAAAAGACGTGTACCTCACTCACTCTAAGCCACTCAGTCATAGCATGCACCAAATCTAGCTATCAGCGCAGTAATTTGTAACTATTAGGCCAATTATGGGTTGCAATATGACCTCTGCCAGATAAAAATAGCTAAGGATATCTACTTACTATCAGCACTTTTAAAGTGCATACAAAATACACAAGGGGACACATATGAACCATCGCATTAAGCAACTTGGCCAGGGCATGACCGAGTACATCATCATTGTGGCTTTAATTGCTATCGCCGCAATCGCAGTTTATGGTTTCTTCGGTGATACAGTGCGTAATCAAGTATCTGCAATGACCCAAGAGCTTGCCGGTCAGGATGGTACTGCCGCGGTGACCGCAGCGGGTGCAGCGGGTACATCAGCTTCAGGTGAAGTAGGTTCACGTACGCTGCAAGACTACCAAGGCAATTAATATTCAGGTGCGCTAGTGGTCTAATGCCGACCTGCGTTAGGCGCAGCTAGCACCAGCTCCTCACAGCACAGCCGGGCGGCATACTGTCGCTCGGCTGTGAGCAGTTCTCCTGACTATGGCTATCTATCAATCTGCAAGATTGAGCACGTTGCATGCTCGCCAGTCTGGCCAAGCCATCGTGCTTGTCCTGTTGTTGACTATGGTGGGTGTACTCGGTGCGCTGGCATTAGTCAGTACAGGCTCCCTCACCAGCGAAAAAATTCAACTGCAAAATGCCGCTGATGCCACCGCATACAGCGTCTCTACTATCGAGGCCAGAGATCTCAATTATACGGCCTATATGAATCGTGCCATGGTGGCAAATGAGGTCGCCATCGGGCAAATGGTAAGTATGATGTCGTGGGCTTATATGACTCGCAGTACCCCCGAGTTCATTGATGACTATGCCTTTAAAATGGACATCATTGTGGCCATCGCCTCGCTGGGCACCGCCACTGGTTCAGTCAGTAGTGCGGTAAGACCAGTCACAGCACCGTTGCGTGCGGTCAGTAATGCAGTATTTAAGGTGGTGGATAAGTTCACCGGGCCAGTGTCCAATGGTCTGTCGGTGATGAATAAAATGTATAGCGTCTCGCAACAGGGCGTGCATTTGGGTAGTTTTATATTCAGTGCGTCGACGTTGTTTGATATTCCTCAGGAAAATACTGACGATGCCGAATATTCCATGTTCGGCTCGGTCGCATTGGCTCGTCACTTTACCTCTTATTATGCTGATCTGTTGACGCCCAAATTATACAGTTTTGTCAATTCATACGCGCCCGGGCCACGCGGCGATCTGGAGGGTATGCAGCGTCTTGCGTCCGTCATTAATGACTCCCGCGACGGCTTTACGCAAAATCGGCAATGCGGTGTTCAAATCGGTGGTGACCCTTTGCCGACCCTGAATTTAGGTATACTCCGAGTGTCGTTTACCACGCCCGGTGTCAATTGCCGACCAAATCGTTTCAGTTCACAGGCCGGTGGTTGGGATGCAACGTTATTTGGTATCCACGTTGAAATTGATGTATTCCTGCTGGTGGCTGATTTTTACGTGCGCGCTGGTATCGGTCGTCAGGGGGGTACCGATCTGCGCAGCAATGACAAAGGTGAATTCACCTGGACCGCTGCCGATACAACTGATCCCAGAGTGGCGGTCGGTGGCGGCTTTAAACTCTGTTTAGGTATTAAAATCCCTTTTGTCGGCACCATCAGAGTATGCACGCCCAGGGTTGGATTTAATTTCGATCCAC
>MDTB01152621.1_pt1 | contig 12860 bp, 9 predicted proteins | sample 811161 | NCBI WGS metagenome assembly MDTB01 (sample SAMN05326650, study PRJNA326480) | marine metagenome | isolation source: seawater | place: Mediterranean Sea | collected 2009 | reverse complement strand
TGCCGATAATGGCCAAATGGCTTTTGCTTAATTGTTAAAAGCCCATCACCAGTAGACGTTTCTCATCGTTAGCTGAATGGTGTCATAAAAATGAGATAACTTATTTTTCTGCTTCAGTTTAATAAGTGAAAACCTAGAAGATAGCCACATATTTGTATGTTCTTGAACTGGTATGTGGTAAAACTCAATCAAGAAACTAAACATGTAGACGTTTACTTTTTCTCTACTTTGGACGGGAGTTCGAATCTCCCCGCCTCCACAATCAAATCATATTCTATCAGGAAAACTTGATATGATTCCATCAACGTTAAGTTTTTTAATATTTTTAATATCTTTCTTTCTATTTACGGTCCATGCAAAAACCTTAAACTTGTTGTTCTTAATTTTTTTAACGTTTTTTTCATTTAATATTGAAAAATATGGATGGATAGATTGAGCATTTATTTTATTACCAAATTCAATAGCTTCATTAATAGTTTTGGTTTTACCAATTAAAACTCCAATTGGGATAGTTTCATTTTCTCTCCTTAATATTTCCAATTCGTGCCAATCAAAACTAGAAACAATAAAAGAACTTGCTTTCCATTTACCTCTAGAAATATGATCTTTAATTATATTTGATGTTGAGATTGCTGTATCAACGCCTTTGAGTTCTATATTTAAAAAAAAAGGAGGATTGAACTGTTCGAGTACTTTATCAAGTGTTGGTATTGAGTATTTATTTTTTATTAAACAATTATCTAATTCTTTTAATGATAATTCTTCAATTTTCTCTGGTCTACCAACAAGATTTTTTAACGTTTTATCATGAAAAAGAACCAATTCACCACTTTTGCATTTAAAAATATCAAATTCAACACCATCGGCTTCCAGAGATAAAGCTTTCTCAATCGATTCAATGGTGTTTTCAGCTACATAACCACAAGCACCTCTATGTCCAATTTTAAGCATTAGAATTTACATTCTATCAGGTGCACTAATTCCTAAGATCGATAATCCATTCTTTAATATAATTTGAGTTGCTTCGCATAATTTTTTTCTAGCAAATGAAGTATCGAGATCGTCATGATTTATAACCTTATGATTTCCATAAAACTTGTGATATCCAGCAGCAACTTCTTCAAGATACGTTGCTAATTTTCTAGGCTCTAAGCTTGTAGAGATATCTTCCATTTTTTTTGGAAACTCAGAAAGTAATTTGATAAGTGAAATTTCATCTTTTTCAACTAATTTATTTAAGTCAGCTTTAAAGTTTTTATTTATTTCTTTCTCAAATCGATTAAGTAGATTTGATATTCTTGCATTAGCATATTGTAAATAATATACTGGATTTTTTTCAGATTCATCTTTTGCTAAATCTAGATCAAAATCTAAATGACTATTAGCACCTCGCATAATAAAAAAATATCTAATTACGTCTGTGTTTAATTCGTCATTCAACTCATCTAATGTAATGAAATTAGCCTTACGGGTTGACATTTTTACAATCTTACCACCTTTTTTTATCGTTACAAACTGGTGTATAACTACTTTAATATGATCTGTTTTTTTATCTAAGCATTTAAGACCTAGAATTACATCTGGGTAGGTATCAATGTGATCAGCTCCAAATACATCAACTATCAAATCAAAGCCTCTATCGACTTTATCTACGTGGTAAGCAATGTCAGGCAATCTATATGTTGGCTCTCCAGAGCTTTTTACTAATACTTTATCTTCTTCTTTTCCTAATTCAGATGTTTTAAACCATACTGCTCCATCTTTTTTATAAGTAAGATTTTTTTCTTTTAAAGTAGATAAAACATTGTCAATCAATCCATTTTTATAATAAGAACCCTCTTTTGAAAATATATCAAACTTAATACCAAGACTTTCCAGAGACTTTGTAATATCTTTAAATATTTCTTGTTCTGTGAATGTTCTAAAAACAGTATCATCTTTTGATAAGTTGTTACCATATTTGTTAAGAATTTTAACTGCAATTCTATCAAGGTATTCGCCTACATATCCATTTTTTGGTTCTTTAAATTCTATTCCAACATGCGATGCATATTTTGCATAACATGATTCTGCTAATATGCGCATTTGTTTACCTGCATCATTGTAGTAATATTCTCTGGTTACATTATATCCTTTCCAAGTTAGTATATTAGAAATCATATCTCCTAATATTGCTTGTCTACCATGTCCAACAGTTAGTGGGCCAGTGGGGTTACAGCTTACAAATTCTACATTTGCTTTTTTGGCATGTTTTTTTTCTCTGCCAAAAAAGTCCTTTTCGATAAGAATTTGATCAAGAACTTCATTATAATATTTATTTGATACGTGAAAATTGACAAAGCCAGGCTTAGAGGCGCTTAAGCTAAAGATTTCTTCCGTGCTGTAGTCATGGCAAGCAATTTCTTCTGCTATTTCTAAAGGGGATTTTTTTAGCTCTTTTGTAAGTTTTAATGCTATGTTAGAACTATAGTCGCCATAGCCTTTTTGAGTATTAGGATTAATGTTCCAGTCACTAAAATTAATTTTATTTTCCTTTAAATAGTCTTTTATAAAACTCTCCATCAACTCATTTAATTTCATATTTTGACTACCTTTGCATCAAACCAAATTCTCTCTAAATCGTAATATTGACGTGTTTCCTCAAAAAAAATATGAACTACAATATCAACATAATCTAAGATAATCCAAGTTCCATTTTCATACCCTTCGGTTTTCCAGGGATGTTCATCAATATTATCTTTAATATTATCCGCAATAGCTTTTACTTGAATGAGATTAGAAGCAGAACACACCACAAAATATTCTGACAAAGAAGTGATTTGTGATACATCCATTGCCACTATATTTTCAGCTTTTTTGTCGTCTGATAGTGAAACAATTTTTTTTAATAATTTTTTTGTACTCATTGATTTAAGTTTAGAAACTCTTGGTAGTCTTTCCCAATAATTATTTGAATATCTTCGCTTGGATTATCCATAGCGTCAAATTCAACATTACCTGCATTCATATTAGTTCCTAAAACGGTTAATAGGTTTTCAATATTTGGATTGTCTCTGCTTAAAATAATAATAGTTGTAGTTGGGTAGTTAAAGTTTTCCGCATTTTCAATTCTATTAACCTGAAGGCCATATCTTTTCGTTAAAATATTCCCATAAGCATTACCCACTCCACTAATTCCACAACCATTAAGCACTGCAATTCGGAGGTCTTGCGATGAATAATTCTCAAATAATTTAATTTTTTGAGATCTATTGTTTGTCAAATCTGATGCCATAGTAGAATTAATTGATTTATTTTGATTAATAAAAAGATTGAAAGACCAAATAAATACGAGAATTATCATTATTAATAATCCTATTATAGAATTAAGTATGTAACTCAAGATTTAAGCTCCTGTAATTGTTCTATAGTATTGACACCAATTATTTCATTAGAGTTATTAATTTTGATAGCCTTAATTTTCGTTTTAGATTTTGCTAATTCAACTACATCAGTAAGATAATATTCCTTAGAAATATTATTTGTTTTAATATTGTTTAAAATATCAAAAATTTCAGGAATTTTAAAAATAAAGATTCCTGTATTGATCTCTTTAATCAAACGCTGTTTGTCCGAGCAGTCTTTTTCTTCAACAATTTTAGTTATACTGTTCCTACTGTCTTTTATAATCCTCCCATAGCCAGTGGGATTATTAAGCTCTGCTGTTACTAATGTTATCCCTCGATTATCTTTAATATGATTATTAATAATTGGATTAAGAGTTGACGCTTTAATATTTGGAACATCACCATAAAGAATCAATATATGACCATTTTTATCCTTTAAAAGATTTTCAGTTTGAAGTACAGCATGTCCCGTTCCTAGCTGTTCAACCTGAGTAGCATATTTTAAATTATTCCTTTCTTTTGTACGAGAAATAACTTTCTCTTTTTTAAACCCGACCACCAATATTGTTTCTATTGGATCTAATAATCGACTTTGATCAAGTACATGGTCCAGAAGAGTTGACCCATTTAAGGTGTGTAATACTTTAGGTAAGTTGGAGTTCATACGAGTTCCCCTACCAGCAGCTAAAATAATAATTCTTAATTCATCAGTCATAAATTTCCTTATTTAAAAAGGGGATATTGCGCTTTTTTATGATACCTCCACCAATACACTTTCCACAACTGTCATATAAAACAATTGATTGACCTTTAGTTATTGCTTTTATTTTTTCATTAAATTTAATATAACATTGATCATTGTTTAATGATACTATTTGGCAGGGTTGATCATCATCTCTATATCGAACTTTAGCAAAACACGATAAAGGTAACTCATTTTTAATATTTTCATTTAAAAAAATACTTTTTGCTATGACTTTATCAGAAAATAGCGCAGGATGCTCACCGCCTTGAGCAACATATACAATATTTTTTCTTATATCTTTATTTACAACATACCAAGGTAGATCAAACGCAGATTTTTTCGCACCAATACCTAGACCTTTTCTTTGCCCTACTGTAAAGAACATGTGTCCATTGTGTTTGCCCATCAATTCTCCATCTATTGATATGATATGCCCTTCTTTTTTATCAATAAATTGTTCAACAAAGCTATTATATTGTCTATCACCAATAAAACATATCCCAGTACTATCTTTCTTTTTTGCGTTTACTAATTTATTAGTTATTGCAATTTTTCTAACCTCACTTTTATAAAGATTACCTAAGGGGAATTCTAGTTTTTTTAATATATCACCTGTCAATTGATAAAGGAAATATGATTGATCTTTCAATTTATCCTTCGCTTTATAGATAAATAGCTTATCATTTTTTGTTGATATATTTGCATAGTGACCAGAAGCAATTTTTTTAGCACCTATTTTTTCAGCAAATTTTTGTAAAACATCAAATTTAATTTCTTTATTGCAAAGCACATCTGGATTTGGGGTTAACCCTAATTCATGATCTTTAAGAAACTGGCTAAAAACTCTGTCTTTATACTCTTTCGTATAATTAATCTTAGTTAAAGGTATATTTAGAAAATCACATACACTAGCAGCATCAGCATAATCATCCTCAGCATTACATATGGCATTTTTATCATCCCAATTTTTCATAAAAATACCATGTACGTCGTATCCTTTTTTTTGAAGAAGAAGCGCAGCAACTGAACTGTCAACTCCACCACTCATTCCTAATACTATTTTTCCTTTTTTCATTTAATGACCATGATTATCTTAATAAAAAAATTTATGACTTCAAATCACTCACATAAAGCTATTGTTTTTGGTTCAATAAGCATAGATAAGATTGTCAATAAGCACGGTCTCTTTAAAAATGTACTCGGAGGTTCTGCAGCTTATGCACTTTTAGCTAACACAAAAAATACATGTGAACTTGTTGGGGTGGTTGGCGACGATTTTTCAAAAAAACACTTTGACCTTCTATCAAACCATTCAATTTCTACTAAATCTTTAACGCGTGCTGCTGGGAATACTTTTTGTTGGGGCGGAAAATATAAAGATAACTTTAGTTCTAGAAAAACATTGTATGTTGATCCTGGAGTATCTGAATCTTATGTACCAGAATTATCGCAAGAGTCAAAAAATTGTGAGTACTTAATGCTGGGTAACACTGCTCCTCACTTGCAACTAGAATTATTAAATCAAATGGAGAGTAAGCCTTATATAATGTTAGATACATTCAAGCTTTATATTGATATTGCTAATCAAGAATTAAAAGACTTAATTAAAAAAGTAGATTTATTTTGTATTAATTTTAACGAAGCGATTGCTTTGACAGGACATGACGGAAGTAACATAATTGGTATGGCTAATGCTATATTAGACATTGGACCTAAAAGTTTAATAATTAAAAACGGAGAATATGGCTCTACATATTTTGATAAAGAGAATAATATATTTAAAATGAAAGCCTATCCTTTAAAAGAAGTTATTGATACTACGGGAGCAGGAGATGCTTATCTAGGAGGTGTTTTGATGGGAAAAGTTCAAGGAATGCATATTTTCGAAGCGATGAAAGTTGGAGCAGTAATGGCATCATTTTGCATTGAAGGGGTAGGAGCGGACGGACTATTGAAAGTTTCTGATGAGGCGTTTAAAAATAGAATGGATTGGATGTATAACAACCATACTGCTTGAAAACTCATGATAATAATACTAACTTGATTATCAAACACAAGGAGAATGAATACAATGGTATTTCTAAAGAATTTTTTTGTAACAACAATTTTTATTACAGCACTATTTGCAGGGCAAGCATTAGAATCAGCTAAAGTTTACATTAAAGATAAAGATTGGGATAAAGCAGAAGAAAAGTTGATGCTAGCTTTAGATCACCCAAAAGATAGGTGGGAAGCAGCTTTTCACTTGGGAGATAAAATATATCCAAGAAAACAAGATTGGGCTTCGGTTAAAAAATATATGGATATAGCAGCTACTGCACAAAAAAGTTTAAAGATAAGGCCTACTAGAAATGATAGAAAGATTCCAATCGCTCAAGCAATTACAGCTTCAGTGACCAAAAGCTATAATTTAATTTACTACAAAGCATCTGGATACCTCCAGCTACTTAATAGGGCGAGTAGTCCTGAACAAAGAGATGCACTTATAGATCAAGCAATTCAAACTTCTTTAAACGCAAGAGACTTAGATCCTAGTCAACCTGGAGCATACGCACTTGCAGCTTTATATTCTTCTGTAAAGGGAAATAAAGAAGACACAATAAAGTATTTAGATATGGGCTTAAGTTTAGATGACATTCCTAAAGATACAAAGATTGCCTTATTGGTAAGTGCCGGGCAAAGTGTAGTAAGGTTGGGAGAGTTTGATAAAGGTTTAGATTATTATGAGAGAGCACTAGCAATTCAACCAAATGAGCCAACAGCATTAAAAAGCTTAGGCGCACTGTATTTAGCTCAAGATGATTTCGAATCTGCTCTTGCAAACTTAGATAAAGCAATTGAAATGACTTCCAATGATCAGGATTTAGTGGATTTATTTTTTAATAGAGGTCTTGTATATTTAAAAATGGATAATTTTGAAGAGGCGGAATATAATTTCGAAGAAGCATATTTTTTAGCTCCGGATGACGTAGAGGCGTTACTTGGTCTTGCAAAAGCTTTGGAGCAAGCAGAGAGATGGAGAAAATCTAGAAATTACTATATGGAGCTAATTGAAAAAAATCCTAATGATGCACAATATTATTATGGTGTTTATCGAACCTATTTTGGTGAAGGTCGTTTAGAAGACGCTCAAGAATATCTTAACAAAGCAACTGCTTTAAGAAATTCTAACTAGAGATTGATTTAGTTAATTCCTAAAGACATTCCAGTACTGAGTTCGTAGAAATACTGAAGAGATTCTACTAGCATTGTACCTAATGCAATATAACCATATGGGCTATCTCGATGTCCTGTGTATGGGGTCGAAAATTCAATAGTACTAATATTTGATGAGCCAATATCAGCATACCTTGATACCGTATAGCCACCTGCATTATAATCTTCACTTTGAGGAGAAGGAAATGATGTACTTGGTGTAACATCAAAAGAGTAATAAACAGGTTTGCAGCAATTTAATTCCATCATTTTCTTACCAATGCTATCAAATCCCCGAATTGTTTCACTCAACTCTGCATCTGATAATGTAGATATAGCATTTAAGCTTGATTGTGAAGATAAATTATTTAAATAGCTATCAGAACTATTCAAATCATCTTTGGATAACAAGTATCCAAGTTCAACGTAACCATTATCATCATTTTTATGAGCTGATAAGTTAACGAGCACCCCAATTCCAAAATTTGTATTAGCAGAATCAATTGCAGTTTGTATATAATTATGATAGCGATTATAGTAGCCTGATGCATAATTACTTTGAGCTCCAGCTTCGATATTTATATCTGGGTCCAATCTTGATCTATTTATATTATTTATTATTATATGAGGATATAATCCATTAGCTCCATTGCTTGTAAAGCTATTATAGAAATATTCAGCAATCCCTAAGGTATTTTCAGCTTTTGTCACATCTCCAGTTCTTGCTGGAATTGTTGTTGGAATACTTTCTCCATCATGAGGTACAGTAATTATAATAGGAGTATTACCAACATAATATTGTATGTATCCATCAATATCTGACATAATTTCACCAGGAGTATAAGTAACTACTGGAGTTGGTAGCTCAGATTGTGTAGCCCTACCTGAGTCTCCACAAGCTGTAAAAAAAATTAATAATATACTAATCCTAATAAGTGATGCCATCTTCAACTTCTCCATTTCCTCTAAAATCAACACCTGAATAAAACTGGCCATTTTTATATAATATACCATGAGCTCTAGCTAAATAATATGTTCCATTTTCAACATTGCCATCTACCTCAAACTTATGATTTAAATTTTTTAATTCCTCAATTTGTTTTTCATTTATGGATGGTAAATAGTTATTTAATGTTTTGTTGAAAGGGCTTTTACCTTCATACCTAATAACATCTGGAATCCATTGAGAATGGGTTCTCCCCAAATTAATTGCTTCTTGAATATCGTGATCGTAGTCGATAACGCTAACAATTATTTGCAAGACCGCAGTAATTATTCTTGAGCCGCCAGCAGCTCCAATAGTCATTAAGGGTGAACCATCTGGATTTAAAACAACAGTAGGCGACATTGAGCTTAATGGTCTTTTGGCTGGTTTAATTGAGTTTGCTTCATACCCAATTAATCCAAATGAATTCTGTGTTCCTGGTGAAGAAGAAAAATCGTCCATTTCATTATTTAAAAGAAAACCTGCTCCATCAACAATTTTTTTGTTTCCATATGATAAATTAATTGTTGTGGTTATACCAACAACATTCCCTTCTTTGTCCATTGCAGAATAATGAGTTGTTTCCGTTGATTCAGATAATTGAATATTTCCTGCACCAATTTTCTCGCTAGGAGTAGCAAAATCCATTGATATTAACTTAAGCCTTTCTTGTGCGTAGTCTTTTGATATTAACATTGGAATAGGACTTGGATAAAAATCAGGATCACCTAAGTGTATTGCTCGATCTGCATATGCTAGTCTTTGAATTTCAGTCATCATATGAACAAATTCTGTCGAATTTCTTTTTACAGATTTTAAGTCATAATTTTCAAGCATATTTAGCATTTGAATTAATAACGCACCACCTGAACTGGGAGGGCCCATAGAGATAATTTGATATCCTCTATATGTTCCAAAAATAGGTTTTCTGTAAACTGAATTATATTCTGCTAAGTCTTTTTTTGAAATTAAACCATTATTTAATGTCATTTCATTAACTATCAAATCTGCTGTTACGCCTTTATAAAATCCATCTTTACCATCTTTTGCTATTCTCTTTAGTGTTTCAGCTAGATCTTTTTGAACTAATATATCACCAGAGCTCCATTCATCGATTGATCGAATTTTATTGATATATTCCTCCTTGGGTATAGTACCATTAAAAACATCTTGTTGCAGCTGTTGCATTTCCAAAGAATAATTTTTTATAAAAATTCTTTTTGACCCTTCATCTTCTAGAAAAAGATGTTTATAGAAGTCAAAACCAAATGCTGAACTCTTATTTATTTCGTGACCTTCTTCAGCATAGTTAATTGCATAAGATAAAATTTCTTCAAGGGAGAATCTTCCTGAACCATAATCATTTAAAATTGTAACTAATCCATCAACAGTACCAGGAACACCCGAGGATTTGTGAGATAAAACTGCAAGATTTCTACTATAATTTCCTTCTTCATCTAGAAACATTTTTTCATGCGAGAGAGTTGGAGCTTTTTCACGGAAATCAAGAGTAATAATTTCTCCTTCTTTAGTTCTCGCTACCATAAAACCGCCACCACCTATATTCCCATTGGCAGGCGATGTTACTGCCAGAGTGAAACCCGTAGCTACAATAGCGTCGAATGCATTGCCACCTTTTTTCATGATATCAATGCCAGCTGCTGAAGCCTGATTGGAAGTAGACGAAACAGCTCCGTTCGTATTCTCTTTATTTGGATTCTTAATTTTATAGTCTGAACCAAATTTGCATGATACTAAAGCAAAGACAGTTATAGCAATACTAAATTTATATAGAAACTTTTTCATTTTATTTACTCAAAGCTAATAAAAAGCCCCTACAAAAAGTAGAGGCTTTTTATTTATTTAATAACTGAAGCTATGTTACAAAGTCATATCTAGACGAGTGTAAACATAACGTCCATGGAATCCAAATGGACTATATCCTGAATGTTGAAAAATTCCATTAAAACTATTTCTTTTAATGGTTTTATCAGGGTATTGGTCAAGTAAGTTATTGACACCTAGTGACATTCTTACTTGGCTGTTAACTTGGAATGAATATTCCATATCAACTGTCCACTTTCCACCTAATATTTGTTCTCTTTCTTCAGAACTTGCAGGGATAGTAACTGCGCCCCAACGATTTAATTTCCACATCCATGTAGAAGATGGTTTTTGTAGTGTAGCTGAGAACTGGAAGTTTTCTTTAGGAGATGAACTTTCGTATCTTACTGTGTTAGCACGACCAAGCAATACGCTTGATGTATAAGCTGCTAACGCGGCAGGGGTTTCTAAATCATCTTTATTAGTAACTTCTGTGTCATTAAAGTTCATTGCAGCTTTAAGCAATAATGAACCATTGGCAACATCTTCTCTCATGGTTGCTACAATATCTAAACCAGTAGTTTCTGTATCAATACCGTTAAAGAAATATCTACCCGCGGCTGCAGGCACATTTCTTTCAGCAAAGAATGAAACCATATCAGAACTTGTTCCTGAACCTCTGAATGTTTCACTCATACCAATACGATCTTCGACTGTTATGATATAAGTATCAACAGATAATGAGAACCTGTCATCTTTATAAGTCATACCAGCTGAAAGGTTGGTAGATGTTTCAGGTTCAAGGTCCGTAGCTCCAAGAGCTTTTGCAGCTTCAGTATCAACTGGGAAAGTTCCTACTTCTAGAGGAACTCCATCAATAAAGTTAGTAGCAATTGATGAGAAATATGCTTCTTGTAGAGCAGGTGCTCTAAAGCCAGTGCTGTAAGAACCTCTTGCAGCAACGCCATCTTGTAATTCATATCTCATTGCAACTTTACCATTAGTTGTTGTACCAAAGTCACTATAATTTTCAGTTCTTACTGCAACGTCTAATTGTAAATCTTCATTTACCATACCAGACATCTCAGCATATAAACTGACAGCGTCTCTGTCGCGATCCTGCTCATTTGCAGGAGCTAAACCTGGCAAACATTGACAACCAACTGCTGCAGAAGCACCAGCGTTTGGACCATCTAATACATCATAACCGAAATCAGCATATCCTGCTTCTTCACCGGCTTCAATTGTGTAGTTTTCCATACGCATTTCAGCACCCATAGCAACATTGACTGGTTCTTGGAAACCACCCAATTCAACTTGAGTAGTAACATCAAAGTTTACAGTTGTTTGACTGTAGCCTAAAGTACCTAAATCAAATTCAGCTTGCTGATTTGGTCCAGTACCTGCAGTTGCATTGTGACTATTTTTCATGCCCCAAGCAAACTCATTACTACCAGTTGTTACACTAAAGTCGTATGCTGCTCCATTTAAAACCATGCCGTCTAAAATGCCTTTCATACCAACAGCCAAAGATTTGTCTGATAGTGTTGGGCTAATTAGTGGAAGGAATCCGTCTGGATACCATGCACGTAGCGTACGATTGTCTTGTGCTCTTCTGTAATAACATCCACTTTCTCCATCACGAGTGTTCATTCCACCAAAAGCGTAAAATGTTCCACCACGTTCCATAGGGAAGCTACCATTGAACATAAGACTTACTTGTTCAAATTCTCCAGCACCTATACGGTGATTTTCTCTATCGAATGCATATTCTTTATCATCCATTCCCGCAAAGTACTGTCTTCTTGGATCTAGTCCTGCACGGTTAGAACGACCACCGTCACGAACTTGTCCACTAACATATAGGTTTCCACCAAAAATGTTCAGACCGTTTCCAGCGTGAACAATTAAATTTCTACCATCTTGTTTAAGAACTGTTTCTAAACCTGAACGAGCCCATCCTCTTTCTGGTGAATAAGGGAGGTAACCTGTACCTTCGACTTCTTCATCAAGATCCCAACCATAAGTTGAAGCATCTTGTCCGTCAATTAGACCTTCTCCAGCAGCATAGCCTCTTTCAAAGTAAGAAAGGTTTTGACCGTAAGTTACACTTACGTCAGCTCCGCCAGTTTCTTTTAAAATTAAGTTAATAACCCCTGCAACAGCATCTGAACCGTACTGAGCGGCAGCACCATCACGAAGCACCTCTATTTTAGATATAGCGCTTGCTGGGATTGCATTTAAGTCAACCTGAGTTGAACCACGACCAACTGATCCATTAACGTGAACTAAAGCACCTTGATGACGTCTTTTACCATTTACTAGTACAAGAGTCTGATTTGGTGCCATACCACGTAATGTTGCTGGTCTCATGTGGTCAGAACCATCAGTAATATATCCTTTAGGGGAATTATATGATGGAACTAGTGCTTGTAATAAGTCATTGGTTTCAGTGTAACCAGATGCACGAATTTCAAGCTCAGTAATGACCTCTACTGGAACTGCTTGTTCGTCAACATTTCTTGCGAAACGTGAACCAAGAACAGAAACTGCATTACCAGCTACTGCACTAGATGCTAATGAAAAATTAGCAGTTGCAGAACCATCTACACTTACAGAAACACTTGCAGATTCATATCCAATGTATGAAGCGGTAACTGTGTAAGTACCACTTGTAACACCGTCGACTGAATAAGATCCGTCAGCTCCTGTTGCAGCACCAGAT
>MDTB01027548.1_pt1 | contig 12860 bp, 12 predicted proteins | sample 811161 | NCBI WGS metagenome assembly MDTB01 (sample SAMN05326650, study PRJNA326480) | marine metagenome | isolation source: seawater | place: Mediterranean Sea | collected 2009 | reverse complement strand
ATAGAGTTAGCAACCGATCCTCCCGAAACTGTTTCCTCAATTTTTATATCTAATAGCAATTTTTTAAATTCACTCTCATTGACTAATTTCATAGTACTTTTTGTTAAATTATTTTTATTTAAAAAAACATCATCTACTTTACAGATAACATCAACTATAGCATTTCCTATTCCTAAAATTTTCATATCAAGCTTTTTTAACACTAATTGGATTTTTACGGTTAGGATAACAAGTCGTACAAATTTTACAAGTTAAACCATAACATTCTCTTGCTTTACAAAATTCTCTTCCATAGTAAATAATTTGAAGGTGAAGTTTACTCCAAGTTTTTTTTGGAAAAATTCTTTTTAAATCTTTTTCAGTTTGAATAACACTTTTACCGCTGGTTAAACCCCATCTTTGAGCTAGTCGATGAATATGAGTGTCTACAGCAAATGCTGGGAACCCAAACCCTTGAGACATCACAACACTAGCTGTTTTATGTCCAACTCCTGGTAATCTTTCTAGTTCTTCAAAGGTTTTAGGAACTTTACCTTTATGTTTTTCTAATAGTTGTTTAGACATTAAATAGATACTTTTAGCTTTCATTCTGAAGATACCTATACTTTTTATTAATTTTTCAATTTTTTTTTGCCCTAATTTCACAAAATGTTCGGGTTTATTATATTTTGGGTATATTTTTTTTGTTACATTGTTAACATTTAGATCAGTACATTGTGCTGACAGAAGAACTGAAGTTAAAAGAGTAAACTTGTTTCTATGTTTTAATGGAATAGGAGTTGTTGGATAAATCTTATTTAATATTTTGAGTATTTGCTTTGCTCTTTCTTTTTCTTGCATTATTTGAAATTCAATAAATCTCTCATTGAATAAAGACCGGCTTTTTTATTTTTAAGCCATTTTGCTGCAGTTAAAGCACCTTCTGAGTATAAAGCCCTATCAAATGCTTCATGATTTAAAGTAATTACCTCTTTTCCACTTGAAAATGTTACTTCGTGCTCTCCAATAATTTCACCTTTTCTTATAGAGTTAAAATTAATTTTTTTTCCAAAAGGAAAAGATTTTTTATTTAAATATTTTTTACCAATTATATTATTAAGGTTTTTATTTTTTCCTTTGGCGATACCATTTCCAAGCATTAAAGCAGTTCCTGATGGGTGGTCTTTTTTATGTTTATGATGAATTTCAAATATTTTACTTAAATAATTATCACCAAGAGATTCTGATGTAATTTCAGTTAAATACATTAATAAATTAATGCCCAGACTCATATTTCCTGCTTTTAATATAGGGATTTTTTTTGAATATTTTTTAATCAAATTTTCTTCTTTTTGAGTAAAACCAGTTGTTCCAATAACTACTCTTTTTTTTAGCTTTGATGCTATCTTTAAAATCTCAAATGTACATTTTGGAACTGTAAAATCTATGATTACATCAGTTTTTTTAAAAGCCCATTCGTTATTTACATTAATCTTAATATCGCCAATTTTTTTATTAATAGTTTTATTTTCTGTCAGTGAAACTAATTTAAAAATCTTATTGGACTTTGAAGATTTAATAAGCTGTTGACCCATTCTTCCAAGGCATCCTGTAATTGCTAAATTAATTTTTTTCATTTTTATTTGATAATTTATTCCATATTATTTCATATAGTACATAAATAAATACACTAATGATCATCACAATAATACTAAAAATAATAGATCTACTCAAGCTACCAAACCAAAAATAAGAAAATAATGATATCCAGGTAATCCCAATAATTTGCCAAATAATTGCTTTATAAAATAATTTTTTTTTGCTCATAAATACTTCTTCCTTTTATCTTTTAATTTTTTTTTATTAGATTTTTAAGAAGAGTATTTATTAATGTACGCTATATATTAATTTAATGAATAAGTTGCAGTTCCAATTTTTCCAGAAATTAAAAATTTGATTTAAAATCATTTAACTTTTCCAAAAACTTTTTGCCTTTTGAAAAAATTTTTTAATACTTGGATTTGATTTTTCATTTTCAATTTCTCTAAATTTTTCAAGTAATTCTTTCTGTTCCTTATTAAGAGATATGGGAACTTCAGTGTTAATCTGTACATAAAGGTCGCCATTTCCACTTCCTCTTATATAAGGCATCCCTTTGCCTCTCAATCTAAATTGTTTTCCACCTTGGGTCCCCTCAGGTATCTTTATTTTAGCTTTCCCCCCATCAATTGTAGGAATTTCAATAGTTGTACCAAGAGCAGCATCAGCTATAGAGATTGGGCATTCAAAAAATAAATTTTCGTCTGATCTTTTGAAAAGATCGTGAGAATTAACATTAACAAATAGATATAGATCTCCGCTAGAACCACCTCTAGATCCAGCCTCACCTTTTCCAGCTAATCTTATTCTTGTGCCGTCATCAACGCCCCTTGGTATTGTTACAGATAGTTTTTTAGACGCTTGTTTATTTCCTTGACCACCACAATCATCACAAGGATTAGTAATTTCTTCTCCACTACCAGCACACTGAGGACAAGTTTGTTGAACTGTAAAAAAACCTTGATTTGATCTCACTCTTCCATTGCCACCGCACATTGAACATTGTCCAGAACTATGACCTGGTTTAGAACCATTACCTTTACAAGTATTACATTTTTCAGTTGTTGAGAATTTAATATCTTGTTTTTTACCAGTATACGCTTCTTCAAGTGAAACTGATAAATCATACCTCAAATCCGAACCTCTGTTATTGTTATTTCTTCTACCCCTATTTCTTCCACCACCACCAAAGTCACTAAAAAAATCTTCAAAGATATCGGAAAAATCACCCCCACTAAAACCACCAAAACCTCCCTGCCTTCCACCACCATTTTCAAAAGCTGCATGACCAAAATTATCATAATTTTGTTTTCGCTCTTGATCTGAAAGGACATGATAAGCTTCACTAGCTTCTTTAAATTTTTCCTCAGAAACTTTATCTCCTGGATTTTTGTCTGGATGGTGTTTTACGGCTAATTTTCTATATGCAGCTTTTATTTGTTCTGGGCTAGAATTTTTTCTAACACCTAAGACGTCATAAAAATCTCTTTTTGCCATAAAATATTATAGACAAATAGCTGTTAGTCTTAAGCGCTCTTTTCTTTATCTTCTTCTTTTACTTCTTCGAAGTCCGCATCAACTACATTATCGTCTTTTTTTCCTTCGTCTTTTTTTTCATCATTTTTAGATGCATCAGGTTTTGTATTTTGCTGTGACTTATAAATTGCCTCACCTAATTTCATTGAAGCTTGAACTAAAGTTTCTGTTTTCTTTTTTATATCCTCTATATTCGTTCCCTTAATAGCTTCTTTCAATGTTGTTGAAGCATCCTCTATTGCTTTTTTTTCAGCATCACCAATTTTAGAACCGTGTTCTTTTAAATTTTTTTCAGTCGAATGTATAAGGGTATCAGCTTGATTTCTTGCATCGACCGACTCTCTTTTTTTCTTATCTTCTTCTTTGTTAGCCTCAGCATCTTTTACCATTTTTTCTATTTCTTCTTCACTTAATCCACCAGACGATTGAATTTGAATTTTTTGTTCTTTACCAGTTCCTTTATCTTTAGCTGAAACATTTACTATTCCATTTGCATCAATATCAAAAGTTACTTCAATCTGAGGAACACCTCTTGCAGCTGGAGCTATTCCAACTAATTCAAATTTACCAAGCTCTTTATTATCTGAAGCCATCTCCCTTTCACCCTGCAAAACTCTTATTGACACCGCAGGTTGATTATCTTCCGCTGTTGAAAAAACTTGGCTTTTTTTTGTAGGTATTGTCGTATTTTTTTCAATCAATTTTGTTGAAACACCACCAAGAGTTTCTATTCCAAGAGATAGAGGAGTAACATCTAAAAGAAGAACATCTTTTACATCGCCTTGTAATACGCCAGCTTGTATAGCGGCTCCCATAGCAACAACTTCATCTGGATTAACACTTTTATTTGGTTCTTTTCCAAAGAAACTTTTTACCTCTTCTAAAACTTTTGGCATTCTTGTCATTCCACCGACTAGTACAACTTCATCTATTTCATTTGCAGATAGTCCTGCATCTTTTAGGGCAGTTTTGCATGGTGGCAAAGTTTTTGAAATTAAATCTTCTACAAGAGCTTCTAATTTTGCTCTAGTCATCTTTAAATTAATATGTTTTGGTCCAGTTTTATCTGCAGTTATAAAGGGTAAATTGACATCTGTTTGTTCTGCAGATGACAGTTCAATTTTAGCTTTTTCTGCTGCTTCTTTTAATCTTTGTAGAGCTAATTTATCTGATTTTAAATCAATTCCATTATCTTTTTTAAATTCACCAATTAAATATTCTACAACAGAATTATCGAAATCCTCTCCACCTAAAAATGTATCTCCGTTTGTAGACTTGACTTCAAATACACCATCTCCTAATTCAAGAATAGAAACATCAAAAGTTCCACCTCCTAAATCATATACAGCAATTTTTTTATTCTCTTTTTTTTTGTCCAAACCATATGCTAGTGAGGCTGCGGTCGGTTCATTTATTATTCTTAAAACTTCTAAGCCTGCAATTTTACCAGCATCTTTGGTTGCTTGTCTTTGAGCATCATTAAAATAAGCAGGAACAGTAATAACTGCTTTAGTTACTTCTTGGCCTAAATATTTTTCAGCAGTTTCTTTCATTTTTTGAAGAATAAAGGCTGAGATTTGAGAGGGAGAATATTTTTGATTTTTTGCTTCAATCCAGGCATCCCCATTTTCAGAGTTAACAATTTTAAACGGAGCTGCTTCTATATCTTTTTTAACAGTGGGATCTTCAAAATTTCTTCCAATTAATCTTTTTACTGCAAAAATAGTATTTTCAGGGTTGGTCACAGCTTGTCTTTTTGCTGGCTGTCCTACTAGTTTCTCTCCATCATCCGTAAAAGCTACAACCGAAGGAGTTGTTCTTGCGCCTTCGGCATTCTCTAAAACCTTGGGCTGCGTTCCTTCCATAATAGATACGCATGAATTTGTTGTTCCTAAATCAATTCCTATAATTTTGCTCATATTAATTCCTTTGTTTCATATATGTGTTAATTTTTAATCTACAAGTTCTATAAATCATTATTTAATCTATTATTTTTCCTGCTTTTCTTCACTTTTTTCTGTTTTTGGAGTAGTTTTTTTTGCAACCCCAACTAAAGAAGGGCGTAAAAGTCTATCTTTTATTAAAAACCCTTTTTGTATCTCTTGAATAATAGTACCTGGTTCTTTTTGGTCATCCTCAATTTCCATCATAGCTTGATGCAGGTTTGGATCTAATTTTTTATTTATAGCCTCTATTTGTTTAATATTATTTTTTTCAAAAATTGAGATTAAGTCTTTATTAATTATGTTGAAATGCTCTAATATTTTTGACAAAGCGTCAGAGTCTTTTAATTTTTCGTCACTTGATAATGATTGTTTTGATCTTTCTAGATTGTCTATCAAGTTTAACGCTTCTCTAGCGAATGCAAACCCCCCGTAATCAAAAGCATCTTCTTTTTCTTTTTCAAACCTTCTTCTTTGGTTTTCCATTTCAGCTAATGTTCTAGTAAGTTTGTCTTCTAATTCTTTTATTTTTTCCTCTGAAGTTAATTCTTTATTATTATCATCTTCATTACCCCGCTCCTCTTTTAACTCAGTTTCATCATTTTTAGCTGGGGCTTCTTCGGACAGCCTTTCATCAACTTGAGATTTATTTTCGTCAGAAGTTTCTTTTTGATCTTTTTCCATTGAGACTTATATGGTATGAAATTTCATAATTGCTAGATGTTAAATAAAAAAATTAAAGAAATCTTAATAGGAACCAATAATAGGGGAAAACTTAAGGAAATTAGGGATTTAATGCCCAAATCTTTAAAACTTTATTCAACTATAAATTTTAAAATTAAGAGTCCTGTCGAAAACGGTAATACATTTTTAGAAAATTCGTTAATTAAAGCAAAATATTTTTCAAAAAAATCAAAAATGATATGCATAGCTGACGACTCAGGGTTAGAAGTAGACATACTTGGAGGTGCGCCTGGTATTTATTCATCAAGATGGGGTGGAAAAAAAAATGATTTTAATAAGGCAATAAAAAGAGTTTTTAAAATGATTGAAAAAAAAGAACCAAGATGGAAAGCTAAAAAAATTAAAGCTAGATTTATTTGTGCTCTAACGATCTACTGGCCAAATGGAAAATATTTAAATTCTATTGGCAGAGTTGAAGGATATATTTCTAACAAAAAAAAAGGAAAAAACGGTTTTGGTTATGACTCAATTTTTATACCATATAAAAAAAAAATTACTTTTGGTCAGATGAAGCCAAAAGTAAAATATAAATTAGATCATCGTTTTAAAGCTTTTAAAAAAATTAAAAAACTTTTTTAAATTTTTTATTTTCCACTTTATAAAAATTAAGGATGTGATTAATTTTATTATTCTTAATTTCAAAAATACCAATTTTTCCTTTAAACATACTTTTTTTAACAAACATTTTTTCGTCAATTTTTAAATTATTTTTTGTGATTAAATAATATACTAGGCCTATTAAATCATAACTTAAAAAAGATAATTGGTTAGGATATTCATTAAAATTATCATAATAAGTTTTGATAAAAGAGTCATAATTCTCTTTATTTATTGAGGGAAAATAAATTGGTTGTGAGCTAGTTTCATTTAATAAAGACTCGTCAAACCACTGATTTAGAGTAATAAAACTAATATTTTTAGGTGATACATCTGTATATAATAAAGAGGTAGTTATACTTTTTAAACTTTCATCAAAGTCGGCTATTATTACAGAGTCGAAATTTATATTACCTAGGGTGTCTCTTTTTAGAAGATTTTCAATTTTTTTTTCTTTATTATTTTCGTTTGAATTTTCTAATCTAGTAATCTCATCTTCTAGATTTTGTTTTCTAATTGAATATCTTGTTATTTTTTCAATTTGTTTTGTAAGTTTTGTAGGATCAGACTCATAATAGTGTATTTTTGTTTTTTTTATTTTTGAATGTTTAATTGCTTTTTCAATTTCTTCTTTATAATTTTCTTGAGGAATTAAAATAATTGTTTTTTTTAGTTTATTAATTTTTTGAAATTTTGTAATTATATTAAATTGAGATTCTGCATTTATACCAGCACTAATTATATTTTTAGGATTATCTATAATTTTATTAGTTAATGATAAAAATATTAAGTCTTTAAATTCATTTAAAAAAAGTAAGTTTTTATTAAACACAGGGCCTATTACAATTTTTACCCTTTTTGCATTTAGCTCTCTTGCAGCCCTTAAGGTCATTTCAGGATTTGATCCAGTATCTTTAGGGATTATTTCAATTAAATTATTATCTATTTTATTGATTGCAAGCCTAACAGATTTTACAATTGAATTACCAATCTCACTGTTAATTCCTGTAAGCGGAACCAGCAATCCTATTTGAATTTTACCTTCTGCAAATATTTTTTGATTATCGAATAGCAAAAGTAATAATAGCAATGATATAATTTTAGTAATTTTTTTCATTTTGATGATATTATTATAATGTTTATACTCAAATGATTCTACAAACAGAAAAAATAATTCCTAAATTAAAATCAGGGCTATATGTTGTATCTACACCCATAGGAAATATGGAAGATATTACCCTAAGAGCTATAGAAACATTAAAACAATCAGAATATATTTTATGTGAAGATACTAGAGTTTCTAAAAATTTATTAGAAAAATATAAAATTAAGTCAAAGTTAATATCAAACCATAAGTTCAATGAAAAAAAAAATTTAGAAAAGATAATAAAAATATTGAAATTAAATTCAGTGGTATCAATGATTTCAGATGCTGGTACTCCAAGCATTTCTGATCCAGGTTCAATTTTAATTAATGAATGTATTTTAAATGATATTGATATTTACCCTATACCAGGAGCGTCTGCAGTTTCTGCTGCAATTTCAATTAGTGGTTTTTCAGAAAAATATTTTTTTTATGGTTTTTTTCCAGATAATAAAAAAATACTAACCAAAGATTTAAATATTTTATCAAAATTAAACTCCTCAATTATTTTTTTTATATCCGCCAAAAAAATTAATAAGAATATCTCAAATATTAAAGAATTTTTTTCAGATAGAAAATTATTAATTTGTAGAGAAATTTCTAAGTTTTATGAAGAATATATAAGAAAAGATGTCGTTGATCTCCAGCCTTTTGAAAAAGCACCTAAAGGTGAATTAACTCTTGTACTATCTGAAAAAATTAATAATAAAAATACTTCGATTAAACTTGAAGAATCAGATAAAAAAAATATTAAAAAAATGATAAAAAATTTAAGTATAAAAGATATTACAAATTTAATTACTCAAAATAAGAATATTTCTAAAAAAGATATTTATAATTATTGTTTAAAACTTAAAAATGAAAAATAAATTAATATTTATTTTATTGAGCTTTTTAATCTTATCAAGTTGTGTTGGCAGCGCCTCTAGAGGAATATTTGGCACTGGAGTTAGTGTTGCTTTTGACCCAAGAACTGTTGGCACCCAAATTGATGATTCAATTATGCATAAAAATCTTGCTACAAGAATTGCCTTGATGGAAAAAAAATATTTATTATCCATAAATTCAAAAATTCTTGATGGGAGGATTTTTTTAACAGGAAAAGTTGAAACGCCAGAAGAAAAACTTAAAATTACTAAAATGGCATGGGAAACAAAGGGGGCACGATCAGTTAAAAATGATATAAAAATAAAAGAAAAATTTAGTTTTAAACAATCAGCAAAAGATTTATTGATTACTTCTCAATTAAGAACTGCAATAATTTTAAATAAAAAAATAAAAGCAACAAATTATCAAATAGATACACATAAAAAAAAAATATATATATATGGAATTGCAATAACTGAGGAAGAAAAAACAGAAGTTATATCTGAAGCTAAAGAAATTTTAGACGTAAAGGATGTTGTAGCGAGTATTTTGTTAGTTGAAAATTTAAGAGTTCAAAAAAATTAATCTTTCTTATTATAATCAATTACTCCCGCAGAATAAGCAGCTACTGAAGCTAAGTTTAGAATATCTGACGTCGAAGATCTTAATGGTGCAATTTCTATTGGTTGAGCCAGACCAATTAATAAAGGGCCGATAACCTTAGCGCCACCTAGCTCTCTCATCATTTTGTATGATATGGCCGCACTATGTTGACCAGGCATTATTAAAATATTTGCGTTTCCTACTATATCTGAAAATGGATATAGTTCTTTGTACTGATCATTTAAAGCTACATCTGGCTGCATATCTCCATCAAATTTAAAATCAACATTCTTTTTTTTTAAAATATCAACTGCATTTTTAATATGTTTTGTTCTACTTGTAAGCGGTTGTCCAAAAGTCGAGTGAGATACAAATGCGACTTTTGGGTCAAAACCAAATAACCGCACTACTCTTGCTGAAGATATTGCTATCTCAGCTAATTGTTCTGAAGTTGGATATTCATGCACACTGGTGTCACCTACAAATACTGTTTTTCCTTTATTTACAACCATATTTAATCCAAACATGATTTCCCCATGACGAGGATCTATAACCTTTTTTATTTTATCTAAAGATGCTCCGTATCTTCTTGTATTTCCAGTAACTGCACCATCTGCGTCACCGCATGAAACCATACAAGAAGACCATATTACTCTGTCGTTTCTTACCAGTCTGTCACAATCTCGCTCTAAAAGTCCTTGTTCTCTCTGCATTTTTTTAAAAAGAAAATTGACATATTTTTCTCTTTTATTTTTATCTGTCGAATTTGTAATTTCTATATCCAGATTTTCACTATAACCGATTTCTTTTAACCTCCGTTTTATTGTATCTTTTTTGGCAACTAATATTGGTATCCCTAAGCCACTATTTTTAAATGCAATTGCAGCCTTCAAAGTATTTTCATCTTCGCCATCAGTAAAAACAATTCTTTTTTGTGTTTTTTTAATTTTTGAATTGATACCTTGCATTATTGTAACAGAAGGATCAAGCCTTTGTTTAAGTTGTTCTTTATAAATTTCAAAGTCTTCTATTTTTATTCTTGCAACTCCACTTTTCATAGCTGCTTTTGCAACAGCTGCTGGTATCACACTTATTAATCTTGGATCAAAAGTTGAGGGAATTATATAATCTTTTCCATAGTGAGGTCTATCACCACCCATTGCTGCTACCACTTCATCAGGAACATCTTCCCTTGCAAGTTTTGCAATAGCATTAGCTGCTGCAACTTTCATGTTTTCGTTAATTGTTTTAGATCTAACATCTAGAGCCCCCCTAAAAATATAAGGAAAACCAATTAAATTATTTACTTGGTTAGGATAATCTGATCTACCCGTTGCTATAATTGCATCGTCTCGAATTTCTTGAACTTCTTCAGGAGTAATTTCTGGATCTGGATTAGCACATGCAAAAATTATTGGATTTTTTGCCATTTTTTTTACCATATCTTTTGATAATGCTCCTTTAGCTGAAAGTCCTAAAAATACATCTGCTCCTTTAATTGCATCATCCAAGGTTCTATTTTTTGTTTCAATTGCATGAGCAGATTTCCATTGATTTAGTTTATCTCTACCACGGTAAATAACTCCTTTTCTATCAATCATAGTTATATTTTTCTGTGGTACTCCTGTATTTTTAAATAGGTTTGTACAGGCCATCGCTGAAGCGCCAGCTCCATTTACTACTATTTTAATTTTATCTATTGATTTTCCAGATATATCAAGAGCATTAATAAGTGCAGCAGTTGTAATTATGGCAGTTCCATGTTGGTCATCATGAAAAACTGGTATATCTAATAATTGTTTTAATTTTTCTTCAATTATAAAGCAGTCTGGTGCCGCTATGTCTTCTAGATTTATACCTCCGAAACTCCCAGAAAAATTTTTAATACTATTAATAATTTCATTAGGATCTGAAGAGTCTATTTCCAAGTCAATTGAGTCAATATCAGCAAATCTCTTAAACAAAACTGCCTTTCCCTCCATCACAGGTTTAGAGGCAAGTGCACCTAAATTACCCATACCAAGTATAGCTGATCCATTGCTTATCACTGCAACTAAATTTCCTTTTGTAGTATAGTCATAAGCCGAATCTGGGTTTTCAGAAATAGCTCTTACAGGTGCCGCAACTCCGGGAGAGTATGCTAGAGCCAAGTCTCTTTTTGAAGTCATTGGCTTAGATGAGATTATCTCAATCTTGCCTGATTTATTGCTATTATGAAACTCTAAAGCTTCTTTATCGGTGTAATGATCAATTTTAGTTTTTTTCATTTATGGTAATAAGTTATACAATGGAGTAATTTTAAGACTAATATGATTTATGAACCTTATTAAGTCAACAGGGACTTTCAGTTTTTTTACAATAATAAGCAGATTGTTAGGTTATTTGAGAGATATATTGATTGCAATCTTTCTTGGCGCAGGTCCTTTAGCAGATGCATTTTTTGTAGCTTTTAGAATACCAAACACATTTAGAAGACTTTTTTCTGAAGGAACATTCAATGCAGCGTTTGTACCCAGTTATGCATCAGAAATAGCTAGTGGTCCAGAAGATTCTAATAAATTTGCAAATAATATTTTTAGTTTATTAAGTCTTAGTTTGTTTTTCATGGTTTTAGTTATTGAAATATTCATGCCATTTTTTGTTTATTTAATAGCGCCAGGTTTTAATAGTGATGTTGACAAAATGGAACTAGCTATAAATTTAACAAGAATAACTTTCCCATTTTTATTTTTTGTAAGTTTATCGTCTTTTTTCGCAGCAATCTTAAATTCACATAATCGATTTGCAATAGCATCTGCAGCACCAATAATTTTAAATATACTTTTGTTGGCAGTCTTATTTTGTGCAAAAATTTTAAATGACCAACTTGTTTTTTATCTATCATACGCTGTTACTGTTTCAGGAATTATACAATTTGTTTTTTTGTATATTTTTGTTAAAAAATTTTACTTACCAAAATTTTCACTTAAATTTCAAATTGATAAAAAAGTAAAAAAATTTTTTAAAAGCTTAATACCAAGTATTTTTTCTTCAGGTGTTACTCAAATTAATATCTTAGTAGGTACGATTATTGCTTCTTTTCAAGCAAGTGCTGTTTCCTATCTTTATTATGCAGATAGAATTTATCAAATAAATCTTGCTATTGCTGGTGTTGCAATTGGGACAGTAATTTTACCTCAACTTTCTAAATACATCCAAGAAGAAAATGAAGAAAAAATATTATTTATGCAAAATAAAGCTTTGGAATTTAGTTTATTTTTAAGTATTCCAGCAAGCTTGGCTCTATTAATAGCCTCTGAGGAAATCATTTCGGCACTATTTGGTTATGGATCTTTTAATGAAGCTGGAGTAATAAATTCAGCTAAAGCCTTATTTTATTTTGCTTTAGGATTACCCGCTTTTTCCTTAATAAAAATTTTTTCAAGCTTTTTCTTTGCCAGAGGTAATACTAAGACTCCATTTTATATTTCTCTAGTTTCAGTAGTGTTAAATATTATGATAAGTGTATTTTTTTTTAATAAAATAGGATTTATAATTATACCAATCGCAACAACAATATCTTCATGGATTAATTCTGTTCTACTATTTATATTTTTAAGAAAAAAAAATTTATTTATTTTTAACAAAACATTTTTATTACAGTTTATAAGAACGTTAGTTTCTTCAATCTTGATGGGATTGTTTTTTTATTATTTAATAATAATATTCGAAAATTATATAGCTTATGATGAAAACTTTAAGTCTGTTTTTATTATATTAGCAGTATTATTAGCTTTACTTTTTTATATAATAGTTGCGATACTCATCAAGGCTTTTAAAATTAGCGATATTAAATTAAAGTATTAACT
>MDTB01061687.1_pt1 | contig 12862 bp, 13 predicted proteins | sample 811161 | NCBI WGS metagenome assembly MDTB01 (sample SAMN05326650, study PRJNA326480) | marine metagenome | isolation source: seawater | place: Mediterranean Sea | collected 2009 | reverse complement strand
TTAAGAGCAGGCAGAAAATACCGATTGTTCGAATGTGTCGAAAACGTCGAGCGCGGCTTGATTGTAGACAGGCAGCATTTGCGTCATAGAGACACCGGCAATATCGCGGGCGCGGTCAATGAAGAAAAATGTGTTGTACAAGCCCGACCATGCACCTGAGCCGGCCGACCGACGCCCCGCAATATCGGTTTCGTTGAGCATCAGACCATAGCCCCATTTCATCGACGTGCCGGGGAACCATCCATGACCTTCGGCGAGCATCGGATTGAATGACGGCATATGCTTAACTTGCAAATCGCCGATCTGGTTCGTGAACATGCTGGCAACCATATGGTCTGGCAAAATCTGGCCATTCGGCCCCTGCCCGCCTTGCAATAGCATACGCATAAATTTCAAATAGTCGCCCACATTGGAATACAAGCCGCCGCCGCCCAAATAAGGTCCATCGGTTACTGTTGGCATAAGTTCTGTTATGTCGCTCATGGCACCGTCATCGCCCCGCAAGGCCAAGGGCACGAGTGCGGCAGCATCCAGATCAGCAATCGAAAAGCTGGTATGGTGCATATCAAGCGGTTGCAGAATATTTTCCTGCACATATTGATTGAGATTTACGCCGCTTACTGCCTCGATGATTTTACCAACCCAGTCAATACCAATACCGTATTCCCAATCTTCACCCGGTTGAAAAACCAGCGGTGCGTTCAAAAAACTCTCATCATTGCTGGCAATACCAGAGAGTTTTCCCTTCGCGACAAGCTCGGAAATAAGCGCGTGGTGAAAATCATACGCATAGCCCGATGTATGCGTCAGGAGATGCTGCAAGGTAATGTCTTGTTCAAGCGGTTCCAGCGCAAGCCCATCCCCCTGTTGACGAACAACTTGTGTTTCGCCCAAGGTCGGCAGAATATCTTTCATTGGCTGATCAAGTGCCAGATCACCGCGCGCGATAAGCTGAAGCGCCGCAACGCTCACCACTGGCTTCGTCATGGAAGCAATACGGAAAATATGGTCATCATCCAACGGCGCGTCGTCAACATTACCGAGGTGATTGTGCATGCGCGTCGCGCGCGCATCGGTAACGCCGAAACTGGCAAACGCAACGCCATGTGTGTGCATGGCGTTTTCCAGTCCGTCTTTCATTTCCTCAAACATAAACTACCTCTCATTAATATCCGCCGCATATTGCAGGCGCATTTACTGGCGCGTTAACCTCTACTCACAGGCGCACGTCGCCATCATCGATCTGCTTTTGTAAATCTGAGGTCAACTGGACGAAGTCGCCTGCCGATGGCGCCAAGAAGTAAATATCGTCATCAAGATCCGTACAATTATAGGCTTCTTCCTTGAGCTGACTTTTTTGATATTTGAATGTACCAGTCAAACTTGTATTGCGGCCGATGCGCAGGAATCTCGGTACCGCATAATCAGGTAAACGATCGCGCAACAATGCCGCCAGCCCTGAAAGCTGCATGTCACCGCCCGCGCGCGGCGTAACGTAAAGCATGCCGCACCGCCCATCCCTGCCTGGCACAGTTACGCCATAAACCACCGCGTCTTCGGCTTCCGACCAATCGGCCACCGCGCCTTCAACTTCCGTCGTCGCCACGTTTTCGCCCTGCCACCTGAAGGTGTCGCCAATCCGATCAGCAAATTGAATATGACCAAATGGTTGGCGCACAACCAGATCACCAGTATTGAACCAGCAGTCGCCCGCTTCAAAAACGTCACGAAATAATTTCTTTTCAGATTCCTGCTGGTCGGTATATCCGTCAAAGGGATACTGCTCGGTAACCTTCATTATCAGCAATCCAGTTTCTCCGGCTTGCAATTTTTTCATCATGCCATTGTCTTCGCGCACGACTTCATCTGCAGCGACATCATATTTTACAATTGACCATGTTTTATCCACACCGGGCGCCCAACCGCATGTTTTGTCGAAGTTGAAGATATTTACAAACGCGCTGTTGCCCTCGGACGCGCCATAGAACTCATGAATACGATTAATCCCAAAGCGGTTTTTAAACGCCATCCAAATATCAGGCCTTAGACCATTACCTAGAATTTTCACCACTTGATGGTCGCGGTCATTTGCTTGCGCAGGTTGCGTCAGCAAATATCGCAACAATTCACCAATATAACAAAATGTGGTCGCGCCATATTGCCGGCATTCATCCCAAAAACGGCTGGCGCTGAACTTGCGGCCAATGGCTAGCGTTGCACCACTCATCAACGAGCCCGACATAGCCAATACGAGCGCGTTGCTATGATAGAACGGCAGCGCGCAGTAAAACACATCATCGCTTGTGAGGCTCATCACATTGCAGCCCATATGCGCACCACTGCGCATTACCTTCAAATGGGTGGTGACAGAGGCTTTCGGCAGTCCCGTCGTGCCCGATGTGAAGATATAATAGCAGGCATCACCAAGAAAAAGATCGCGCGTCTCCGCCAGATTTTCTGTCGATTGAGCCGCCATTGCACTGGGTAAATCAATGTATCCAGCAGGTACTGCAACGTCATCGCCATCGGGAACGACGTGCAATTTGTCGGCAAAGACTGAAAGCGCATCATCACCGAGGCTAGACATATTCGCCACCTGTTCGGTACCGATAAACAGCAATTTGGGATTAATTAACTTGAGACTATGCGCCAGCACATCGTCGGTTTGGCGCGTATTAACCATGCCTGCGATTACGCCGAGTTTCATGCAAGCGAGCACTGAAATAATAACTTCGGGTCGGTTTTCAATATTGACGGCAACTGCGTCGCCTTTGATCAAGCCACGCGACTTAATGTAATGCGCCAACTGGTTAACCCGACTGTTGAGGTCGGACCAGCTAATATCTTGGTCGGCATAACGGATAGCGGGATGGGTCGCCAGATTTTCGGCGTTGCTTTCCAGATATTCACATATAGAGCGGTTATCGCTTGCGCGGGCAGAAAGGGTTAATTTCAAATTTGAAAGCGCGCCGGGCTGGACCAGCATTTTGCCAAGTCGGTAAATAAAACCCGTGCGCGTAAACGTTTGCTCTTGATACACAATTACCCCCCAAGGCCAGCCCTTATTTTGGCCTGCCCACAATTGAATTCGAGGATGGTAGTCTACCCACAGTTGAAGTGATGTAAAGAACTGTGGCGTGGGGTTTAAGCCGCAATTTTTGTTATTAAAATTTTATGCGCACTTCAAGGAGACGCCCGGTCAACAGACGTTGTGCATAGCCAAACGCCATAAAGGCTTTGGAAGCACGGGGATGGTTGCGCTTAAATTCGTGCACGAAATGCCTGGTCTCGCGCTCGAGTGTGGCGCGCTTATATTGATCAACCTCATTCAACCGAATACCTTCAAACGATTGGGCTGGACTGGTCAGCCCCCATGCGAGTGACAGGATAAATACGAAATTCCTTACTTTTTTTGACCATTTCTGAGTTTTGGTTTTCGTCATAGCAATACACCTAGACAAATGCGAAGCCAGAGCTTTGTGGTGCTCGGATTTAGTCGAACCCCTGGCCTGGGCACATGTGCCCTTTAGCGTCGCACTGGATCTTCTGATCTCGCCCTATCAGCCTAGGTGGTGCGGGTTAAAGTTTTCCTAATCCAACGAACAGATCGACATCGGCTATATTTTCCCCTAGGGTGTGGTGGTCTGTCGCAGGTTTCGCCCTATGTGCCCTATAGGGGCTACAGAATATTGTTGTGGTCAGGGAGTATGTTATGTCCGAAGTTGCGGTGCACATTGCTGGCAACAGGAGTACTGGGGAACGAAATTCCAACGAGCCCCCGGCGTTTTCTACGCGTGAACAGACGACATTGAAGAGTGCGTTGGAAAATCTGATTCCAAACGATTCGGCTCTGCAAACCTGCGCACAGCACCACTTCGCACAATCCGGTAAAATGCTTCGAGGCCAATTGGCCTTGATGACGGGCGACACGCTCGGCATTTCTGCACATGCGGCATTGGCCTGGGCCATGAGTGTGGAACTTATGCACAACGCCTCGCTGGTGCATGATGATATTTGCGATAAAGACGAAACAAGGCGCGGCAAAGCCAGCGTCTGGGCCGCGTTTGGTGCGCCAACGGCCATTTGTTTTGGTGATTGGCTGACCGCGCAGAGTTTTGCCCACGCCGCGCAAGCCGAGGTCGCCAGCGGCACACGCGGACTTGTGTCGATGGCTGCGCAGGCGATGGCGGACCTTTCATGTTCGCAGGCCCATGAATTCCGCCAGATGAAATACCCCGACTGGAAAACCTATGAACAGATCGTCACCGGCAAGACTGTACCGCTTCTGACCGCCGGCATTTTGGGAACTCTGAGCATGACCGCCTGCGTAGACACACAGATTAACAATGCAGTGGATAAGACTTTTGCGGCGCTTGGACAGGCCTACCAAATCGCCAATGACATTGACAATTTTACCGGCGATGACGGGCACGAGAACCTTAATCACGACCTAGCAAACGCAGCGCCCAATGCCGTTATCATCATTTTCCGAGACGGCCTGAAAAATGGTAGCCGCCTCGCCTTTGACGCTTGGCTTGAAGACCCTGCGCGCATTGGCGCGTCGCATTGGCGCGATCGAATTCTTCAAACCGATGCGGTGCAGCACACAACCGATCAAGTAAGTCAACGACTGGTGGTGGCGCATAAATCAGCGCGGTCTTTGCCGGAAGATTTGCGCCAAATTATCGCGCCGCTTTACAATTACCTATTGCACACATGCACAAGCATGGGCGCTCAGGCCACAGGCCATAATTTCCAATGAACGAAAAGCTCGCGCACTCTGTCATAATAGGAAGCGGCTTTGGTGGCATTGGCGCGGCCATCCGCTTGCGGGCGCGGGGGCACAAAGTCACCCTGATAGAGCGCCTTGATCAGCTTGGCGGTCGTGCACAAGTTTTCGAGAAAAACGGCTTTCGTCACGACGCTGGGCCAACCGTTATCACCGCACCTTTCATGTTTGAAGAACTGTTTGATCTGCTCGGTGAACGCATGGCTGACCATGTTAACATGGTGCCGGTTGCGCCGTGGTACAGGTTTCACTTTGCAGACGGGCGGGCCTTCGATTATGGCGAAGATATGGATGCCTTGCGCAACGAGATCGGCCGCTTCAACTCAGCCGATATTAGCGGCTACGAAAAACTGCTCGCTGCATCCAAAGCCATATTCGATGTCGGCTTCACACAACTGGCCGACAGACCATTTTTGAGATTCACCGATATGATCCGGCAAATACCAGCGCTGATGCGCTTGCGCTCTGATCGCACTGTCTCACAATTCGTCAACCGGCATATTACCGATCCAAATATCCGTAAAGCTTTTTCCATTCAGCCACTGCTCGTCGGTGGAAATCCGTTTTCGACGACCAGCATCTATTCGCTTATCCATTACCTCGAGCGCGAATGGGGCGTTCATTTTTGCATGGGGGGCACAGGCGCCTTGGTGCGTGCGCTGGAGAAATTGATGCAGCGCCACGACATCGACATTATTACTGGCGCAGATGTCGAAAAGATTTTGATGAAAGATGGCCGCGCCTGCGGTGTGCGGCTAGCTGATGGAACAGAAATTTCTGCCGATAATGTCGTTTGCAATGCTGATCCGCCGACCGTATATCGGGAAATGCTACCGGATGATAAGCGGGCCAAGCGTCCACTACCTGAGGCGCTTACACAATATTCGATGGGCCTGTATGTATTGTATTTCGGCACGACAAAACAGTATCCAGACATCGCGCATCACACGATCTGGATGGGCAAACGCTTCAAGGGTCTGCTTGGCGATATTTTCAACCGGAAGAAACTTGCCGAAGACTTCTCCCTTTATTTGCATCGCCCTACAGCAACCGATCCCAGCTTCGCTCCAGAAGGATGCGACAGCTTTTATGTCTTATGTCCGGTGCCAAACCTACAGTCCGGCACGGATTGGTCGGTGGAAGCGCCGAAATTGCGCGACCGCATAGTTTCGGCGCTGGATGCCACAATTTTGCCAGACCTCAAAAACACCATCACCGCAGATTTCTGGATGGACCCGACCGATTTTCAACGCGATTACCGCGCGACACATGGCGCTGGCTTCTCGATCGCACCAATATTCCGCCAATCCGCGTGGTTCCGCTATAAAAACCGCGATCCCCATATTGAAAATTTATACTTCGTGGGCGCGGGAACACATCCAGGTGCCGGACTTCCCGGTGTTCTCAGCTCAGCCAAAGCGCTCGACCGATTGTTTCCGGTCTCGGCGGCGTCCAGCATACCCCCGCAAACACGCCTTAATCAGGCGGCAGACATAACGAAAGATGCAGCAGAATGACCCAGATTCATCCCGGCACAGTCGATACATTCTCGCGGGTTGTGAGACCTGAAAGCGCGGATGACATTCTCGCTACCCATGGGCGTACTTTTCATTGGGCCAAGCGTTTCCTCGGGTACGACATGGGTGCCAACGCCGCGCAGCTTTACGTCTTTTGCCGCCACGTCGATGACATAGCCGACGGCAATGATCCTAACCGCGCCGCGCGGCTCGAAGCCATTGACACAATTCTTTCTGGCAAAACGCTATCTAGGGCAAAAGACGCGAAGACCGCGCGCACATTCGTTCGGTTCGCAGGCGCGCACGGAATTGATCTGCAGGTCACGCGCGACCTCATTCGCGGACTGGCTTCCGATCAGGGTGAAGTTAATGTGCATGATACACGAGAATTACTGGTTTATTGTTACCGCGTCGCTGGCACAGTTGGACTGATGATGGCGCCGCTTCTAAATTGCCACGACCGCAAAGCCGGTCACTTCGCTATGGATCTTGGCATCGCTATGCAGTTGACGAATATTGCCCGCGATGTTGCCGAGGACGCCGCCATGGGACGCAGGTATATTCCCGCTGGTTGGTGTGGGCAGGCATCGCCACGCGCCATTCATGCCTCCGTATTTGACGATACCCACCCCGCGCGCCGCGAAATTTCCTGTGCGATTGAAGATCTCTTGGCTTTGGCAGATATGTTTTACGCCTCGGGGTATAAAGGGTTGAGCTATCTTCCACCACGCGCACATCTGGCTATTGGCATCGCAGCGCGGTGCTATCAAGAGATTGGGCACAAATTGCGGCGGCGGAAATTTGCCTATTGGCGAGGTCGCGTTGTCGTCGGCACGGGCGGCAAAATTATTGCCAGCGCCAAAAGCCTGTTCACATTCTTGCACCGCCTCGGCCCTCTTCCAGACCATGATAACACATTACAAACCTACTTTGACCCGACCAGAAATGACCCAGATATCGCAAATTGACACTTTTGGAATAGATCATATTGGTATTGTTGGCGCCGGGTGTGCCGGCCTGTGCCTTGCCACGCATTTATCAGCCAGCCGGCAAAAATACGTAACCGTCTTCGATGACGATGCACCGCGCCCCGACCACGTCTGGAGCTTTTGGTCTGGCGATGAAACGTGTCTCGAAACAGCGCGTGCGCAAAGCCTCGGCAGTTGGCAAAACTGGGGTATCCACACCCATAACGCCAATGCTTTTATGCGCGGTGAGCATTACCAATATCACGCCGTATCATCATCAGTTTATGAGGAAGCGTTGCGCGCATCGCTAGAACGCGCGAGCAATACAGCTTTTTATAAAGCGCGCGTCACCCACCTATCGGGCGAAAGTCAGCATATTAACATTCATACCGACGACCAGAAAAAGCACCCATGCACGCAAGTTTTCGATAGTGCCACTTACACCGCGCCAGACGATACAATGCTGCAGCACTTTGCCGGCTTTTACGTGCGCACTTCGGCACCTGCTTTCGATCCGCAAACCGCGACGCTGATGGATTTTCGCGTATCCCAAGATAAAGGTATTCACTTTATGTATGTGCTGCCGCTTGCGCCTGATTATGCGCTGGTCGAGTCGACCGTGTTCTCGCACACGCCATGCGCGGTCGGCTGGTACGAACAGCAAATGCGATCCTATCTTCACAACGTGCTGGATGTTGAGCATTTCAACATCGAAAAAACCGAGTGGGGCGTAATACCCCTGGCTTTCTTATCTGGGCCAGAAGACCCCAAGGCGGTCGGCATCGGGCTGTCGGGGCAAGCGCTACGCGCCTCAAGCGGTTATGCATTTGCGCAAATTCACCAGCAAGTTGCCGGAATTTCGCTGCAAGAAAAAAATCCGAAACCGTCCGCTGGTGCGAGTCGTTTTGAACGCTGGATGGATAAAATATTCCTGCGGGTACTCGCGCGCATGCCGGAAAAAGCGCCAGACATGTTTTTGCGCCTCGCACAAACCCTATCCGGCGATGAGTTCGCGCAATTCATGAACGGGCATTGCCCGTGGCGTGTGCGCTTAAAAGTTATTAGCGCCATGCCCAAAACACCATTTTTACAGGCCTTGGTGTGAGTGATATCAGCTTCGAAATAGGCTTGCCATTACTGCTGGTGCTTTTCCTTGGTCTGCCCCATGGCGCAGCTGATGCTGCCGTCGCCAAGCGCACAGCACCGCGCGTGCAAGCCTGGCTATTCGCAGCAACTTATATCGGGTTGGCGGTTTGCTTTGGTGGCCTATGGCTGGTTTTGCCGTCTTTGTGCCTTTTGACTTTTATGTTGATGTCGATGTTCCATTTCGGGCAAGGCGATGCGAACGCCTATACCGACCATCCCCACCTGTCGGCAACGCTGGCGCATGGCGGCGGCGTTGTGTTCGCCATCATTAATTTTCATCCGCAGACAGTTGGCGATATCTTCGTGCTTCTGGGCAGTCAAGAGGAGGTGGTCAACTGGCTGCGCGGTTTGAGCGTGATGTGGCTCGCCATGCTTGTCTTCGCTTTCGGTAAAGGCAGCATCAGCGGGCGGGCCATGTTAGAAATTGGAGCTTTATGGTGCCTATGCGCTTTGCTACCGCCGCTTTGGGGGTTTGCCATTTATTTCTGTTTTATCCATGGCGTGCGCCATATGCGCCGATTGCGCGGTACGGGCATCGTTCAATCGCGCCGCGACTGGCTTACGATTGGGGTGTTTTCCGGTCTTGCGATTGCCGTTGCCGGTTTGGGTATGCGTGTTCAGCCTGAGCTGATTTTCGACGACGCACTAACGCGTACAGTTTTCATTTTGCTGGCCGCGCTGACCGTGCCGCACATGCTTTTGATTGATTATATGATGGGTCGCAAAAACGCGGTGGCCTAAACGCCAATGCGGGTATGCAAGGGCATTAAAAACACAAGGCCACGTTGCGGCGCGTCAATCCCCGCCAAATCACATACTTCGTCAAACAAGCTATCTGTATCGATCTGATTAGCAATGAGCATGACAATATCGTTTTCAGATGCCGACCCGAATTCACGAAAACGAAACAGGTCACTTGTACGTCCTGCTTCGACATAAGCGCCGAGCACGCGCGGGTCCTCTTTAAAATGGGCGACGATTTTTGTGCCCTCCCCTTTGTGTAAAAACGCACCTATTTCGCAAATCATAGCGTGTCGCCCCCTTCGCGCTCGGATCGTTGCGCCGCATCCAACACATCGTCGGGAATAAAAGTCGCCACGCGCGTCAGGTCGTTCATAAACATAATACCCATACCCGGTCTATCCAGTTGACCAGCCAGAAACATCGCCTCAAAGACACGATCGGCTTGTTCCTCGGAAACGATGATACGGATCATTTCTTTTTGTTCATCGATCGTGACGCCCAGAAGCCCCATGCGTTCGCGCAGACCTGTACCGCGCGCATAAGTGACTGTCGCCCCCTGTGCACCGACATTTTGGGCCGCCTCAACCACTGCGTCTGCGCGCGCCGATTGCACAATGCAAGTGATGATTAGCGCGTCGGTTAAATAGGTAATCCGCCGTTTTGCCATTTAATGCGCCCCTTCCAGACTTGCTTCAACTTCTGCCTCGCTATCTGATCCCTGCCGAAAGCGGAAAAATAGCCCCATGCCCAAAACCGCAATTATTGGCCCGATGCTTGCCATCGATAATATGCCAAAACCCTCGACCGCTGACACGGCCTTTCCGAGCCCCAGCCCCATGGCCAGCACCAGTGGTACGGTGACCGGCCCGGTTGTTACACCTGCACTGTCCCAGGCGACACACACAAATTCCTCCGTGGAAAAGAACGTCAGGACAAGCGCCAGCGTATAAAGCGGCACCAGCAAATAAATAAGATTTAGGCCGAAGAGAATTTTTGCGATGCCGAGCGCGATACCCGATGCCACACCCAAGGCTACCGAATACATCAGCATGGATTTCCGAAACGCGCCGTTGGTTAAATTCTGGACGGTAAGACCCAGCGCGTTTAACGCCGGCTCCGCAAGCGTTGCGCCCAAGCCCAAAACCCAAGCAAACGAAATAACCAGCACAAGTCCGAGCCGCATATCATATAGGGGCGAGGCAGCGTTCGTGTCGATTTGCATAAAGGCGGCAGGCAGGGCTGCACCTGTCTGGCCGCCAATCGCGCCTAGACCGAACGTCAGACCTATGTTGAAAATGCACATGCCGATAACCGCCAGCACCAGTCCATAGGTTGTGAAAACGCGATTTGCAAGACGCTCGCGCAGGAGCACAAACAACACGAATAGCAGGAACACCACCAGCGGTAATATAGCCCTCACGCCCAGCACAACCTCCTGCACGGGCGAAGTTGACCAAAAGCCCCTTGCCTGTGCAGCAGTGGATGCTGCAGGCATCGCCTTTGCAGCGGCAATAATCTCATCCGGACTTCTTATCTCAGCAACAAAGAGCGCGAGTCCCAGCACCGCCAAAATGGGCAATAAAGAAGCCAGCGTCACCACCCCGAAACCGGATAGCGACGAGCCGGGTTTACCAGCAGAATTGGCAATACCAATACCAATAGAAAGAACCAGTGGCACGGTGACCGGGCCGGTAGTAACCGCACCGCAATCCCATGCGAGGCCAATAATTGCCCGCAGGTCAGGGTTGGCATAAACAATCAGCGTCACACATATGGTCGGCAAAACGGTGAGAAAAATTACCGGCTTGAGCGACCAGCCATACACAAACCGCACCGTACCCAGCATAGCTGCGAGCCCTACTCCCAACCCGACAAGCAACACCAGCGGTAGCGTCCAATTGTTCAACAACTCGTAAAGATACGGTGCCCGCGTCACATCAACCGACACGCCGAAAGCCTGCAGCGCGCCAATGGCTGGTTCAGCAAATGTAACCCCGACCCCCAAAACGGCAATAATGCTCAACATCACCGGCATAGAAGCCCGCCGCGGTAAGCGGTCACCGATTAATGTGCCAAACGGCATGAGGCCGACATTCAGCCCTTCCATAAACAAAGCCAAACCAAAAACCACAGCAAAAAGGCCCGCACTCAGAGTTAGGGCTGCGTCAAGCGGCTGGCGAAGAATTAGCAGCTGGAACGCAATGAGATAAGCCGCGAGCGGAAGTACCGCACGCAATTGTGCAAAAAACCGAACACCCGAATATGGCGCAATTAGCATTACAGCTCGCGAAAACCTGACCCTCACCCGCCGCGGTAAAAGCCCATCTGCTCCGTTCGCATCCGGCTTGGGTGTCAAAAGATTGTAACTGATCTCACGGTGTTGGACTGCAGAAGCCCGCATGACTGAGGAATAGCGCAATTCGAACGACCTCCCGCAAATGCCTTTTTTTTGAGCTTGCGCTCGTTATTTATTTTAGCCGGTTTTTGCAGGGAAATTTAAGCCGACTTTTGCGAAGAAAGCATTATCTTCTTCGAGTGTTGCTGCAAGAGACGCCCGCGCACAGGCGCGTTTTTTCCAAGCTGCAAGCTGCGGCATGGCATCAGCGGGAATATCATACCCCACATGCGCCAGATTAATCAGTTGACTAGCAATCGCCAGGTCCGCAATAGAGAAAGCATCGCCAACGAACCATTCCTGCCCGTCTAGCTGCTTTTCCAAATAAGCCAGCAGACCCCCGGCAAGCCGTTCAAAACCGGCATCCGCCTTTTCATAATCGGCCGGCTTTCCGGCACTAATATTGAACATAACGGGACGGAAAACGCCCATACCAACCTGCTCGCCAAGTCCCGTATCCGCCAGTTCTTCAAGCCATAACGCCCGCCCGTAAGACACTGGATCATCTGGGTAAAATGCTGGCGAGGGCACAAGTTTTTCCAGATATCCGCAAATAGCGGAGCTGTCATTGATGGCAAAAGCCGGATTATCAGGGTCAGGAAGTAGCGCGGGTATGCGGCGCAATGGGTGGATTTCGGTATAATCATCCGGCATCGACATCGGTGAAATGCGCTTGTCGTGATCATATTCAATACCTTTTTCTTGGGCAATGATCGCGACCTTGCGTACGAATGGCGAAAGCGGGGCTCCTAAAAGTTTCATGTGTATTCTCCTGCAATTCAAAAAAAGATGCCGAAACGCAACAGCGTCATGACCTCAAGGCCTAGGTTAAGCTATTTTTAAGGCTTTTTGGACAAACTTTCATTAGATTAGGGTCAATTGTGCGGTGTTCGGTGACACGCGCAAGCCGCAACTAGGCGTTTGTTGTTGGGTAGTTAGATGTTGAGGGACCAAGAGACTAAGAAATCTGCGGTGCTGCAGCCTTTGGCTTACGCGCTCGAACCACGGCTTTTGTTTGACGGTGCCGCTATTGCAGATGCAACTACGGCGATTGTGTATCGCGAAGCCGTGGCGCAAGTTTATCAGCATGACAATACCGCCACGGAAATCAATACCTCGCTCAACACCTCGCTCAATGCCACGAGCAATGCTGCAAGCACTTCCGACACCCCCGATACGCCGCCTGCCGCGACCTCTGCCCAGCATCGCAGTATTTTCTTTATCGACGCGCAAGTCGACGGTTATAAAGCACTGGTACAACACTTCCCTACACAACAACTTGTCCCCTCAGACAAGCCCTGAG